>Ga0209712_10002343_pt1 | contig 15629 bp, 13 predicted proteins | sample ArcOceMetagenome_FD_187443 | JGI IMG/M metagenome (GOLD analysis project Ga0209712, IMG submission 187443) | Marine eukaryotic phytoplankton communities from Arctic Ocean - Arctic Ocean - Greenland ARC118M Metagenome (SPAdes) (version 2) | ecosystem: Environmental > Aquatic > Marine > Oceanic...
AGGTCGGCTTGCTTCGGAACCATTCAAAGTCCTCATTATTGAAGACAAAACTGATGACTGGCGGACGAAATGTTGAAATTTCAAATTGAAGAATACGAACTTGAATTTCGAATAGGGATGTATTACTTGGGCGGGTCCTACTAGACTAGGACCCGCCCTAAGTTCAACAACTTGAAACTAGTAGCACGGAATGGAGACTTCAATTATGACAATGACCTTCTTTTAGCTCAGCACAGCGAACTGTTCTCTCATCGACAAAAATAGCTCAGACGCTCTACGTAGGAATACTGTAGAAATGGTCCCAAGGTGAGCTATTTTCTACAATAAAGGACGTTCTACGTAGAACTACTGTAGAAATGGTCATTAATAATGACCAAATCACTCCCAAGAAAGCTATTTCTATAATACTATGAGGCTTATCTTGGCCAGCCTGGGCCTTCGCAGCAGCAGCGCCCCCCGAAATTATCGAAATTTCTTCAACAACAACTTGAAACTTGGGTCCGGTTCCCAGCCTATTTACAAATAGGCTGGGAACCGGACCTAGTCTAAGTTCCAACTTGTTGTTGAATATTTACACGATGGTGACAAAAGGATTCGCAGAGTAAAAAAGCCCCTAACTTGAATGTAGAACTCCAGATTCTAGTTCTTCTCACTGAGAATTTCTCACTCTGAGAATCTCTCAGTCATCATGTGCCATGTCGCACTATCATTACAGTAAACTACTACCGGCTCTGTATAAATTCAAAATAAACTTTCTCTGTCTTTATTATATCCATGATACATATGCTGTACATCTGCTCCCGTGCAAGAAGGTGTCTGCCACAAGTCTGCCACCACAGATAGTTGCAGACTAAAAAACACATTTTATTATTAAAAGTATTGATTAAGGCGCACTTTATTTCAATCTTCTACTTCGTTTTCGAGTTTTCTATCATGTGCTTTGCTTTGCTGGTTGTTCTCTCCATGCAGTGACAAATGCTTCTCGTTCAGACAAATTCGCTTTCTGTGAGTGTTGTCCAAGAAGGAGGTGGTAGTATGATATATGAAAATCCAAGTTGCATTTTGTGTAACAAATCACTGGACAAACTTGATATTTTACATCAAATCCTCACAAAGAATCGTAACTACTGAAAAAGATACGCAATCATCTCTGAATGACATTCTTCATCTTCCTCTCTCAAGGACGATTCGTGTCCGTCAAGATGTCGGTGTCGAATACTTCGGAATGAAACTTCCTTGTGATTTGCAAGCGATTCTGGTAGTTCTGAGCCACTTAATTTTGCATAAAGAACTACCACTTGTCGAAACTGATCGACTGTTTCCAGATATGGACGAGCCAAGAAAGTCCACAGCCTATACCTCCAGTCTGAAAAGTCAAATTCTTTTTTTTTTGCGGGTTGAAGGTATTTTCTGAATATCCATCGCAGATGCTTTTGAATATACAGCGCTGATGGAGGAGGGTATAATTCGGCACACTCTAAGTATTCAGCTGCCAAGAATAATGGGTCGGCGCTTCTTTGTATTAGAATGCGCGGATTTTCTAGGAAGATCCTCGCAACCATCACGCCGTGCGCTTTTGTCGTTTGCAAAGTCTGCCTGACGTCGTCTAAGCTATTCACCAAGCTGCCATTTATCACAACTGGTATAGAAAGCTCTTTCACAATATTTCTCCCGGTAGTGAGGTTTGGCTCGCCGTTGTGTTTATCAACCCGTTGTCGACAATGCACTGTAAGAAGATCACACCCTGCTTTCTCGAGCTTCTTGGCAAATGCAATTGTTTCGTCGTCGTTATCAAGTAACCTTATCTTGCTTGATAGTCTAGGCACGCAATCACTAGTACAACTGTTCGTGTAATCATCGATGCCATTTCTCATTGCTTCAACACACTTCACTGCTAGTTCTGGATTGTTTTCTGCCAAAAACGCCCCAAAGTTTCCATCCATGGCACATTTTTGCGGACATCCCAAATTCAGATCAATTCCATCGATCAGAAGGTTTTCGGAAGATTGCAATTTCATCAAAACTTGTGTTGCGGAGTACAATGTATCGGGACAGCTACCGCAGAGTTGCACAGTTAGCGGTTCCTTGTCTCGACAAATGTCTGTAATCAGTAATATTCCATCCTCGTGCGCTGAGGAAAGATCTCCTCCTTCTTTCCAAATATTATAGGCATTTATTACTTCTTCTGCCCGAAGCATAGGGCTGTAGCATTGGCACACTCCATATCTCCTCATCAAAGTGCGAAACGCTAGTTCTGAGCCTCGGACCATTGGAGCTAAAATGATCTTCTTGCATATGCTCTGAACGTCTAGAACATTTTCTGCTTCCATCTTTGCATTTATAGTAGGGGCCATAGATTTCTTAGGGATGTTCGTAGGTTGTTGTACCTGGTAGAGAATGACATGCCTCTCAAGCTTGCAAGTCGCAAGGCAACTTGAAACTGGTTTGTTGTGGTTTGTGTTGTGGGTTGGTTGTTGGTGGGGGGTTGGTTTTTTTGTTCAATAATGTTGTTGTCTCGTCTAAATTCTATTTGTTTAATGTCAATAGTGGTCATTGGTGACATCGACTGGAGTCAAAATTTGGATTGATGTCAGATATTATGTTGATTGGGTGAAAAAGAACAGTTTAAGTTACAATGAGAAGCGCAAGAACTCCTGTTCCAATTAAGATCACAGTAAACAATATGAAGCACAGAGAATTTTGGAACAGAGACCGAACGTTGAGCTTGCTTTTGGCTATTCTTTTGACGACACGAGTGCATTATGGGTCGTCCTTTCTTATCATTGATAAAAGAAGCATTTCAATATGCTGGTTTCGTCCAGAACGACAAGGACAACGGCTTCTTCGAATGAATAGAGTTCCTGTTTCGACACAAAAGGTTGCATTCGACTCGAGACCCGCAGCGAGGGGCTTGACAAAAGATGAGGTACAGCAAAAGCTAGAACAATATGGACTAAATGAGCTCGACCCGCCAAAACAACAGACATGGCTCGAACTATGGATTGCTCAATTTGACGATCGTCTGGTGCAGATTCTGTTAGCTGTTGCAACCATTAGTTCATTATCGTCATTCACGGAGGCAATGGGTTCTAGTGATGAGAACATACTTAATTTGTTTGTGGAACCTTTCATTATTCTATTGATACTGATGATCAATGCGGCAGTTGGAGTTTCTCAGCAGCTATCTGCCATCAATAGTCTAGATGCATTGAAAAAGATGCAACCAAAGCTCGCAACTGTACTCAGACAGGATGATGATGGGAGAGATGAATGGATTCCAAGATTTGACTCAGCCCAACTTGTTCCTGGCGATTTGATCAAGGTCAAAGTCGGAGATAGCGTCCCTGCTGACGCATACGTTACTGATCTACTCTCGTCAGCCATATTGTCGGTCGATGAGAGCGCATTGACTGGTGAGAGTGCATCCGTTTCCAAAGAAGCTTTGGATGATATGGGAGGTTATGACTCAGGTCCAGTTGCCGAACAAGTAGGCACCCTCTTTGCTGGCACTATGATAACTAAAGGCAAGGCCGAGGCATTGGTAGCAAAAACGGGATCAACGACAGAGATCGGCAAGATCCAAAAAGGGGTGGTGACTGCCGAAATAGCCAAAACGCCGTTGACTGTAAAGCTTGACAAATTTGGGGACGATCTGGCTCTTCTCATCGCAGGTATCTGTGCTGCAGTGTGGTTGATTTCGATCCCTCGGTTTGACGACCCGTCATTCGAATCTGTATTTGAAGGTGCGGTGTATTATACAAAAGTCGCAGTAAGCTTGGGTGTTGCAGCGATCCCTGAAGGATTACCAGCAGTCATAACACTAGTCCTTGCTCTTGGAACTCGTAGACTTGCTGAACAAAATGTTATTGGTAAGTATTGTTTCTTCATATATACCACATTTTATAATACTTGTTGAAGTTATTGACAAGAATGTTATCCTTTGGATTAGTGAGAAACTTGCCATCTGTAGAGACACTGGGTTGTGTAAGTATCATAGCCACTGATAAAACGGGCACATTGACAACTAATCAGATGACTGTAGTGGCTTTGGTGACTCTTGATCGCAATGAAAAGGGGACCTTTATGCTCGAACACTCTATTGAAGGAGAAACTTATGAGCCAATTGGAAAGGTTGAAGGAATGCGCAGTGACGAGATTTCTTTTTATTCAACTGGAGCTATATCCGATGTCATGGCAGTTTCGTTGGGATGTAATGATGCCCAGTTAATAAAAAAGTCTGATGGTTTTTCAATCATTGGTGAACCAACCGAGGGAGCGCTTCTAACTCTTGCAGAAAAGCTTGGGGCTAGTGACGATGAAGTCGATGAAGTGATCCTCGACAAAAGTAGACAAATGTGGCATGAACAATGGGAGCGATATGCCACCCTTGACTTTGATAGGAACCGAAAGAGTATGAGTATCTTGTGCCGAGACAAAAACACGAAGGTTGAAAGGCTTCTTGTAAAAGGAGCGCCTAACTTGCTGCTTGAAAGATGCACGCATGCAAAGCTCCGAGATGGCACAGTTGTGGAGATGACGCCTGACCTTCGAAGCCAATACCTTTCAGTCATCGAAGACCTGAGTGCGCGGCCATTGCGATGCCTCCTTCTGGCTGTCAAAGAAGTTAACAGTGGCCAATATCGGGATGAATTGCGCAATGCTGAAGCTTTTGGACGAATAGAAAGTGGTTTGACAATTTGTGGTGTTGTTGGAATGTTGGACCCACCGAGAAGGGATGCTTTGGAAAGTATAAGGCTTTGCACGCAAGCAGGAATACGCATCGCTATGATAACGGGAGACGCAAAGGACACTGCAATTTCAATTGCTCAGGAACTGCATATTCTTCCTTCTGGGAGCCGCGATTCATTGAAAGCATTTGAAGGGAAACAATTCTTCCTTAAACCTGAGCAAGAGCAAAGATTGCTTTTAGGAAGTGAAAATCTGGTCTTTTATCGGACAGAACCAAGCGATAAGCAAAAAATTGTCAAGATGCTACAGTCGCTAGGAGAAATTCCCGCAATGACCGGCGATGGAGTAAATGATGCCCCAGCCTTGCGCCAGGCAAATATTGGTAAGAGAAAAAATGATGAATGAATATACCCTTTGTATTATTCTCACCTTGAAAAATATATTATCTTTAAACTACCTAGGTATTGCAATGGGTTCCGGAACAGAGGTACGAGTAAAAGTATGGGTTTCTTGTCTAAAGCATTTAACATTTATTCACCATCTACAATCATTCCCATAGGTTGCAAAAGAAGCTGCTGACATGATCCTTGTCGATGATAGCTTTTCAAGTATTGTAAAAGCAGTGGAGGAAGGGCGATCTATTTATGCAAACATGCAGGCCTTCATCAACTTTCTAATTAGTTGTAATGTGGGAGAGGTGTTTGCTGTTTTCTTCGCGACTTTATTTGGTTTCCCTTCTATTCTTTCCGCCATGCAATTATTGTGGGTTAACCTCATCACTGATGGCCCGCCAGCAACAGCGCTTGGCTACAATCCAGCTGATGACGAAATAATGAAGAAATCTCCTCGCGACCGCGAGGAAGAGATTATAACTCCATGGCTCTTGACGCGTTATGTCATCATCGGTGCGTACATTGGTATAGCAACAGTTGGTATATTCGCGTCCCACTTTCTCCAAGACGGACTCACAATCGACGAGGTATCCAAGTGGTCCAGCTGTTCAGAATGGGCAAATGATAAATCAATATGTGAGGCCTTCACTCCCGACTCCTTAGCGGTACCACAAACTCTTGCATTGAGTACATTGATTACAACGGAACTTCTAAAAGCGTTGTCAACGGTCTCGGTAGATAGTTCATTGCTGAAAATTGGGCCGCAGCGTAATCCTATCCTGGTGCTTGGTGTATTAGTACCATTCGTGATTCACCTTGGTATTTTGTATAGTGGCAGCTTTGGCTTCGCTTCTATTGCCGACAGCTTTGGTGTTGTTCCTCTGAATGTCGACCAGTGGATGTCAGTGTTGTTGTGGTCTTTGCCCATAGTGCTCGTAGATGAGGCTCTCAAGGCATATGGGAGGTCAAGGAACGAATAACTGAGTAAATCTGCTAGTGTAAGCAACTGCCATTCGAAATTTATCACTAGACGGTCCTCGGTTATGGGGGTTATTTATTAACAGCGCAATACATTAATCCATTCCTTCTTGTAGATACTATTTTCTCCGACCAGCTAAAGATGTGTACCAAATAAACCTGTACATTCTGCCCGGACCTCAACATGGATTAGGACATTGCACCACGCAAATATATGAAATTTTGGTATTGCTATCCTTAATGATCAGATTACAAATACTCTGCAGCCTGCCCACGTTTATCTCTGAAGAAAATATGAAAGAATTGCAATTATAAGAGAGAAGAGAGCAAGTAGCTTTGAGTTGCTCTCAAAACTCAAAAGAAATCCTTCACCTTCAGAGTTTTCGTCATTTCCAATCGCGTAATCTTTTAAATCTTCCTTTGGTAGATCTCCGACAATACTTTTTAATACATCCCCCTTTATCATCTTGCCGCTCTCTTTATGAATCCAAGCCTTGCGTTTGTCCCGCTGTAATCTACCAGAATCTTCAAGTTGGGCATACTCCGACTCTGTAATAGCGGATGCAGTTGTAAGTCTTTTCATTGCTGCTTCCCATGTAAATCTATGAGCCATCTCCTCTGTCAAAGGCACAGGATCGTGTCCCTGAGCATACTTGATGTGTTCTACCATTTCGTTCATATCCTCGTAAGCAAGACAGTTCGGGAACTGATAAAAGAATTGGTTCGATGGATGTCTTGGCAACACAACAAATTTCCCCATTGCAAGCGCTTCAGCTGAAGTTGTACATAGCACTTCTGTGATGGATGCATTCACGAATATTTTGTACGATGTGAACTTCAGAGCAGCGTGATCCCTGGGGCCTAGGAATTTGGCAGGGATGGGATGTTTTCTCCATTCGTACTTGTTCTTTGGGACCTTCATGAGCAATTTTTCCTTTTGAAAATTCTTTACGAGCTGAAACCCATCTTTTAGAGTCTGAATTGTAGATGTCTTGTCCAATGTTGAAGCATTATCCTCACTCTTCAATTCATCCTCAAGGAATGGCATGGAATTTAGCATAATTTGAGACAATCGAGAATATGCCGACTCTTTTTCCTTGTCGTTATCTTCTTTCTCCTCATCATCTAGTTCTTTGTTGTCATCCTTTTCATCATTGGATGCACCATCATCAGAGTCTGCACCTTGCGAATCATCGGCTGGCTTACTGCTCAGTTCTCTCGATTTCCCTCTAACTCCATAGAACGCTCTTTTGATCTGTTCCTCTTCCGGGCCTCCACCAAAGATATCAATAGGAAAGTACTCCCCAGTGTTTTCACGATACTTCTCTTCACATTCCAGCATGAAGTTGAATCCTTTGCCATAAAATAGAAGCTTCCCGATGAAATAAATCTCAGCGTTGTCTTTGTTTTCCACCTCTGCAGGTTTAATAGGTTCGATAGACTCGTCAGTCCTCAAGAAATCTGACCTAACTCCATGAACGTTGCACACGCATTCTTTATACTCTGCAAAAACTGGCAGTGTATCGGACAATTTGATAATTTTATGACAATAGGATCGGCAAACAAGTTTACTCAATGCGTGGATGGTTCTAGCGGCAATGGTTCTACTTCCTCTCATCACTCCTGCTCTAGCATAAGCAGGATAATTTGTGTGTATGATTCCCTATTCATACAGTACGTTAAAACATGCAAAGGATATAGGATTATAATATGAGCACATTTGAAATATGACATTGTCCAATAGAATGCAATTCAAGATCAGATAACTTACAACAACATGATTGAACTTTGCCATCCATCCAATATCTGTAGTCGGAAGGAAATCGTCTGGTCTTTCTTTCCCAGGCGAATAAGCCGGCATGGCAAACCATGTGAGATGCTCCGGCTCTTCCAATATCGCCACGTCTGCAGATTCTTTCGGAATCAAACTTGATATATCCACCAATGGCAAGATAGATCCTAGTTTTTTCTGATACGAAGAAGGGTAAAATTGAATCTGCAATGATTTGGACTCTTCGACCATACCGCCTTTTTCAACAATCCATTTCCTCACCAATTCCTCTTGTTGTCTTCTCCCCTCCTTTCCATCGGCAAAATTATGATTGGGATAGACCTCTAGCCTTTCTTTCTGTTGAACAACCCAGGGTATGACAAGGGTGACGTTTGCATTCCCAGTCCGAGATTGTTGAAAGTACAACGCTCGCAAGAGCGGATTGACAGCTGTACCAGTAAGCCAAGGAAGTGAAGCCGTGGTTACGATATGAATTGATCTGGAAGTGTCTGATAAATCAGATGATTTAGTGGGTCTATCCATTGATGGCAGGAGGTCAGCGCTTTCGTTTTCCATGGCTGTGATGTAGGATTCTCAAGATTCGATTCTCGATTCGTCTGATTATGAGACAGGAGGAGACAGGCGCTTAGAAAGCCAAGATTGAACGGTCTTTTAGCAGTGGCGAGAAATTGACAACTCGGATGATTGAAATATGGGTCTAGTTGAAAACGTTTCAAGATTGGTGACAGAAGCACTGATCACTGATAGAAATTGGCAAAATTGATAATTCTCCTTGGTGATGGGGTGGTGCGTGCGGTGATCGGTGATGTGAGATTAGTTTGAAGTTCATAGTAGATAGATCTTCAAAGAGTTCTTTTCTGTGGCCATTTATGAATTTTATGTCCGTTGAGAATATTATTTGTTAGTCACAATTCCAGTTTATGTTGAAAGAATTTTGCCTCATTCTTCCCTTGATCCACCACATAAATGTCTCACACTACTAGCTAGAGAAATAAATGTAATTTGAAGCTTTTTTGTAAACTTCTTGACTGGTGAAATTTTATTTCATACAGTGTTTGAGTGTATTCAATTCGTAGTTTCACTCTTCGTACAAGAAAATTTGCAAAAGACTGCTACCAGGCCTTTAAAAAAAAAGCTTGCCTTTCTTCACTTTTGAAGCAAAATAGTGATCGGAACTCGTTTGAGAATTGAGAACCCTACTAATGTGCATCTTTCCAAACAAAACAAAAAACCAGATCTTCGAACCAGAACATACCTGTACAGTACATCCCGGTAGATCAAATTCATAAATTGATTGAAGCACTTTGGTGAGCCTGGAAGATTGTTCTTGCCCAAAGCCGAGATGCTCAAAAAAGAGTTGAATCCAACTGAACTTTGAAAACAGTGAAAGTACACAATTAGACTAGTGAACTTGCCTTGAGGAATGTTCTGTTCACGGAAATAATGTGCATGCAGAAGCTTGATAGATATGATGGTCTATCCGAGGGGAATCTGTTACCTTTGTCTCCAGTTGCTTTCCCACCGCTTTTAGTAATGGAAAATGCAGTAATCCCAAATAATGCAAGATATCACGAGTCAGTCGTGACTTGAGTGAGGAACACAAAAGAATTCCGTCCGTCGCCTGCAGGAACAAACCGTATTCTTGAAGCAAAAGAACAGACAGCAGGGGTGAACCGCAGTTGTCCTGGAGAATAACAGCAGTACCAGATAAACCAGAAGATCTCCTCCGGAAAGATTTTTTGCAGTGAGCTGTCTTGGTGACATAGCATATTCACAGATATACAAACCGCTTTATTATTACTCCAGCCAACTTCTTGGCTGCTTGCTATTCTTCTTCCTCTCTTTCTGCAAGGACCCGTCCACGCCTCACTCCTCTCAAACTTCGAGGCTGCAGCACCCTATTCATGCCATTGCTCGGCGTTTTCATCATCTTAGGGTGGGACCATTGCAATGCAGGATTATGATTCACCCGTGCAGCTGCGACAAGCGTTGCTGGTAGTCGCGTCGGCAGTGCCTGTTGGAGCATCTGCATGGAACACGTAGAGTAGGCCCATTTTGAATGTTACACGAGTCGTGACTCGTGACTTGAGTGAGGACAAAAGAATTCCGTCCATCGCTTGCAGGAACAAACCGTATTCTTGAAACAAAAGAACAGACAGCAGGGGTGAACCGCAGTTATCCTAGAAGACCAGCAGTATCAGACAAACCAGAAGGTGTTAAAATAGTTGAGTTTTGCAGTGAGCTGTCTTGGCGATGTGGCATATTTACAGATATATAAACCGCTTTATTATTACTCCAGCCAACTTCTTGGCTGCTTGCTATTCTTCTTCCTCTCTTTCTGCAAGGACCCATCCACGCCTCACTCTCAAACTAAGATGTTTTTGTGAAATCGAAATACCTTACAGCTTGATGCGAAGAATCCATTATTCATTGATTCTTTTTCAGCAGAGTTGTTGCGAGTAAGCGATTGCCTTGTTTCCGCTATCGTATAGCCCCGTCAAGAATTCGGGAGTACTGATGATATGCGGATAATTGTCAAGGTTGTATGACTCAGCAGTCTAAGAAATAGCTGTTGTGAACGATCGATTCATTGTTTCTGGGTAGTAGAGCCATCGCTAGCAAGTGGTTGCCTGTTCTTTTGTTGTTGTTGTGCAGTGAACTGGATAGTAGCTATTGGGATGTTGCTCGACGTTCCTTCCCCACAATTGAGATATTGAATATGGGAATTGATATTGTTTTACAAGCAAGAGTCTTGTTCCATGTTGAATGTTTACTGTTTTAATTTTTGAATTTCTTAAGAATCAGCAGCCGCATTCTCAGACGCTGCTCGCGTACCACGCTAGTAAGCGTCACAGGGGAAAAAGTCTGCCCCATTGAGAGGTCAACTGATGGCCCTGAAACCTGAAACTCTGCAAAGTACCTTGAAACAATACTATAATAGACCCATTAGTAAGAAAGTCGACGATTTTGATTGATAGTACTAGTATACTAACTCTGTGAAGAATGCTCAAGTCGCCCTTAAAAATAGGGATGCCATCATTTCTGAATCTGCAATCACCATGACGTCCTTGGATGAAGATCCCCCCCCCACTACAGCAGTCAGAAGAATAAAATGTTGAAAGAGTTGGAGGTGTTGATGCTTATATGCTATGCTAGCTTGATAACGAAGACAGAAGACAAAAACCAATCAATCGATTTTAAAAGTTATTCCCGTCTGGAAAAAGCTATTACGCCATATTTTTAATCCTTCCACCAATTTTCTACGTTTGAAAATTTGAATTTCAAGTCTTGTAAAGGTCCCTCGAAAGACGCCAGCGAGCCAGGGAGCAGAAAGGGTCGTATTCGCATGTCTTATTGCTACTACGTACCTATCCCACAAGATATGATACATCCTGACGACTACGACTACGCCCTACCACTTACCACTAGATATTATTACAACTTGGAAGACACGCCTCTCGCCAAAAGATGGCATCTCCCTTTTACTATTACATCTGCCCAGACTGTGGAATTGATGTCAACATCGTTCAAGGTGATGAAGCGCTTGAAAAAGAGTTGAAACCAACTGATCTGCGAACAACAAGAAAGTACTTCATCAGCGAACCTGTCTTGAGGCATGAAATATTAGATAACGATTCAATCGCGAAGCTTAACCAATGCGACGGTGTATCCGAGGGGAATCTTTCCCCTTTATCTCCAACTACTTTGCCTCCGCATTCCATGAAAAATGCCGGAATTCCAACTGATGCGAGGTACTACGCATATATTCATCCGCCGCACGATCTATCAGATTTATTTGATTATGACGCGATTCTCCAGAAATTGAACGGCATTCGCGTCTTGAAGTATCCTGGCGACGAAGACAATTTGTGTAAAGGCTGGTCGGTACGCAGATTAGTCTCCTCTCCCAGTAACCACGATGACGATACCAACCAGGATGAAGGAAAGAAATCCCCTCCTCTCACTTTCCAGGAATATAGGAACTTTGCAACCGCCAACTTTGCAGTTTTTGGTGGATTTGCATACTTTAATGAGAATTACGAACTTTTGCGCGTCAACGCATTGTCCACGCAAAAAACAGATTATCAGCTTCATCTTAGTGGCCCGTATGGGACAACAGCTGGAGTATCAAAGACGATGAATGACTTGAGCCGCTCTGACCCCATTTCGCTCAAATTAGTCCAGGAGGCGGGCTTCGTTTCCAAGGTACGTTAATTCAATATGCTTGTATGAATCTGTTTATTCGCTATATTTTGACAATATTTCTTACATTGTCTTGCTCAGTCGTTTGTTCGTCCTAGAGAAATGTTCAACGGGGAATATGTTGTGAATGAAAAGCTCTCTGCACATGGTAAGGCGCATTGTGCCACATATCCTCTTCATTATTTCAATTTATATGATTCCGTGATGCTCAGCTTTGCCCCTTCTCTCCTATTTGACGATAATAGGTGCTTTCGTTTATCATCGAGATAATGGTGATTCGATGGTCTACGTTGTAGCGAGAGGAACCCAGCAGACTTTTGTAGGTGCGTTTGTTAGATTTTGATATTTCATGCGATCTCAAACAATATTTATTCGTCGACCCAAACTAACAGTCTACTTCACATGCATAACTCCTACCAGACGACGAAATCCGTGTTTTTCAAAATCTAGCTGACAGCCACAATTCCATTCCTCTTGTCGATAAATTCGAGTTCTCAAAGGTATTTGTTCGTCACGATGACTTTGATGAATGCGTCGAAAGAGTGCTGCGGTTTGTGCAGCAGAAAGAGAAACCGTCATCAGTTGATGGATTCCCCCTCCTGCATCAAGCATTGAAAGTGCGGTGTCCTCTGGACGATATCAAGAGCATCGTTGAGACATTTGGATTCAAAGACAAGAAGGACAAGTTCGGGTGGAGCGCGCTGCATTATGCCTGCAGGTTTAATGCAGATAATTTAGAGCTCATAGCATGGTTGCTATCGAAGGACGCCTTGAACACTGCCGACCATCTTGGTAGATATCCTCTCCATCTAGCATGTGATAGCTCTCCTTCGTGTGAAGTAGTGAGCTTCTTGCTACATGTATCGAAGTGCAACGGTGATAACCTCGTGAACCGGCCAACGACAATTTTGAAGCTATTGCCTCTTCATATTGCGTGTGCTGCCGGTGCTTCTACGGCTGTGATCGATGCATTACTGAAAGCGGATGGAATTGGTACACACAACGAAAGCGGGAGGAATCGCGTTGACGATAACACTGACTTTTTTCTCTCTGAATACGACAAGATGATCGAAGGTGGCAGCAGCCAACTTACAGAGATGACTGCTGGATGGAAAGTCGCCAAAAGTAGTGACGAAGATGATGCGGTAGAGGCGAAGAAGAGCAGTCTCAGTAAAACAACACTCGGTGGAAAGACGGCATTGCACTTGGCCATCAACAAGAGACTGCCACCAGAGACCATTGAGTTGTTGCTGAGCGGTGATAGTACTATTGTCCTCCAATGGTTTCAGGGTATGTTACCACTTCACATGGCGATTCTGAATCGTTACGGAGAAGGGATAATTAAATTGCTCATGGATAAAGACAAGGAGGGAACTACACTGATGAATTGTCTTCAGCGCACCAATCATCCTTCTGTTGGATTAAACTCAGTTTTAATGGTTTCAAAAACGCCAGGAGGAGAAACTCAAGATGATGAAAAGCCATTGAGATCTCTTACACGCAAAGCCAAGGATTCAGAATATGATTTTATCTTTAATGAAAATCCAAAGTCTTTCGATTTCAAGCCATCGTCAGATGATCAGTTGGATACAGTAGATACTTCTGTGAGGAAATTCTCTCACCGCTCTTTGACAGGATATACAAAACATCTACACGGCATCAGGGCTTTACATTTGTGTTTCCTTACGAGATCGATGGGTGCGGCAAGGCTGCTCTTGCAAAGGGAAATGAAGACCAAGATGAAACTGGAAGATAAGGAATCATATGCATTGGCCATTGATCAACAGACACGAAGGACAGCATTGCATATGGCATGTGCGATCAATTGTGAAGTTGATATTATTAACCTGCTTTGCGAGGCTGACCCCAGCCGAAAATCAATCACTTCGCGCGATATTCATGGTTCGATTCCTTTGCATCTAGCTTGTGGTCATAAAGACGCGCGGTATGAGGTTGTGAAGGAGCTGTTGAAGGCAGGTCAAGTTGGACGGTCCAAAGTGGGACAGCCCGAGGTGGTAGATCGCCTGAACAGAAACCCTCTTGCAAGAGCTATTCAAGCCAGTGCCCCCACTGAAGTCCTTGCAGTGTTACTGGAGCCCATCAATGTAGACGTGGATTGTTTGGATGATAGACTTGTAACAACGTTAGCAGGAAGAATAAAGAAAAGTGGTACTCTTCAGACAGCGGTAATTGAGATCATGGCGCAGAGAATACCCTTTGCTTTGCTGCTGCTACAACTTGCAGTGAATCTGCTGACTGTCGTAGTATTTTTGATTCATATCGAAGCAATCTTCAATGGTGAAAAAGGATATTGGTGGACAGATTATGTCCTTATATGCTGTTTGGTATCCTTTGCCTTACGAGAAGTGATCCAGATTGCGAGCGAAAAAATCAGGTATTTCTTTGATGTACAGAATCTGTTCGAGTTCATGAACATGTTCTTCATTGCTTTATCTTGTAACAGATCGCGTCTTGATTATAATTTGCGTGAAGACTATCCTTGGATTCCACCAGGTGCAGAAGTTGATCCAGAGAAAATCCCAAGTTTTTATATCGAAAATACAGCTAGTATGCGGGTTACTCTAATGATCACGGCAATTTTACTGATTGTGAACTTTATAGTTTCATTGCGAAGTGCATTCCTTCCATTTGCAAGGTAAATATGATACCCATCTTCTGTCTATTTTTTATAACATTGTCTCACCACTCAAGCGCATTGTTTTCGCTTTGAATAGGTTTGTTGGGGGGTTGCAAATCATCATCTTTACGCTGTTGCCTTTCTTCGTTGTGACAGGAGCTATCCTGATAGCTTTCACCATTACATATAGGATTGAATACAAAATTGACAAAGGGACTGATGCAATTCTAGCCATTGATAAACATATTACGGAAAAGCAACTAAATGGTACACTTCAAATAATGGATTATGACGACGTGAGGGATTCATTGAAGTTTCAATGTATTTATTCTTTCGACAAATGTCTCGATAAAACGCTACAAGCATTTTTCAGTGGGGGAGATGTAGACAATTGGCTTGATATCGTCTTTGGAATCGTCGCAATCATCATTGTAAGCCTCTTCTTTTTGCAAACGACACGATGCATGTATTCTTTTCGTAGCTAACTCACTGAATCTTTCGACTTTCCAACCATTAGCTGCTTAACGTGGTAATTGCAATCGTTTCAGACGCGTGGGAGGATGCCAGAGATCGCGCAACGGACATCTATTGGAGAGGAAGGATTAATTTCTTGTCCGAAACAAGTTCCGTGACCCAAGCACCAAGGCGTTCGCGGCTATTAAGCCTACTCAACTCTTGTTTGAAACCACTGTTCAAGCAAATTGATAACATGAAACGCATTTCACTGGAGGAACCAGACTTCATATGGTCGAAAGACTATCCATATTGCCTTGTGGGCAATAAAGATACTTACGACAACCCCTACCACTATCTGCAGAGAGCGGAGGCAAACGAGATAAAAAATTCGAGGTCATTAAAATCTGATCTTCACTGGCTGAACGATTCTATCAATGCCCAGCTTCATCCATCTGATATGCCAGGAGCGGAAGATAACAAT
>Ga0209712_10002344_pt1 | contig 15627 bp, 13 predicted proteins | sample ArcOceMetagenome_FD_187443 | JGI IMG/M metagenome (GOLD analysis project Ga0209712, IMG submission 187443) | Marine eukaryotic phytoplankton communities from Arctic Ocean - Arctic Ocean - Greenland ARC118M Metagenome (SPAdes) (version 2) | ecosystem: Environmental > Aquatic > Marine > Oceanic...
TAAAACCAAAATAATAAACTGGCAAAAGACACTACCCCAGTTACCACTATATATTTATTAGGTAATCGTCTCATGAATTCTCCAATGACAAGTGTAGGAAAAAGATAAGTGTAGGCCTTGGTAAATTCATCTGCAAATAACCCTGCGGTAAATATACTTCCTGTCCGCCAAGTATGAATACGCAATTCGACTAGTTGAAAAAGCCATCCTACGATTGCTCCCAAAAGGGCAACAATCAAAATAGAAATGACCGGATGCCAGTCTTTTGCCTTTGATGTTTTTTCAGAAAAATGAATGATGCCGCCAAGGATGCCTAAAAATAAAATATACAAAGGCAGCATGTGTTTTAATGGCGCATTCATCATGATGATATATCCTACAAAAAGAGTGACGATACCAAAGGTGATAAATTGAGTAAAGAAGTGAGTGAGGATATTTTTTCTCATGATTTTTTTATTTTAAAATTTTTCTTTAAAAAAGAAAGACGTCAATCTCAAGCCGCCTAGGTATCCCATACCTTTTTTTCATTAAAATTCTTTATGTTGACGACATTTGACTTCGAGTCACCTTGTGAGTAGGAAAACATCTATTTCACAATAAACTTATCACCATCATTAGCAAAATGAATCGGACCATTGTAACCTGATAATTCTTTTTTATATAAATTTTTAATCACTCGCAAATCTGGTGCTGGCGCAAAGTGATGCAAAATTAATTTTTTCACCTTGGCAACCTCTGCTAATTCAGCGACCTCTTTTGGACTGGTATGATAGTCTTGAATGTCGTGGACAAGTTTAGCATTTCTGCTATTGCCTGCTGCTGCTAACTTTACTGACATTTGTTCTAGCAAAGAAACGAACAGCACTTCGTGAATCAACAAATCTGCCTCTTTTGCCATTTCCAATACCAAATCATTCTTTTTGGTATCGCCGCTGATGACTACTTTTTTTCCATCATATTCTATCGCGTAACCTACGGCTGGTTCGATTGGTTCGTGATTGACATCGAAGGCTGTTACCGTAATTCCGTCTTTTTGAAAAACGATTTCTTTGCCTCCTTCCACATTTTTAAATTCATGAGGAATGCCCTTTGCTTTAGAAATATCCATCAGTTTCTCACCATGATGATCCACGCGATGTTGATTTTCAATATGTAAAATTTGATCCACCGCTTGCATCAAAGTATCCAAACCGTCTGGCCCATAAACCTGTAAATCATTCGTCCGACCTAAGACCCAAGATCTGCTAATCAAATAAGGTAAATCCATAAAATGATCAGAATGATAATGAGTAATAAAAACGGCATCCAATTGATCCAAAGGCAGTTGAATATTTTCTGCTTTTTGTACGACACCTGGCCCGACATCAAACATAAAGAAATGTCCATTGACAAAAACTGCCGTTCCAGTTTGCGCTCGATTCCCCGGCAAGGGAGAAGAAGTTCCTACCGTAAAAACGGTAATCGCATTTTTATCTTCCAATAAATCGTTGGATTGATTGAGGCGTTTTATTTGCTGGTCGAGCATCAATGGAACTAATTTTTCTGGAAAAAAAGTTATTGCGATCCAACTGAATGCAAATACGCTTAAAATTAATACTAAAATATTTCGAAGGATTTTTTTCATAATTTATACTTATTTTTTTCGACGCATTCTGCGAAATAAAATAAAAAGACTAGCCATCAAAACCACGAAACCAATTAACCAAGGAGTAAGTGCTCGCTTGACTTTGTTGGTAATTTCCTCGACGGTTTCATAATCTTCAGGCATTTCCAATACACCATATTTAGTGGTGTAATTTTTATAATCAATCTTCAAGTCCTCAAATAATTTAGCATTGGAAGTCGCTAAATCTTTCGTCTCTCCTGGATCATTTTTCAAATTATACATTCTCCAAATTCCATCGCCATAGGGTTTTCCATTTCTGACCAATTTAAAATCACCTCTAAAAATTGCGGCTTGTCCTGCGGCTTCCATTCCTATGGGTTCGTCCTGTGCGTAAACTTGATTCGTATCTTTTTGAATGATGGGAAATAAACTATGACCGGTCATTGGATTGATAGAACTCTGCTCATCATAATCAATCCCCGCAATATCCAAAATGGTTGGAGCCATATCTGTGATAAAAGAAAATGCTTTTGATTTCCCTGGAGGAATGTTTTTTCCAGAAAAAATCAAAGGCACTCGCAAGCCACCTTCTCCTGCATAAAATTTGAAAAAAGCATTTGGCCCAGCTGCAGCACTCGCAAACTGTGGTCCGATAAAACCATAGTATCCTTTCTCCCCTAGCCTATTTTGATCTCGATGATTTTCATTATACCACATCCATTGATCTGAACCTATGACCATCGAAGGATCACTTGCTTCTGGTCCATTGTCAGAAGTGACAATAAAAACAGTATTTTCCATCAGCCCATTTTCTTCCAAATATTTGATATATCGACCGATGTGAAAATCCATGGCTTCCAACATGGCTGCATTCACCGCCATGTCATTGGAGGCGATCTTTTTTTCTTCTGCAGAGATGTTTTCCCATTTTTCAAACTTTGGTAATATTTCTCCTAGCTTCGCATCGGCAGGAATTATTTCTAATTCTTTTGCCTTTTCAAATCTCCGTTGCTTCATTTTTTCCCAACCCTCATCGTAAACGCCTTGGTATTTTTCTACAAATTCTTTTGGCGCTTGCACCGGAATATGGATAGCCTGAAATGCAATGAAAGCGAAAAATGGATCTTCCCTTTCCTCCTCTTCCTTCATAAAAGAAATCATTTTATCCACGTAAGTTTTCGAAGAATAAAAATCGTCAGGCAAGTCCACCAATTCTCCATCTTGGAACCAAGGTGGTTTTGCATCTTGCGTAGCGAGGTAAGGTTTGTGTTCCCAGTTATCTGCGCCCGATGCATCTAAAATAAAAGTTCGATCAAATCCTCGTTTGCTGGGGAGCGTAGTTTCGGTATGTCCTAAGTGCCACTTGCCAGTCATGTAAGTTCGGTAACCATTATTTTTTAGCCGAGTTGCGATGGTCTGAACTTTGTTGTTTAGCACACCTTCGTAACCTGACTGGGAAATATATTCAGGGGGTAAAAAAATAGGTAAATTTGGAACGCCGGTCAAATGACTATCACTTCCCGTGATCAACATCGCTCGCGAAGGAGCACACATCGGCGAAGCATGATAATTGGTAAACATCATTCCTCGCTTGGCTAGTCGATCAATATTGGGAGTGGAAGCTTCTCCTCCGTATGCGCCAAAATCCATCAGCGCAGTATCGTCCGCAAGGATAAGAACGATGTTAGGACGTTGATTGGTGGAATCTTTTTTAACTACATCTTGTGCAAAAAGTGTTGCGACTAGGACGCAACTAATAATTGTTAGAATTGATTTTTTCATTGTTTTGTTTTTACGATTTCCAATCGACAAGTTAAAGAACGCTTCGTTGATTTTTCTTTACAAAAGATAAGTAATGAGTTTGGTGATTTTTTAAAACCCAAGATCTGAATCCCCATTGTTCTACTTATTTTTAATTGAAAGGAAAACCATCAGTAACTAGAAGCGGGCTGGGCTCATCGAAAAATGAGGGAGCGGAAACTTGCCTGCGTATAGCTTTTTTTTCGTCTAGTCCCGATTCATCGGCATTGGTTCTTTTTTTTTTCAATGAAAAAAAGAACGATGCTCAATTCATTCACCAATTTCAAAATGTAAAACAAGCGTTGCCATTTATAATATGACCTTATTCTTTTCCCTGATTGATTTATTACCCATTCTTTTTATAAAACCCACTAACATACTCCACCCACTTCTCAGGACTTCCTAATTGGCAAAAATGCCCCAACCCTTCCATGATCGTCAACGTCGCATTTTGACAAATTTTCTCTTTTAAATGATATGCCATTTCCACTCTCGCTACCGCATCTTCATCCCCCCAACAAATATGAATAGGTAGTTTTGTTTGAGCCAATGCAGGTAACCAACGCGTTTTCTCAAATCGTTTTCGATCATTCAAATACTTAATCGTGAGATAGGATTTTTTATGTCCGTCTTGCAAAGTGTTTCCTTCCCAAAGCAATTGGACATCTTCGGCAGACAAATTTTTATTACCGTGTGCGCTACGGACTTGTTGGTCAAATAATTTAAACGTGGTCAGATTTTTTAAAAGATGACCGTAATTCGATAATAATATTTTTTGCGTAATCCTTAAACTCGCTAATTCCAAAACCATACTTCCATTGGTAAAAGTCAAACTTTGTAATCCTTCAGAAAACCAAGCTGGCATCAACCCATTTTCATGTCGAGCAACAATCTCGGTTGCCACACTATCACCCATATCATGCGAAAGTAGATGACCACCTTTGAGGCCAAAATGTTTCCAAACTTCAAAGACCGTATCCGCTTGTTCAAAAAGGGAATAGGTATAATCTTGGGTCGGTTTATCACTCCATCCATAACCCAGCAGGTCAAACAAGATGATGCGATCAAAACTTTCTAACAATCCTTTTACAACTTTATTAAAAGAGTAAGAAGATTCCGGAAAACCATGAATCAACAATAAAGTTTTTTCAGCAGAGGCAGTCGGACTCCCCAATTGTTTGACAAAGAGTTGATGTTGGAATGGCCCGTAGGATATGTATTCTCCTGAAGCTTTCCAAGTTGATAATTGTGGTGACATCGTTTTGTTTTGTTTATTCCAATCGTGATTTTAATCTAAACTTACCTGTCAGGAATTGTCTAAAATAATCTCCATCATCTTTTGTGCCGTCTCATGTCCTGCATTTTGATTTTGTCCGGTGACAAATCTTTTCTCCTGATCAGTAACAGTTAAGTTCTGCAACATATCCCTAAAACCAGTTTTACTTTTATAAATAGCTCCTGCTTTTTTTAGTTCTGCCTCTGGATGTTGAGGAGTGATCGTGATGCCTAATTCATTCAACTGCTTGTCGGTTACGCCAGTTATTTCTCTTCCTTTGATGAGCAAGTTGCCTGTCGTATCTTGAGCTTGAATTAATCCTAATGCGCCATGGCAAACACTTCCGATGATGGGAGTTTTTGCATAATAAGCTTCGCTGATTTTCTCTCCTAGTTTTTTGGAGTAACCTAAATCATATGCTGCGCCCCAACCTCCTGCTAAAAAAATCGCATCATATTTCGTAAAATCTATCCCATCAATTTTTAGTGAGTTTTTTACTTTTTGCTGGAAAGCTTCATCTTTAAGATACCGACTATCTGCTTTCGTTTTTATCATATATAAAAATGACATGGGGTCGATTGGAATTTTTCCGCCTTTGATGCTTGCCACTTCGACATCCATTTTTGCGTCCAAAAATTCATAATATGGAACCGTCATTTCGGAGGCAAAAACACCTGTAGCTTTTCCAGTTGTTTTCCCTGGAGCATTTAACGTTCCATGACTCGTGGTGATGATTAATGCTTTTTTATTTTCCAGATTAAATTGCTTTCCAGTATAACTTGGATGTAATCCTACCGCTTTTAGAATGGAGGGCAATGCGATTGCCAATACGATAAGAATTCCTAAAATGATTGCTGCGGTGGTCATGATTTTCTTTTTAAGTTTCATTTAATGACTTTTTTAAAATAAAAAATAAGCAGTTATTACCGCCAAGATAGCATGCAAAATAGCAATCTTAGTATCTGCTTTTTCACCTGCCATATTTGAAATAATAATCGACAAGGCTACCAACGTATGAAAAACTAAAAAGACAATTAGGAAAGGCCGATGCAATTCTACTAACTCGAAATGCATCCCAACCAGACCTGCAAATGTTCCAATCGCGATTGCTGCTGCTCCATACATTCGCGCAGAGGTGAGTGCTACGTTGGATGCTTTATTTAAATGGGGAAGCAAAGTCGGTTTTAATAAAAAAATTAATCCAATTAATATTTCACCAATTCCTGTGATTAAAATAAATAATTTCATGTTTTATTGTTTTGATATGATTAAAGCAGTTCGTTCCAATCCTGCTGTTCGATGTGCCAATGCTTTTTTGTAACCTGGCATTTTTTCCAAAGAAAATATTTTCAAGGGATTTGAATATTCCATGATGCCGATGCCTTCCCACGATCCTTTGGTTGCTTCGGGTGCGTTGGTTTCGAGAATCGGTTTCCCCATTCTGCCTGCCAATACTAAATTTCCGCCAGTCATAATTACACTTCGCATGGCGACAAAACCATAGCGTTTATAATAAGCGGTTGCACCGCTGACTCCTGATTCATGATCAGCATAATTCGCTTGAGGATAGGTTTGCAAAAGATTAATCATGAATGCTTTTGAGGTTCGAGTGTTAGCGAGATGACGAGTGACTTGTTTTTTGGAAGGTGCAATTCCACCTTCCGTTTTAAAAGAGGCTAACACATTATTTACGGATAATCTTCCAGCTGATTTATTAAAGAAGTATGCAAACGGGCGAAGTAATTTAAATACCGAAAGAATGAATTTTGGAGGCATTGTTTTGCGTACGGCAAATACTTGCAAGTGCTCAACTCCTTCACTTTTTATTTTATTTTTTATAGCATTTTCTACTGCTGCGAAATTGGGAAATTCGATAATGGCAGCATGTGTCCAGAAATCTTCTCCAGCACCAATAAAAGTATATTCGCAATTCCACCAATGGCTGCATCGAGCTTGATGTTGGGCAAACTGTTGCTTGATTAATTCTCCCCCATCCTCAGCGTTTTTTAATTTTAAAAAATAAAAAAAGACCGTTCTATTTTGGAGAGTGTTGATAGATTCGATATTTGGTAAAAGTTGTTGCATGAAGTTTTGCGCAATTTTTATTAGACTTGTTACCCTTTGAAAAGTGCTTAACTGAAATCCAGATTTTCTTGATATTTTTTCTAAAAAAATCATTGAATAGTCCTTCTATTGAATTATTTTTTCAGGAAAAATAGCAGAAAAAGATGTTTTCAGATGAGTGCTTTTTAAAGGGTAACAAGTCTATTTAGTAAATTTCAATTTTTACTTAAATTCTATCACCCCATCATCCAAAGCATTTTTTTCAAAAATAACTTTATCATAAAAATAACTTTGCTCCAATCTCCATGGTGCTTTCGAGCCAGTTTTGGGAAGGCGATCGAGCACTCTTAAAATGTAGCCTGGCGTAAAATCTAAGTAGGGTTCTAATTTTAAATTAGGATCATTTTGCTTTGGACACGATTGCTTATATCCATTTTTATCCATAAAATTAATGAGCCTGCAAACATATTGACTCACCATATCACACTTCAAAGTCCAAGACGAATTGGTGTAGCCAAACGCTAATGACATATTTGGTATATCGCTAAACATACAGCCTTTGTAAGCCACCGTTTTAGAAAAATCAACTGGCGTTCCATCGACTTCAATCTCAAAATTACTAACGATCGTTGCCTTCAAACCAGTTGCGGTAACGATCAGATCAGCGTCCAATAATTTTCCAGATTTGAGTTGAATTCCATTTTCGGTGAACGCTTCAATATGATCTGTAACGACCGAAGCTTTCTTCTTTTTGATGGCATAAAAAAGATCACCATTGGGGACTAAGCACAATCGCTCATCCCACGGTGCATATTTGGGTGTAAAATGAGTTTTGATATCATACTCTGGTCCTAATGATTTTTCGACTCCTTTTAGCAACGCCTTTTTCATGAAATTAGGATACGTTCTCGTCAGGTAATAGGAAAACTGTTGCAAGCGTATTTTGCGCCAGCGATTTATTTTAAAGGCCGTTTTTTTAGGAAGAATTTTATACAATAATTGTCCTAATTTATCAATTGCTGGTTGAGATACAATATAAGTTGGACTGCGTTGCAGCATGGTTACATGAGCTGCTTTTTCGGCCAGCGATGGAACTAAAGTAATCGCCGTTGCACCACTTCCGATGACGATAATTTTCTTATTGGTGTAGTCAATTTCTTCCGTCCATTTTTGAGGATGAACAATTTGCCCTTTGAAATTTTCGCTTCCTTTGAAAGTTGGCGTATATCCTTTTTCATAATCATAATAGCCGGTGCACAAAGATAAAAAGGAGCAAGTGAAATTTTTTGGTTGTTCCGCATCAGGTGCATTTACGGAAACAGTCCACAAGGAATTTTCAGAGGACCAAGTTGCTTTGTTGACTCGATGCTCAAATAAAATATGCTGATCAATTCCTTCGTCTTTGATCGTGTCTTCCAAATATTCAATAATAGATGCTCGAGGTGCGATAGTTTTGGCATTAGTCCAAGGTCGGAAAGCAAAACCAAAAGTGTACATATCTGAATCTGATCGAATACCGGGATAGCGGAATAAATCCCAAGTGCCACCTATATTTTTTCGCCCTTCCAAAATTGCGTAAGTCTTGTTGGGACAATCTGTTTGCATATAGTGAGCTGCGCTGATTCCAGAAATTCCTGCGCCAATAATTAATGTGTCGAAGTGCGTTGTGTTCATTTAACTAAGAAATTAAATTATTATTTTTGAATAAATTATGTTCCCTACTCACAAGGTGACTTCGAGTCACCTTGTGAGTAACTTATCCGATACCTATTATTTACAATGGATTATTTTGAATAAATTGATGCGTTCGATCTGCCATAACTTCTCCAATATCTTCTTGGATAAAATGATTGGCATTTTCAAATTGCTCATGGCTTTGATCTTTGGCTCCAGGAACTCTTGCGACCCATTTTTTTTGAATCGAACGTCGTCCTAGCAAGCCGTCTTTCAACCCGATTAAGGACAAGAATGGTTTTTTAAAATTTTTCAACCCTTCAATTGCTACCAGCGTTTGACCTCGAATACCTGCATTCATCGAAGGCAAAGTTCGCGGTCCTGCCATAAAAATAAAAGAAGGAAAAGGCGCTTCGTAGCCAGCAGTTTCTGCATCGGTCAAATTTACTTCCGTCGAAAGATTCATCACTTCGCCAACAAAAGTATTCATATTGGTCAAGCAATAAAGTATCCATGACTGAAACCAATATTCCATTCCTTTGAGTGCGTGTTTGGCAACGGCAGGTTTTAGTGCTTTTATTTTTGGATTAACGATAACTGGATTAGGAATATAAAATGGATTGGTGTCCGCTTTGGATGCTGGTAAATCTCCATTCGCTAAAATCACTCGGGCAAAATAATTAGGATTTTCTCCAATTATTCTCATTCCAATTAAACTGCCCCAATCTTGCACAAATGCAGTTACGTTTTGCAATGCTAATTTTTGAATGAATGCTAAAATGTCTTCGCAATGCTGATCGTAAGTATGATATTTTTCATGAATTGGTTTATCTGATTTCCCCATTCCAATCAAATCAGGTGCGATGCAGCGGTAACCTTTTTCGACTAAACCTTTGACCATTTTTCGATATAAATAAGACCAAGTCGGTTGTCCATGCAGCAGCAAAACTACTTCGCCATCCTTTGGGCCTTCCGCCACATAATGCATTCGCAAACCATTAATGTCCACATAATTCTCTGCAAAAGAATAGCCTGATAAATTTTCAAATCGTTCGGCGGGAGTTCTGACATATTCTAAACCTGCAGCGGTTTTGTGAATTGGAACCGAGCTGTCCCAAAATGCTTCTTTTGGATATGGTGCCACTTCTTGAATAGTGCTGCCTCCTCCTTTTTGAAAATCAATTTTGATGGGAGAAGGAATAAAATTGGAAGCTATTTTTCTTATTTTTTTTGTAACACTCATAAGTTGATAATTAAAACTATTGGAAAATAGAATGCGATAAAATTAGGTTTTAATACCTAAAAAATAAAATAATTTGGTTTTTATTTTATAAATTTGGTTTAATAAATTTTTTCGATATGAAAAAAACGCAAAAGAAAATTGTGGCTACGGCGATTGATTTGTTTAATAAGGGTGGTGTGGGTAATGTTCGGTTGCAAGATATTGCAAAAGGTGCGGGGATTAGTCAAGGCAACCTTTCTTATCATTATAAAACTAAAAAGGATTTGATGGAAGCCGTTTTAGCCTACATGAATGATGAACGAGCAGAGGTGAGAAATACAATGAATTCATTGGTCGCCACCACCGATGTAGTTACCATCATCAACAATTATTTGCGTTTGCAAATTGGGTTTCGATTTTTTTATCGAGACATTTTAGAAATTATTAGGCTTGTTCCAAAAGCAAAAAAGCAATTTGAAAAACAAATTAAGGAGGTCATTAATTTTAATAAAAATGCCATCAACTTATCCATTCAAAAAGGGTTTATGATTAAAGAACCTCACGAAGGTCATTATGATTTTTTTGTCCAAAATATTTGGGCAATTTTAAATTCATGGTTAACGAAACGAGAAGTCCTGGGAAATAGAAAGGTAAGTTTAAACGATGCCGTTTTAGCCGTTTTGGAAATGCATTTTCTTTATTTGACTAAAAAAGGAAAAGTATTATATTATGAATGGAAGGAACAAATACCAAAAATGGTTCGAGGGAAAATGATAATTTCTTAGAACCATTTTTGGTGTTTATTCTGATAAAAAAAAAGTTTTTTATCTTATTTCAAATTCGATCGATTTTAATAGAGTCCCATTTTGGGATCTTACTTCCAACTCATATTCCCCTCGAAGTAATTTCTTTTTGAGATTGGAATTCCAACCAGAGGTACTTGCTGCCATTGAACCTGAAGTTAATTTTACCGGAGTATAAATCATTTTATCTCTGTTTTGTTGGATAAAATTGAAATCCAATTTCCCTTTTTCTTCTATTTTATTGGAACCAAAAAACTTGATCCCAAGATGTAAAATTCCATATTGAAAAGTTGCGATACTATCAACGTCTAATCTATCAAATGGAATATTGAACCTATTTTTAAATACTTCAATTGGTTGTCTAACTTCTTCTGTTTTTTCATAACCTCTACAAAAAGTAATCGCAATAGAATCGATTGGGTTATATTCTACTGTTTTGATTTCGTCTTTGTAATCTAGATAAAAATCAGTTTCCTTTTCTTGAACTATTATCTTACATCTTTTATTTTCATCTCTAGTTCTCAAGTCAAATTCACCTACGCCGTTAGCCATAATTGATTTACTTGGAGTTGATCCAATTTCATTGTCTAAGTCAATTTCATACTCACCATCTTTGGGTTGACCATAAATGTTGATCAATTTTCCTCTTTTGTTGACCATAATTGCTGGTGGGGCTTTTACGCGAATTTTCACCTCAGCAGTATCTCTTCCGCCGTTGCCATCTGAAACTTGATAGATAATTAAATCGTCTTCAACTTTAGTTCCAACATATCTTATTTTGTTTTTGATCAGAGAAGTTATGCCAAAATCAGCATCATCAACTATGGAAATATTGAGGGTATCCGCCTTATCTTTATCCACCACATAATCCAAGATTGGAATGATTAAAACCTCCCCTTTGGTGATGGTTTTCGAATAATTAGATGCGATGGGTGGGTTATTTTCTTCCTGAGGTTGCAATACGATATAAAGCGCAACCAGAATTAAGGAAGAACCTAAGCCTCCTAATAATTTAGCTTGACCAGTTTCCATTTTTGGGATTTCAAAAGAACCCAATGAAATACCTCCCTTCGTAATCGCGCCTATTATCAATAATAATCCAATTACAAAAATGGCTATTTCTTTATGCGTTGCTATGCTTTCAATTAAATCATTCATTTTGCTTTACACTATTTATTAGGTATGTCAATAAAATTTTAATCTGAAGGAGTTGGGTTAAAATAAATATCTGTCTAGTTCAAATGAAAATAATCCCAAGCTTCCTTGAGAGAGAATAAACCTAAATTATTTTGGAAAAATAAGTGTTGGGTAAGTCTTCTAATTCCATTTTGGTTTCCCTTCTAAGGCTAGGTTAAATATACATATAAAATTAAAAAATCATATTGTTTTAAAAAAAAATCTCCCTCCTGTTCATTTTTATTTATCACCCAATCTCATTAAGTTTGCCTAGGCATAGTGCACTATGTCTTACATCAAAACAAAATAAAAAATGCCAAACTTTCAACTCACAAAACTTTTTTTACTTTTCATTCTTTTACTTTTTTTTTCTTGCCAAAGCGACACCACAAAAGTCTCTACTCCCGAAGGGGAAAAAGAAATTTCCACCGATGAACTCCTCAAGACGATTGGCCAAAGTTATGTCTTTGGTTACCCTTTAGTTTTAATGGATCTGACCAAAAAAGTTTCTACCAACATTGAAACGCCACATCCAACTAGGCCGATTGCACCGGTGAATCAACTAGGCCATTTTAGAAGTTTTCCAGATCATACTTTGACGGCGATTGTCAAACCAAATGTTGATACCTATTATTCTATCGCTTGGTTTGATTTGGAAAAAGAACCACAAGTGTTATCCATGCCGGCAACAGAACGATATTATTTGTTGCCGCTGTATGATGCCTATTCTAATATTTTTGCTTCGCCGGGAACTCGGACTACAGGAACAACTGCGCAAACTTTATTGATTGCTGGGCCAACTTGGAAAGGAGAAACGCCCGAGGGAATGACCTTGATTCAATCGCCGACACAGATGGCCTGGTTGCTCGGAAGGATTCAAGTGAATAGTCCTGAGGATGGCGCGACCACAGTAAAAGCACTTCAAGATTCCATGCGTTTGGTTCCGTTGAGTGAATCTGAAAATGAAAATTATATTCCTCCAGCGGGTATTGTAAAAGTCGAAAACAAAAACATTATCCCAGTAAAAAGCATCAGAGAATTTGATGTAAATACTTATCTGAATCGGCTATCAGCATTGATGGTGAAAAATCCACCTGCTGCTGCCGATGCTGCGATGTTGGAAAAAATGGCAAAGATTGGTTTGATTCCAGGGCAACCTTTTGCGGTGAGTACTGATAACTTTATTTTAAAAACTAAACTCAGCAAGCTCCCTAGTTTTATTCATGAAAAATTCGAAACGCGACGAGCCGAGCCGGACCCAGCACTTTTGAATAATGGCTGGATGATGGTGACGGAAGACATCGGAACTTATGGAACTGATTATTTGCGCAGAGCTTATATTGATTTTATTGGATTAGGTGCGTTGATTCCTGAGGATGCCGTTTATCCAAACTGTTCTTTTGATAAAAATGGAAAACGACTAGATGCGAGTAAAAAATATAGGATACATTTTGACGCTAAGCAAATTCCCCCCGCCAATGCGTTTTGGTCCTTGACAGCTTATAATGAGAATGAGTTTTTGGTGAAAAATGAATTAAATCGTTTTGCCTTGGGTGATCGAGATGATTTAAAATTTAATGCAGATGGGTCTTTAGATTTATATATCCAAACAAAAAAACCTAGCGAAGAGAAAATGAAAAACTGGCTACCGATTCCATCTGATGGCCCTTTCTACTTGACTTTAAGATTGTATTGGCCGAAGCAAGAAGTGTTGGATGGGAAATGGGAAATTCCACTTGTCGTGCCGGTGAAATAAACAATTTTCTCTAAATAATTGAAGCCAACAAAATGGATATCAGAGATAATCAAGGAAGAGCCAAGATGGCCATCAATATTTTTTATGTGATGGGAATTGTCACTTTGGAGATGATCGTATCTGATCTGATGCAATACAATTTGCTATCTCAAGAACTCTACACCGAAGCGGAAGCAACCAGTAATGATTCTCGGCAAATGCTTTTTGGCGGGATTTATTTAATATTTTTAGTTGCATGCGTATATGTTTTTATCAATTGAATGAGACGAGCATATTACAATCTTCACCAGCTAAAAGGTGATTTAAAATATAAAGAATCTTATGCTGCTTGAGCCTGGTTTATTCCCTTTGCAAATTTGTGGTAAGTAATTGGTCATGATTAAATATAGAATTTTGACGAGGGAATTTTTTTGCTAGTTTTTTCAAAAAAATCATTGCATACCTTATGGTCTGGAATTATTTTTTTGGAGAAAATAGCGAAAAATTAGACCGTCAAAAACTATATTTAATATTGACCAGTTACTTATCCATACCAAATCATGAAAGAGATTTGGATTTATAACATTGATTCTTGCTATTCAAATGATTAAAAAAGTATCAGCATTCGAAGAGGTTTCATATAATTCTACTCATGAAATGCCAATCGAAAATCATTTGATTGATTGATCTAGAATTGTTGTTGATTAGTCAATTTTTTTTTGGAAAAGATAATACAAATGATAGATTCGTCCAATGTTATTTTTCCAAAATAAATTATGAAAAAAAGAATTGTAGGAATAGATGTCGCGAGAGCTTTAGCGATCATAGGAATGATTGTCGTCAATTTTAAAATTGCGATAGGAAGTGTTGGAATGGATTCACTCCAATCAACTGTCGGGTTATTGGAAGGAAAAGCGGCAGCCATATTTGTAGTTTTAGCAGGGGTTGGAATCGCTTTTAGGTCGAACGCTGTTGTCCAAAATAACGATACGCCAAGATTAAAGAAAGTACAATTCAGTCTATTCAAAAGAGCGATTTTTCTTTTTGTAATTGGATTGTTATTTATTCCAATTTGGCCTGCTGATATTTTGCATTTTTACGGAATTTATATGTTGCTGCCTTTAATCTTATTGGCAAGTAAAAAGAGAACAATTTTGGCGGTAGCCTTGATGCTAATTTTTGCTTATCCTTTTATGATGTTGACTTGGGAGTATAATGTAGGTTGGAATTTTGATACGCTTGAATATCCTAACTTTTGGTCGGTCGAAGGTTTTTTTAGAAATCTATTTTACAATGGATTTCATCCTGTCATTCCTTGGGCGGCATTTATGTTAGTCGGATTTTGGTTTGGAAAAAATGATTTAAATGATCCTAAATTTATCAAAAAATCAGCTGTAGTTAGTTTTGCAATTTTAAAGTTTACGGTATTTCTTTCGCTGGCTTTGTTATTTATTTTATCTGACGGTGATGCTGAGGTGAGGAATGAATTAAAACAAATTTTAGGAAGAAGTCCAATGCCTCCTCTTCCAATTTATATGATCACAGGAAGTAGTTTCGCCATTTTTATTATTTCAATTTGTGTGATCCTTTCTAAGAAATTTGAAAATAGTAAAGTCATCTCAGCACTCCAAAATACCGGACAATTAGCGCTAACTTTTTATGCGGCTCATGTCATCATTGGAATGGGACTGATTGAATTAATTGATCCTTTAAAAATGGGAAAATACTCGACGGGGTTTTCAGTTTTGTATGCAATAGGATTTAGTTTAAGTTGTATTTTGTTTGCGGTGATTTGGAAAAAACATCAAACCATCGGTCCGCTAGAATGGGTAATGAAGAAATTGACCGCGTGATTTTTTTGATTATAAATAAAATCACTTCAACCATCCCGTAATACTCAACCGATCCTTACCACTAACCATCACTTCATGCTCCAATAAATCACTTTTAAAAATCACGGTCCTCCCCCACTCTGGCAAAATCGTAACCGCTCCTTCGTCAGTATAAATCACCAATGCACCGCCGTCATCGGCTTGCCAACTTTGGTTGAGATAAGTGACAACAGAATATTTTCTACTACTGTCATTTTTGAATCGGTCGATATGTCTTTTGTAAAAAGCGCCTTTTTCGAAAAGTGCATAATGAAATTCCCAATCTTTAATTCCGGTGTAGCAAGTCCGATTGAGGTAAGTACAAAATTCATCGATCTGGGAATGGAAGGATTTTTCAAATTCATTTTCTGAATCATTTTCTATCCATGAAATTTTGTCA
>Ga0209712_10002345_pt1 | contig 15625 bp, 15 predicted proteins | sample ArcOceMetagenome_FD_187443 | JGI IMG/M metagenome (GOLD analysis project Ga0209712, IMG submission 187443) | Marine eukaryotic phytoplankton communities from Arctic Ocean - Arctic Ocean - Greenland ARC118M Metagenome (SPAdes) (version 2) | ecosystem: Environmental > Aquatic > Marine > Oceanic...
CAAATCCTGTTACATTATCAATCTTCTCAGAGAAACGTACCAAGTCAGTTTGAGTGTCTATATTTAATGAAACACCTGTAGTAAATACACTGCCGGCTATTCCCTTTCTATAATCGAATTTTAATAAATCTTTTTCTGTTCCTAAGGCTGCAACTGCTTCTAGTTCATTTGTTTGTGGATTGATTAAAAAGATTGAGGCTCTTTGAGCATTAATGATTCTAGTAATTTCTTCTAACATACTTTTTAAAAAGCTTTCTTGTGAACCAAAGGCCGTAATATCCTTAAATAAAGATAGCATTAAAGAGAAGACTTCGAAGCCTTCTGTTGCCTGTTTATATCTTTCAGATAATGCCATATTAGCAATACAATCTCGCGCTCTATCTGGAGAGAAACTTGCGACATATTGTTGAATGAACCTCTTCATATTTGGTTGATCATCATCATCTAGCTCAATACCATAAAGCATATGGTCTTCACTTGCATGATATCCAAATGACCTTACAATATGTCCTTCAAGATCAATTCTTAATCTTTTGAAACTAATTGAAATACGAATATTATTCATTACAGACATTTTTTTAGTCGTGACAAAGCCTAGACCTGTTACAGAAGCATCCTCGAGCTTTGCATCCTCGATATACCTAAACTTCCCCATGTCGTCTTCAAACTCGACCATAAACCTTACATCATCTTGTGATTCAACGGGTATACGGAAAGATTGAAAAAACTTAAATTCCGAAAAGCTAGTAAACATATTTATCTCCTAATAATTCTATCTCTTAAGGCTAATCGGTTGTTTAAAGATATACATGAAGAAATTGACAACTTTTTTTGGCAATTTATCCTATTTTCAGCTATTTCTAGACTTTGCTTATCAGGAATATTCTCAAGTTAGTCCCTATTTTCAAAGACATTCCAATTTTAGCTAGCTATAATTAGTTAAATAAACTGAACAATTAAGAGAGAAATATGAAGCATATATTACTATTAATAATTTTTCTTCAATCTTGTACAATGATCCAACCTATTCAAGTGAAATCAGAAAAAGAGACTAAAGTAGTCGTTTCAGAAGTCATATCGACTGATAAAGAGCAAGAAATTCAAAAGTCTAAAGTCCCTACTAAGTATAAAACTCTCACAACACCAAACTCTAAAAAGGTTTTGGCCTATTGTACGAAGATGGATAGGTACTTTAAGAAATATTCTTGGGGAAAATCACACTGCGAAGACTACTCATGGCATCATGTTAGAAGTTCATTTTTAGGGAACCCAATTGTTTGGTATGTCTTTGGAGATGAATCAAAGCTGGCAACTCAGACAAATACGACATTTATAGAGTGTGGAGTACATGGAGATGAAATAACACCCGTTAAGTTTTGTTTTGATTTAATAGAAGATATTAAAAATAATCCTGAAGTTGTAGGAGATAATTTAATTGTAATTGCTCCACTAGTTACACCTGATTCATTTTTTAAAAAGAAACCAACAAGAACTAACGCTCAAGGTGTTGATGTAAATAGAAACTTCCCAACTAGAGACTGGAACAAAAGTGCAATCAAGCTTTGGAAATCCAGATATAGATCTGACAAAAGAAGATATCCAGGTTTACATGCTCAAAGTGAACAAGAGACAATATTTCAAGTCAACATCATAAAGAGATATAAGCCCAATAAAGTAATCTCTGTTCACTCTCCTTTAACACTCCTAGATTATGATGGACCAACATTTGCTAAAGATAACGGAAAAGCTGCAAAACAGTTATTAATTTCAATGAGTGATAAAGCGGGGAAATATAAAGTTTCAAATTATCCATTCTTTACAGGAAGCTTAGGAAACTGGGCAGGAAATGAAAGAAATATTCCAACCTACACTTTAGAGTTACCAAACTCTGATTGGCACAAAACGGATCGCTACTTTAATCTTTTTAGAGCTGCTATCCATCATGCAATCCAACATAACTTAAGTTCTAGTACTTTAGATAAAAAAGTTACTCAACAGCAGAAAAACAAAGATAATGAAATAAAAGAAAACTAATGAACGCCGTAGTTTCATTTGTAAGTTCTTCAATCTTTATTTCAATAATGGCAGTTTGCCTTACAATCTTTTATTCAAAAGCCACATACACATCACTGGATCTCAATAGACTTGTTGTTGTCTTTTTTGGAACTCTACTAAGCTATATTGGAGTTCAATTAATCCCCATCGCTAAAAACTTAGTTATGAATAAAAGAACACTATGGATTAGTAATCATAAGCTAACTTTAATTAGCTTTATGGTAGCTTCTCTTATTGGAATAATTCTCTCTTTAGAGAAACTTCATAATTATGATATTTTAAATTTCACTCATTTATTTATATTAGTTTTGTTTTATGAAAAGATCTTTACTGGTGAAAAGGAGCTAAGAAAGCTGCCCTACCTAAAGCCAATACTTATAGCCTATATATGGGCATGGGCCTGTACCGCTCCTGCTTTGTATTTAAATCTTGATTCAATTAACTATTGGCTATGGATTGAATGCTTTCTTTTTATATTGGCGTTGGCAATTCCGTTTGATATTAGAGATTTAGAGAATGATTCATTAGAATCAATAAAAAGATTCATTAGAATCAATAAAAACGATTCCGATAAAGTTTGGAGTTTCAAAAAGTAGGTTTATATGCCTTTTTCTTTTTCTTTGTTCAGTAGTTCTTCAATTTCAATATCTAGAGTTTAATACTATCAGCTTTATTATCACTCTAATCTTTTGTCTATTTTATATTTATCTATTAAAAAACACATGGCCATCCCAAAAAGATGAATACTTTCTTTTTGGATATGATGGCCTCATGGCCTTTAAGCTGTTTTACTTGCTGGCAGTTTAGAGATTATTAGTATTGGAAATATTAAGCAGATAGACCCTAAAACGTAAGGATATGCTGAACCATATTTCCAGTATATTAAACTCGCCAGGACCGGGCCAAATACTCGTCCAAGAGAACCAAGAGATCTAAATATACCCAGACTATGACCTTGTTCACTTGAAGGTGTGTAAAGTGAAACCAAAGAAGTTAAAGTCGGAATTGCCATTGCACTCCCTACCGCTAAAAAGAAGAGTCCAAAGTAAAGACCTATACCGCTTGTTGAGAAAGCTATTAATAATAATCCAGGAATAATGCTAATCATTCCTTGTACTGCCATTTTCTTCTCACCCACCTCATGAGCTTTACGACGTACATATCCACCTTGAACAAAAGCTATAACGAATCCAATAAAGATAAACATATAGGCATTATCCATTGGAGAATAACCAAGTCTTTCAAATGCTAAGAATGTAAGAGTAAACTCCATACCAGAGAACGCCATAATAAATAAGAAATATGCATAATTAGTTAAGTTCACTTCTTTATACGGTAAAGGTTTAAACATTTTAAAAACATTTGAACTTCTACCTTGTGCACTACCAAGCCCTCTTTTTTCGACAGGAAGAGTTTCTTCAAATTTGAAGTATATATAAATTAAATTTATGAATGATAAAACGGCAGCTAAAATAGCTGGCATTGAAAAAGGATTAATTCCATACTTCACAGAAGTTGGATAATACTCAGTTAAGTCTATCATACTTAAGATTCCACCAAGGGCAGGACCAAAAATGAAACCAAGAGCAAAAGCGATTCCGACAAATGCCATCCCCTTTGATCTATTCTTAGAATCAGTTACGTCGGCCACGACTGCAGTAGCAACAGAGAGATTACCTCCCATAGTACCACCAATAATTCGAGCTAAAATAAGTAAAGTGAATGATCCAGAGAAAATCCATAAGACATAACTTAAAAACAAACCAAAAATTGAAACAAGGAGGACAGGTTTTCTTCCATATTTATCTGATAATGTTCCCCATATAGGAGCTGCGAAGAACTGAAGAACTGAATATAAAGCTCCTAAGATTCCACCAAATAAAACAATACCACTTATAGATGCTCCACCTACATCAGCAAAAGTATTAAGGGCATTAAAAATTAATTGGAGAAAATAATTATCGCTATCAACTTTTAAATAATGAGCTGCTAATGAAGGAAATAGAGGAAAAATAATTGAAAATCCAACAAGATCTAAAAATAAAGTAAGAAATATTAACTTAATTGATGTCTTAGCTTTTGGACTTAGTGGAACTGACTTTTGGACTTGCTCGGGTGCCTCTTCTCTAACTTCTTTTCTATCAAGTTGATAAAAATGTGTATCAAGATCAGCGGGAGATCCATTTACTAAAACATTTATATATTTTGCGTATCCTTGTGCCCAGTCATTGTCATCATTCAGACAAGGTATACAAACAGTTTCGCAGTCAAGTTTATGAAGATCCTCTTTTAACTCATTTCCTATCTCATCAGTTGTTTCAAGACAATCCACAACGAAACTTGGGCAATAGAAGGCTATTTTCTTTGACCCATTTTTAGCTAAGTTTTCTGCGTACTCATCTGTAGCAGGGCCTAGCCACTGCTCACTTCCAAATCTGGATTGAAATGCAAAGTGTGTCTTAACTCCACCAATACTTAATTTTTCAGAAATTAATTTATAAGTCTCATAACAGTGAATATAGTACTCATCTTTTTTCTGAAGTACTCTCCTAAGAGGGATACCATGAAACGAGATTACTAAATCATCAACATTATTATCGTTCACATGTTCTTCGATCTTTTTTACACTTAGATCGATAAATGCTTTAAGCTTATGATAATTAGTTATAAGTTCTATATCTGGAATATTAACAGCTTGATTGAGTGTCTTAGCAACAGTATCAAAAACACTTGCTACTGTTGATTCAGAGTACTGTGGAAACTGAGGGAGAACGACCACTTTAGAAGCTCTAGTATCAAAGTCTTCCTCTTGCCATGCCCCAAATACAGTTGATACTCTTGGTTCACATACAAGAAAAACATAATTTAATTCTATATTGTCATCTAAATGCTTTGAAACTTTGTTTGCAAAGTCTTTTGTATTTTCTATTAATGGAAATTTTCCATTTTTCCAAATACGAGAATATGCTTTACCACTTTTTTTAGGTCTAAAAGGTAACACAAATAAGTTTAGAATTAGCCACCAAACTACCCTCGGTAAATCGACAACTCTTGGGTCTCCTAAAAACTCTTTTAAGAAAGCTCTGACATCCTTAGTTTTTGGAGAAGCGGGAGAACCTAACTGACCTATTACTACTTTCACTTTTTTGTACATGTATAACCGTTTGGAATCTATTATTAATACTAATCTAAATTAGTTTCCTTTTTACACAAATTGTTATAAAAACTAAAGGTTAAAAGATAAACATTTATTATACGAGCACAATCATGGCGCAAAGCAAAAAGAAAAATGGTAAGTCTGCTCAGAGACAAAACTCTGAATTAAAAGGCGTAACTTTACTTGGAAGTAATAGCACAGACTATAAGCAAGACTACGACCCATCGATTTTAGAATCATTTCCTAATAAAAACCCAGGCTCTGATGCGTGGACCACTTTTATTTGTACTGAATTTACTTCACTTTGCCCAAAAACAGGCCAACCAGACTTCGCTAAAATCTATATCAATTATATTGCTGATAAAAATATGGTCGAGAGCAAATCTATGAAGCTATACCTTTACAGTTTTAGAAATCATGGTGATTTTCATGAGGACTGTATTCAAAAGATGTGTGATGATTTATTTAAGTTAATGAAACCGAAATACATAGAAGTGGTTGGCGAGTTCACTCCTCGAGGTGGAATTAGTATTTTCCCATACTCTTCTAAAAGTAACTCCGTTGCTAAGTACAAAAAAATCAAAGATAATAGATTTATGAACTATGCTCCTGGTAAGTACTCTATGGATTTAGCAAGACTGTATTAAAACGGTATTAAAACAAGAAATGAAATAAAGAGGATTATATGTTTGGATTAGGTACAACAGAATTATTAGTAATTGCATTTGTAATAGTACTATTATTTGGTGGAAAGAAACTTCCAGGTTTAGGTAGATCATTTGGCTCAGCAATCACAAACTTTAAAAAAGGTTTAAACGAAGCTGATAAGAAAGATGAGATCAAGTCTGAAGATGCACATAATGACGAATCAAAAAATTCATAGATCTTTTAAAAGCTAAGTTTTACTTAGTTGATCTACGACTTGTAAAACGATAGGCTTTTTATTTAAAGCTTCTTGTTCTTGAGCAAAATCAATTACGCACTTTAATACAGTATCATACTCTACATTTATATCATTATTAGAAAGTAATTTTTGAGCATAGCGAGTGGCCCTATCTATTAGTTTATAATTACTCGGCTTTACCCAACTCATAATATTTGATTCGAAACGATCTAATCGCCCCATAATCACTGTAGACATTGAATTTAATAAAACTTTTAAACATAAATGAGAAGTTAAAAGGGACTGACCAGTAAGATCAACATTCTTCTCGATTCCATTTAAATCAAACCTTATTCCATCATTGGCATAATTTAACTCAAAAATATTATTTTTTGCATAATCATCTCTTCTAGAAATACTATTTTCACTTATATCAAATGCGTAAATAGAAGCAAGATTTATATCAAAAAAATCTTGTCCCCAATCTAGATGCCTAGGAGTTCTCTTAAGAAGTGAGTGCCAAGCTTTTGCAGATGACTTTTGACCTTTAACAGTTAGGTAGCATAAACAGTATTTGTTACAATTTTCATTTTCAAAAGGGAGTAAACTAAAAGTTGGTGATCTTTCAGTAGTATCAGTCAGAACACTAATAGCTAAGTTTTCACATGAAACGTAAGTAACAATTTCATTATTTTTATAGATTCTTGATTCTTCTTCTATAAATTTATCTAAGAAACTATAATCTAGATTTAAAATCGTTTCTATAGATTGACTAAAGTTCTTTTGAAAGTCTTCTGGATTATTATAATTGTATAAAGTTACAACTCCTGCTGCTAGCATTTGCACAGTAGTAGCTTGCATTCTTGTTGATCCACTTAAGGCCATAGGACCTGTTGTAAGGTTAAGCTTTAGGATTTTGTTATTATTTAATACATCTCTACATCTTTCTAAACCTAATAACTCTTCATCTGGATTACAATAAATAAAAACGGGTGTGACATTACTTACTTTAAGAGCTTCTAATACACTACCAATTACAAAGCTAGTTTCACCGCCTTCAGTAATAGCTAGTAAAATATCACCTTCTTTGAAACCTAAATCAACTAACTGTCTAGCTCCGTAACTCATACGATCTTCAAAGCTCTCTACAGACTTAATAAGTGCATAGTCACCACCGGCCATAAATCCTATTACATCTGTGTGGCCAAGGACTCTAGCTATTGTTTCTAGAGCTAAAGAGAGTCTTCCAGTGGCACCGCATCCACTTAAGTAAATTTTATTACCACTATCTCGAACTGACTTAATTTTTAGGTATATATTATAGATTTCATCTGACTTCTTTTTTATTAATTCTAAAGCTTGAGTATCTACTTTCTTTAAACTTTCAATTGCACGGGGAATATTCTCATTACAGTCAGAGGAAAGGTTTTCTGTTAAAGAATTAAAACCTTCTGTTGTAATACTTCCAAGGTTAAATTCAGAAGCAATTCTTTTAAACTGCTCAAAGTCTATGTTGTTCATTTGTAGAGTCTATTTGATTTAAGTAAAAAAGAAAATGGTGGACTATAAGTAAGTGAGAAAAAAAAAGGGGAGCTCCTGCATTGCTCCCCTCTCTTCTCTTCGGCAATTCTTCGCCTTCTCGAGTAACTTCCTGTCACTCACACTTATTATTATAACCATACTTCGTAATGAAAAAAAGAACTTTCTTTATTAGGTAACATTTTCCTTGTTATTGGTGGATGAAGCAAATCGGTTATTAGTACAAAAAGTATTTAATGTAAGAAGATGTAATCATCTTTACCTTTACTAGTTGTTTGCTAAATTTCGTTATACAATAAGGATAACTTATAACTATATAAAATCTGGAGGAAACCGAGTGATTAGGTCTCTTTTTGCCAAAATTTCTAAAAAACCAAACTATTTAAAGATAAGATCATTTACTTACTACATCCCCGCTCCTCCAGGCAGGAAAACAGGATATCAAGAGAAAGAATTTGATCATATTTTTGATTATTTGATGGAAAATGAATTTGATATCATCGATTATAAATTAGAATCTTGTTCTAATGACTCTAGTTCTGGCATGTGGATCGTTTGCATTCTTGGAGCTAAGAGTAACAAGTCCAAGGATATAAGTTTAGAAATTGATTATGCCCAAATTGCATCAAACAATGTTCAACATATAAAACTTGACCCGAGCATAGAACATGATCACTAAGTTAATATCTTTTTTATCCCTATTAACTGTAAGTTCGTGTGCAAATTTCATTAATCAAATAGACGATGATCTTCTTACACAAAAATCAATACCTTATAAAAAAATAGCTAACAAAATAACTTATTGTAAAAAAGAACCCAACTTTACTTTGATAAGTGAGAGCAAAGACAGTCAAAAAGTGTTTAGTAAGTTTATTAAAGATTATAAGTTTAACTATGCCGATAAAGTAGCTCTTTGGACATTTGTACAAATGAATCTAAGACCTGATCTGACTGGTCCCAATTCAAACTTACAAATATTTTTAAAATACAATGGAAGACAAGATTATTATCATTTTTTCTCTAAAGAAAAAAAAGTATCTTATCCCTTATTTTTTGGTCTTGAATACATTCTTAAGCAATATCATAGCCGATACAGTTTATTAGAGTTAGCAAAGCTCTTTGATAGTAAATATCCTAATCGTTTTCTTGTCTCAGAAGCATTCGCAACTTTCTTAGACACAAATATTAAGGAGATTTCTTTAAATAAAAGTTTGAAGCGTTACTTTACTCGAGCAGATGAGCCTCTGAGAGAAGGCGAAAGAATTTATAAACAAAAGCTATATCCGCTTATTAAGCTTTATTACAAAAGTAAAAAGAAAACGAAGTATGTAAAAAGTGACTATTTGTTTGAATATAAAAGAAATAATTTAATAAAAGCTAAGTGTAATTATGATATGAGCTTGTACAATAGCTCAATATATTTGATAAATGATAACTTCATCAAATCTAACATGTTTGGAATGAGAGAAAAAGAGAACTTATTCTTATCTGCAACGACACAGTCTTTAAAGAAACTTACATCTCTACAGAAATCAATTTATTTTCAAAGTGAAATGACAACAGAATCTGCAGCGATGTGTAGTTTTGAATCTCAAATGAATAAAGACAAAAGTATTTTACTTTCCTCGAGTGATAGCAGAGATCCTGGTCAACATCTCTACCATCTAATAGAATATGGACTCCATGAATTAAATGACATTCAAAAACTCGATGAAGTATTAAAATTTTCAAGACACTTGTTTTTAAAAAACCCTGTTCGTTTAATCCTAGAATCAGAAAGAAGCTCAGAAGCTCAACTTGATGAGTTATTAAAGCTAAATATGCCAATATATAATAGTGAAAAGCTTGGTAAAGTATGGGGCTATTTAAGAGTAAAGAAGAGACAAAACTTTATTATTGATAATAGAAGAATAGGTGGACTGTCATGCAATACATCTCGTTAATTGGTAAAGCTTCAGGAGAGAATAAATTACTAAAAATAGAAGATGAGGATTTAAAGATTACTGTTTTACAATATTTACAAAAACACAATATTCCTATCGCCTCTAGTTGCGGAGGAAAACGCACTTGTGAAACCTGTACAATAAACGGTGACCAACTCTCTTGTGCAATCAATTTAGATAGCTTCATCTCTAAGCATGGCAAAGTAATTGAAATTGATTATATTTAGGATTGCTTTTGACGAAAATGAACAAAAAAACCCATGTATAAAACATGGGTCTTGAATATTTAATAATTTTTATTTAATTAATAAGATCTAGTCTCACCTAAACCGTTAATCATAAATTTCTTAGATGATCTACTTTCTTTAAGAACTGTAGACATTTTATAATCGATTTGAAGTACTGCTGCTGCAACTGGATTCTCTTTAGATCCTTGGTTAACAATAGACTGAACTTTAAAATCAGCATCTAATGAATATCCCCATGAAACTGATACGTCTGTAGAAGCTACTTCAGCACCAGTGATATAAGCACCTCTACCTGAACTTTAAAATCAGCATCTAATGAATATCCCCATGAAACTGATACGTCTGTAGAAGCTACTTCAGCACCAGTGATATAAGCACCTCTACCATCGTATGATCCGCCATAAGTAAATATAAGCATAAAATCAAAAGTGATTGTCTTCATTCCAAAACCGTTTTTAGCAACTACACGATATTTCTTAGATTTAGGCATTTTCCAATTTTCTAAATCAAATGCTTCAATGTATTTACCTTTTGCATTTTTAGGTAAAACACTTATTGGAGTTGTATCTCCTATAGTAACTACTGGCTTACCAGCTTCAATAATTTTATAAACTTCTTTACCAAAAGCAATTAGCTCTCTAGCAACCATAAGAACTTCACCAACACCTTTGTTGCGAGATCTAAGAGTGTGACCTTCTGTTTGTAGTAATGGTGAATTTGGTAGTTTTACTTCAATTTCATTTCCAAGTGCATCTTCAACAACCTCAACCATCTCAACTGAAGAAATAGTCTGGTAATCGTCAGAATAAACATCTGAAGCGTAAACATTGGTAGTAGATAATACTGCGGTAACTAATAAACCTGTAAGTAATTTCATAAATCCCCCCGTTTTGGATTCCCAATTTCTTTGATGCAGCATATCTATCCATTCAAGATCTTGTCGTCAAGAAAATACTATAAAAAAATTACTAACTAATTCTTACACTGCAAAGTGTTATATAAATAGCTAATATTATGCTTTTTCCCTTGATTTTTAGATAATTAGAAGCTAAATTTCTCGAGTACAAACATTAGTAGAACTAATAGGTTAGATAAAAATAACTTATACGTGAAAGGGAAACATGAGAAATTTACTTTTATTAGCACTATTCATTCTTTCAATACCAGCTTGGGCCGGACTTAAAATCGCCTCTTATAATATAAGAAACTTTGACTACGATCAAAGAGCAAATATACCTACTGATAAAAACTTTCTATATGACACGATCCGTCAAATAAATCCTGATTTTATGGCGGTTCAAGAAATTAGAGAAACTGAGAAGTTCGAGCAATTTATTAAATTGAGATTTAATAATAGATACGGAATTGCACTTACTGATTGCGGTGGAGCTCATGGACAAAAACTAGGCTTTGTATATGATAAGACTAAATTTTCAATCCTAAGCTTTAAAGATGATTTAAGAACATCATTTCCTAACAAACAAGCTCAGCGTGGCTGTAACGAAGGATCAAGACCTTTAGCTGTTGGTAAATTTCTTGTAAAGGCCACTGGCGAAACTATGATTGCAATATCACTTCACTTAAAGTCCGGGGGAAGACCTAAGTCAATTCAAAAAAGATTTAAGCAGCTTGGTATCTTAGGTAAAGTTGTCGCTGAACACAAAGCACAAGGATTTGAGAACTTTGTAATCATGGGTGACTTCAACTCTACTGAATACATTTTTAAAGGCAAAAATCATAACAAGTTTAAAATGCATGTGACTAAGATGGGAATGCAAGACTTAGCAGCTGATCTACCTTGTACAGCATATTGGTGGGGCGGGCTAGATGATCGCAAACAACACCCAAGTATGCTTGATCATATGCTTGTATCTGACAAGTTTTTAAATAACGCATCAGTTACACAAGCAAAAACAAAGGCCAGAGCCACTACTACCACTCATTGCAAAGAACTAAGCTGCAAAGTAACTTGGGAAGGTGACCTAGGGACTAGCTTTGACTCAGTAAGTGACCATTGCCCACTTCAATCAGAAATATAGAAGAAATTACTATTTAAATTAAAATATATTGGGGAGTCATTTGACTCCCCTTTTCTTTTTCTAATAGACTATAACAATGAAATATTTAAGTTTTGATTTAGAGGCCACAGGCCTAGAAGTAGATGCCCTTATTATAGAATTCGCTATGGTTCCTTTTTGTAGTGAAACTCGCACGATTGAGGAAAGTTTGGCCAAGCAATTTTATGTAAAGTGCCCTTCATTTGAGCAGTTAAAACCTAATCTTAACGAATGGGTCGCTAAAAATAATGAAGAGATTATTACTAAGGCCCATGCTACAGGTGTAACCATTGAAGAATTTAGAAGTATTTTAGAGGTATACCTAGGTTCTAAAGAAGTTAAAGAATATTTTGGTAACAATAGAGTTGTATTATTTGGTAAATCAATAAGTGCCATTGATCTACCTTTTATGAATAGAGATCTAGGTTGGGAATGGATGAATAAACATTTTCACCATAGAAACCTCGATTTATCATGTTTCACAATGGGTTTAATAGACATGGGTGTTCTTGAAAAAGGAATGGACTCAGGTGCAAAGCTAATGGATAAGTTTGGAATGGGAGAAGTATCTCACACAGCTTTAGATGACTCTGTTAACACTGCAAAAATGTATTTTAAGTTACTGGAAATGCTAGATAACAAATAACGTGAATAAATTACCTACACTATAGTCATTCGTTTTCTATCTTTATATAAGATAAAGAAACTAAGGACTATAATATGAAAAACATCACATTCTTTTTTATTTTAACTTTTATGTGCTCATCATTTGCTTTCTCAAAAGAGGCGAAGTTGTCTTGTGTAAATATGAACTTCTATGATGGATCATTCATGTATGCCAAAGTTCTAATTGAATCTAATATTGAAATAAATGAAGAAAGCTATAAACTTAAGAATCTAAATTTATCCTATTTATTAAGCATGGAAGAGGATTTTTCTGATGAATGGGCTTCTGCAATAATTAACGATCAAGAATATTCTATTGGTAATCTTGAAAGCTATAATCCTCGTGTTTATAAAGACCATATCAAATTTAAAAATATACATGGAAATAAAGTCTTTGGTTTTATAGATCTTATAATTCCAATAGAAGCGATAACAAATATTGAAGAAAATAAAGTTTTTAATTCATATACAATTATGACTGCAATGGATGATCACTGGGGTGGTACAGTTTCTTTAGACTGTTCTATCTCCACAGCAATTTAGTTGTAAACTCTCAGAAGGGGCAGGCTTCTCTCTCAATTATCCTGTCCCTCGCAAAAATCTGCTGATACACTTTTTTACATTATTAAAGTTTTTAAGACACTCATTTCATCAATTGTGTATTTAACACCCTCTCGACCAAGACCAGAATTTTTAACGCCACCAAAAGGAAAATTTTCCGCTCGAAAACCAGGTCCATCATTAACTGCCAACGCACCAACTTCAAGTTCTTCATAAAGTTTTTCAATGATACGTATATCATTTGTAAAAACACCAGATTGAAGACCAAACTCAGTTGAGTTGACTATAGGTATTAAGGCATCGATATCATCAAACTTAATTAATGGGATAACTGGGCCAAATGTCTCATCACAAATAATTTCAGACTCTTCACTAATATTCTCTAAGATAGTCGGATAAATAATATTTCCAACTCTACTCCCTCCAATTAAGCAGGTAGCACCTTCACTTATAGCTAACTTAATTCTCTTCTCTATATGATCAGCGGCCATAGCATTTACAACTGGCCCAACAAATGTATTTTCATTCATAGGATCTCCAATAATCAGTTTTTCAGTCTTAGCAACAAGGAGTGTTTTAAATCTTTCATAGACTTCAGCATGAATAAATAGCCGTTTAGGGGCCGTACACCTCTGACCTGCAGTTGCAAATCTCTGATTAATAGCTGTTGAACTTGCAAGGTCTAGGTCTGCATCAGGCATCACAATTAAGGGATCATTTCCGCCTAGTTCAAATAAGAGTTTTTTCCTACCAGCATTTTTACATATAGCATCAGCCGTTTTTGTTCCGCCTGTAAAAGATATACATTGAATTTGATCTGATTTTATAACTTCTGTTAGCTCAGGTATATCAGGACAACAAAATTGAATGACCTCTTTTGGCATTCCAGCTTTATAGCAAAGTTCTGTTAGCTTTTTTGCTGAAAAATAATTCTGTGGACCAGGTTTAAAAAAGATTGTATTTCCAGCAGCAAAAGCTGGTCCAATTTTATGCATACTCAAATTAACAGGAAAATTAAAAGGTGTAATAGCTAGAACGATACCAATTGGCTTACGCCTAACAATACCTATTTTGCCTCTATGAGGAGCATAGGCATCTGAATCAAGTACTTCTCCAGTAATGGCCCTACATTCATAAGCAGAACACCTAGCTGTATTAGCGCTTCTTTGGACCTCAACTTTAGAGTCAGCTATAGTCTTACCCATCTCTTTAGTAATTATTTCAGCAAGCTCATCTTCATGCTTAAGAAAAAGATCTGCTAAATTATTTAAGATATTTGCTCTATCATTTATAGTTAATTCTTTTTGTTTTTGTTTACCAACAATTAGTTTGGACATAACCTCATCAACAAATGACTTATTATGAAAATCAAATTCCCCATATACAGATTCATCGTAGGGATTAATAACTTGGAACTTAGACATGTTTGACCTCTATAATACTAATTTTTAATAATTGTACATAAAGTATAAGCGACTTTTAAACTTACCGCGAATAAAATAACTTTGAAGATTTTCAAAAACAATTCCTGACTAATACGATCCAAGATTTTAAGTCCACTGTAAGTACCTATCATTGCAGTTATAAATAAAACTAAAATTAAAGACCAGTATTCTAGATAATCAAATCCCAAAAAGAGAAAGACAGGTATTTTTGCGAAATGAACAAGCATTTGAAAGTATGACTTATTTGCAATTATCTGATGCCTACTAAAGTCATCTCTTAAAAAAAAAGGAGATAAAAGTGGATCTACAGCTCCAACTAAAATACCAAGTATTCCAGTAATGAAACCTAGAATTATAAAGGCCCAATTTGGTATTTTTAGCTGTGGAAATTGTTTAGGTCTAAATAAGGAATAGCATACAAGTAATAAAATGATAGAATAAGGAATTATTTTATTATCTAAGTTTTTAAGTGCAAGAGTGACAAATATAACACCTAGAATACAACCGATAGAATAAAAAAGAGTAATAGATTTAATTAAGTGATTTCTTAAAACCCAAACTCTAACAGCATTATTTTTTAATTGGATAACGCCATGTATTGGGATTACTTTTTCTAGTGGTAAAAATATATTCAAACCAATAAGAAAAATAACACCGCCTCCCATTCCTGTGGAGGCAGAAACAAAAGCCGTCATATAAGAAATAAAGGCCATAAAAATCATGGCCCATATACTTAAATCATTTAACAAGATTTCGATACTAAACGTTTTTACCTATATTATTTAAATCTTCAAAAGATTTTTTTAATCTGGTTACAAAAGTTTTTTCACCTTCACGTAGCCATTTTCTTGGATCATAATATTTTTTATTTGGAATATCAGCACCATCTGGATTACCGATTTGAGCTTGAAGATATTTTTTGTTTGTAGCTTCATAAGCTCTAATACCATCCCAAAATGCCCACTGCATATCAGTATCGATATTCATTTTTATAACACCGTATTGGATAGATTCTTTGATTTCCGCAGCTGTTGATCCACTACCACCATGAAAAACAAAGTTTACTGGATT
>Ga0209712_10002346_pt1 | contig 15623 bp, 16 predicted proteins | sample ArcOceMetagenome_FD_187443 | JGI IMG/M metagenome (GOLD analysis project Ga0209712, IMG submission 187443) | Marine eukaryotic phytoplankton communities from Arctic Ocean - Arctic Ocean - Greenland ARC118M Metagenome (SPAdes) (version 2) | ecosystem: Environmental > Aquatic > Marine > Oceanic...
GCTCTGTTCCGTGATGAGTTGTGCTATGCTGTGCTATGCTATGCTATGCTATGCTATGCTATGCTGTACTTACAATAGTATCAAGAGCGTAATCCGGCTTCATAATTGACTCATCAATGACAATCTTCTGAGGACTCTGTGTTCCCGGTCGAATTGATCCAGCATATGGGAAAGAATTGTTCCTCAAATCACGAAGGGCAGCACCGAATCCTTTCCCCTGCGGTTTGTCTTTTGATTTGGTAACAGATCGCTTCTTGAAGAGGGCAGTGGTACTTTCTTCCGCTGAAATGGCATGTGAATGTGATGTCCTGGAAGGTGCAATTTGGGGTGCGAATGCAGAAGCACCCTTTGCGGTGATGAGTAGGAGGGTTACTGATGGTTGGAACTTCATGATGAATAAGTATGAGCTATCAGTGTATGATACTTTATCTACTCTTTGATATAAGCGATCTGTTGATGTGTTGATGTTGTGTGTGTTGAGTTGTTTGTTGCAAAATTGACAGGCAGAAGAGGTCTCTCAGTTTGAGCGCCAAGAAGGCAGGCGTCAGAAGGGAACAGATTGAAGACGGACAGACGGACAGAAGGTACTTTATTTCATATCTTTGTATTGTACATAACCTGTGGGGTATCTTTTGGGAAAAGAGAAACATACATTATACCCGTACTAACTGCAGTACTTGTACTTTGTGAACTTAGTTGAAGTCCTGGAAGCCTGGAAGTGCACCTTCAACCTCTGGACTCTGGACTCTGGACCTCCTTACTTCTTGGCTTTCAACTTTCAGGTCAAGGAAACAAAACAATACAATACGTTCGGCTCGCAAGCTTGCTGATATGATACCGGGTATGTGATACTCCAAGCAGTCTTGAGAGTAACATGCTGTATACTGTACAGTGTACAGTCCTTATTATTTCAGTACTAGATAGATACATATTTACCAATAGCGAATTTACGTACTGTAACTTATCAGTCCCTGAACTCATACGCATACTAATTTGAAATTCATCGTTCGTCGAAAACAGTGCACCAAACATCAAACATGATCCTATATCAATACCGGTATGTCATTCTAGTATTGACCCTACTCTCCTTATTTGGCCAGACATTTGCATTCCCCTTATCCCCCTCCTCGAAGCCAATATCGAAGCCTAAACCTCCACCACCAATTATCGCATGCTCGTCACCCGCTGAGGTCCAGCGCGCGATTTCCTTCTATCTCAAACCAAACGACTGTGTCTTGGAACTTGGAGCTCAACTATCCGATACCTCCAGGCATTTGTGTCGAACAGTAGGAGAGGGTGGGAAAGTTGTCATGGTGGACGTGAAACGGAAAGAGGCTACCACTGGTAGGAGCTCTTTTAGAGACACGACTTGTTTTATAAAAGCTGATCAAAACTCTAGTACACGTACAAGTAACGATAACGATAGTGATAGTGCTTGTGACGATGAATCCTTTATTGATCGAGTCCAATACGAAGAGCTTGAGCAATTTGATCAATGGAGATCACTAGCCCATCGAGGGCAAGAGAAAAGAAAATATCAAGCCATGATCCTTGATGTAGGCACAATGATTGGAAACGATTTATATTTATCTGCACTATCACTTGCAAATGAATTTATTGCAAATCATCAAGAATCCCCCCCTCGTGTCATTATTGTCAAGTCAAGGACGTTGTCGAATCTTGCAAGGAGAATAATACATTCGCAAAGGTTACTGGATGGAAGCGCAATACTTCCTAATGATAATGACATGGAGAGAACTGATGAACCAATTGTCGTACCATGCGTTGGGGTCACCGATTATCGGAGAACTATACCTTTCCTGGTCAAACCCGGGGACGATGTTATAGAAGTTGGTTGTCACTTTGGAAGAACGACGACTTTACTTCATGATGCTGTCAATGCGGATTCTGGAAATGGATTTTGTGTTGGAGTTGATATTGGAAGTAAAATTATTACGAATGCCAAGAAACAATATCCTCATGTAATGTTTGAAGTGGTTGATGCGTGGAAGACATTGGATTTGCTCAAGGTGAAGGTGAAAAATGGAAATGATAACTTTCTTGGGTATGACGTTGTCTACGCCGATATCGGAGGGCTTTCGGGAGCTCATGGATTACTAGAGTCATTGGCACTTTTGGACGCTATTGCGAAGGCGTTGGAGCCACGAAGTATTGTGATCAAGAGTCTCTGTGTGAATAGGCTTGCATCTCAATTAGTGCCATTCTCTGTTGTGTGGAATAAGATGGCAACGAAAGATTAATATGATAAATAGCACGAATACAGCCCCCTTGTAGCGCAAGAATAAGTTGTCGGCTTACCAGCAGGTACTACATTTTCTGTAAGAAATTGATAAGAAAATAAGAATCAGCAATTTTATTTTGTTATTAATCGCATGATTGGGCCAAGAGAGGAGTGATATCCGACGTAGTGAATAAATTGATGTTTAGTAGATTGGAATACTGAGTGGCATGCGAGGCTACAACAGTATCGTAGTTCGTAGTGTATTTATTATTTATAATCCCATCCGAAACTTTTGGTACCGCTCCTTTAAAATTACATCCAGCTCATCTCGTTGATTTTCCATCCCATTCCATTTTATTAACAACTCTACTCTAGTAGCTAGATCGAAATAGTAGTGCACCTTTGTACCGTTAGCTTGGTTGTAGCAGGTTGTAGGTACCGGTACAAATAGAAGAGGTTGAAGTGTTGAAGTAGTAGTTGTAGGTTACAAGTTTCCGGTGGAAAATGTGACTTTTCAGAAATGTCATCGTTGGCTAAATATGAGATAAATATGGAAAGCGTCACAGACAATAGAATTTCAAATTCTTTTCTGTTCCTTTTACTTCTGCCGAAGATATCCGACGAAAGATCCGGAAGAAGAAGAAGAAGCTAAAGTTCTCGCCAAAGACATCCAGTAATGAAAAGTGATGGGTCGGTTCCTTCTGCCCAACTTTTTGGTTTCGTATACTCCGAAAGAATATCGAGGCGCAACGAACATCTCTCATAAAAAATAAATCTTTATATTGGCAACAAAAGAACACATTTAAAACACAATGAAATTCATTTCAGGTCTTGCTTTCCTGGCGACCGCCCCTACATTCGTCGTTCAAAATGTGGCTGCGTTTCAACCATCGTCTGCTTTGTTTTCTTCTCAATCGGCTAGATTGTCGGTCGCACGTTCTATGGCTGATGAAAAGAAGAAGATAGTTGTGATTGGAAATGGTATGGTTGGACAGCGCTTCATGGAGAATATGATTGACCTTGACAAGGAAAACAAGAGCAGTCTCGCCACATTTTGTGAAGAGAAAAGGGCTGCATATAATCGCGTCAAACTAACTTCTTACTTTGAAACACTCGATCCTAGTGATCTTTCCATGACTTCAGAGTTTAAAGCCGATGGAACAACTGCGTGGTATGAAGACAATGGAGTTGAAATATTTCTCAACGACAAAGCCGTCTCCATGGATACTGAAACAAAGACAATTATTGGTGAATCTGGAAAAACGATGAACTATGATGTTGCAGTCCTTGCAACGGGGTCTTTTCGTAAGTTCCTTCTTACTTTATACGCATGTATGATCTTTGCCTTTGTCGATAATCTAACATTTCATTTTCAAACAGCGTTTGTTCCCCCTATTCCTGGACACAAGAGGCCCGGAGTGTTCGTCTATCGTACAATCGAGGATCTTGAGGCTATGCTTGCGTACGCCAAAGAAAATAATGTGAAGAGCGCTGCTGTTATTGGAGGGGGTTTGTTGGGTCTCGAAGCAGCAAAAGCTGTAGCGGATATGAATGTTGAGTCTCACATTATTGAGTTCGCTCCCATCCTAATGTGCCGCCAAATTGATCAAGGTGGTCACGATGCGCTTGTTGGAAAGATCGAAGGTAAGAGCTAAATATTTCTGTGTAATGCCAGTTTTCCAAATGATCCGTGCTGACTTTCAATTTCTTCTATTCTCAGCAATGGGCCTCAAGGTGCACTGTGGTGCGAGGACTGAATCAATTGTTGGTACTGATGGGTCCACTGACAATGAATCTGCCGCCCCAGTTTCTGCACTTAAATTCAGTAACGAAGGTTGGGATGATCTTGATGTACAGATGGTAAGTTTAATTTATGAGCAATGCATATTAGTTGGATTGTACATCACCATCTAATACATGAATATTTTCTTAAAATGATTATAGGTTGTTGTCAGTGCTGGAATCAAACCCCGTGATGAACTTGCTCGGCAAGCAGGAATCGCAGTTGGTGAAAGAGGTGGAGTAGTGGTCGATGATCAACTCAGAACTTCTGCAAAGGATGTGTACGCCATTGGAGAGATCGCTCTTGTCAACAACTTTATCTATGGTCTCATCGCCCCCGGATACGACATGGCTGGCGTTGCGTCCAAGATTGTTGCTGAAGATCTTGGTTACGACTTGGCTTTGGATTCTACGCCCGCTTTCACTGGGGCAGATTTATCAACTAAGCTCAAGTTGCTGGGTTGTGATGTTGCCTCGTTCGGTGTTAACCAGCCTGGACCTGATGATACTGATGTGTCCGAGATGGTATGGAATGATTCCCATAGTGGTGTTTATCGCAAACTCATTTTCAACAAAGCCGGGACCAAGCTCAGAGGAGGAATTCTAGTTGGCGATGCTGAAGATTATACCAAACTCCATAAACTTACAACCAGTGAGCAGGAGATCGAAAACCCAGCGCTATTGCTCGCCCCAACCTCTACCAGAGGCGCTGCAGAAGAAGAGGAAGAGGAAATTTCTACGGACCCCAATTCAATCGTCTGTTCTTGTAATGATGTTTCAAGAGGAACTATCGCTGCTGCAGTCGCCGAGCTCGGTATTGACGGAGCAACAATGCCGTAAGTCCTGTGTTTCACCGTCTTATTGTTTACATATATTCCAATCTAACTCCCGTTCCATTTCGCATTTGACAGAATTTTGAAGAAATGTACTAGAGCTGGAACTGGCTGTGGAGGGTGCGAGCCTCAAGTTAAGGCTATCCTTAGCCAGGAACTTACAAAGCTGGGTGGATCGTTGTCAACTCATATGTGCGAGCATTTTCCTTATTCGCGTCAAGAATTAATGATGAAAATTAGGCTTGAAGAAGATCTTACATCAGTTGATTCATTTGATAAGATTCTTGCAAAATACGGACACGGCGATGGATGTGAGACCTGCAAACCAGTCGTGGGTTCGATTCTTGCGTCTTTAATAAATGATATGATTCTAGGTGAAGGACTCTATGCTCTTCAGGATACCAACGACCGCTCCTTGGCTAACATGCAGCGTGGTGGAACTTATTCTGTTGTACCAAGAGCTGCAGGTGGAGAGATTAGCCCTGATCAGTTGATTGCCCTAGGAGCTGCAGCGAAAAAGTATGGATTGTACTCTAAGGTTACAGGTGCACAGCGCATCGATCTCTTCGGTGCTGCGAAATCGCAGCTACCTGATATTTGGGAGGTAAGATTTTTGTTACAGCCCACTTTCTCTCATGTTGATTTTGTTTTATACATTTCACTAATTATCTTGATGTCACAACTCTATCAGGATCTCGGCAATGCAGGAATGGAATCCGGTCATGCGTACGGAAAAGCATTGAGAACAGTAAAGTCTTGCGTTGGTTCCACATGGTGCAGGTACGGTGTACAAGATAGTGTATCCTTTGCTATTAGAGTCGAGAATCGTTATAAGGGAATTCGCTCGCCACATAAAATGAAGTCTGGTGTATCTGGCTGTATTCGTGAATGTGCAGAAGCTGTAGGTAAAGATTTTGGAATGATCGCGACTGAGAATGGGTACAACTTGTAAGTTGATTGATTGATTTTAATATGACAGTATTGATAATGATTTCTATGAACTAACACGATGCATATTTTATACTGACAGGTATGTTGGCGGCAATGGAGGAGCCAATCCAGTTCAGGCTGAGCTTTTGGCTACTGATATTGACGAAGACACTGTCCTCAAGTACCTTGACCGATACCTTATGTACTACATTCTCACTGCAGATAGGCTTGAGCGTACTGCTCCATGGCAAAGAAAGCTACCTTCTGGAAAGAATGGAGGTGGACCGATTGAGCACTTGAAGGAGGTTATTATTGAAGACTCTCTTGGACTTAATAATGAACTCGATCAGCGCATGAATCATCTCGTTGCAAGTTACCACGACGAGTGGGCTGATGTTGTCAAGGACCCAGAAAAGAGAAAGTTGTTCAAACAATTCGTGAACACTGATGAAGTTCAAGAGAGGGATGAGATGATTGAATTCATTGACATGAGAGGGCAGCTTAGGCCTGCAGACTGGCCCGCAGATGGCGAGCCCCAAACCAATTGGGAAGCCCCGAATGAAGATATCTTTTCAAAGTCGGAGAAGAAGTGGGTCGCGGTTGGAAAGACATCAGACTTCCCAAAGAACGCTGCAGGTGCGATTTTGTACGGCGAAACACAACTTGCAGTCTTTAACAATGAACAAAGAGGCGAATGGTATTGCACCCAAAACATGTGCCCTCACAAGCAGGCGTTTGTACTAAGCCAAGGAATCATTGGCGATTCCAATGGGACTCCAAAGGTAGCATGCCCGTTGCACAAGAAGAACTTTGATTTGAAAACAGGAGCCGAACTTGATGGCGATCTGAAGATTATCACCTTTCAAGTAAAGATTGATAATGATGTTGTCCTCGTAGAGCTACCCACTGAAGTGGAAGTTGATGCTATCCTTGGAACGAATGGCATGCGTGTTAAGCAAACTGAATGTATTGATCTAGCTGAAGATGCTATCAAAGTTAAGCCTGCAAGTGAAATGAAGGCAAAGGCGTCCTCCACGGTGCTCATGGCCAAGCCAGAGAAGAGACAAGGAGGATCAACCATTTAATTCACGAGCTTTCAAAACACTCCCATCTTCTACAATTCAAATACATCTTATTAAAACCTAAATTTATTTCTTCGTTGCGTATTGTACATTGCAATTGAAACTACAATCGCACGATCATTCACGTTGCATGTACATCACAACCCGGCAACTTGTGCTTAGGTGATAAATCTGCCCCAGTGACAGCGGGCCAAGGCGTAACCAACATCTTCAGCGACAATCTTGGACGTAACGCCAGCCATGCCAGTAGTTATTATTATGAAAATATGGGAGACAACAATCGAATTACCTCATAAAAAGTTATGTTTAATTCCACTAGGTCGCTCAAAGCCGTCTTCGTAGAAACTATTAGAAATGCTCAAGCCTGCAGCAGTCAAGTGACTCGTTCCACCAATTTGGACGGCTCTAGGCGTCACAATTATTTCCTCTTTCTGTTCCGATTGATACTCATCAAATAGTATCGTTGTGACGCTACTAGGAGCTAACCACATGCCACCATGAACAAGTGGTAGGGGAATTGATAAAAGATGACTTAGAAGGGTAAGCCCAGTGCCGCCATGACAAAATATCGCAATCTTTTGATGTCTCAATTGTGGATCAGTTGCAGTACATTTCGACAAGTGATAGTTTGGCGAACCCTTTGCTTTCAAAATACCATGCCGTGATAGAAACTCATCTGCGTTTTCAGAGAACTCTTGAAGCTGACTTTTGTATTTAGAATAATCTGGACACGACTCTTTCCAACCTGATACATTCCCTTCACCCTTGTTCAATTCGCATAATTGTTGTCGGATAACTGGAGCGGGAAAATCCCAGATTGCCGGTGCCTTGAGCTTTGATTGCCTTGTTGGGAAATTTTCCAAATGACTAATCTGTCTCAAAGTCGATAGTTCTCTTGTCCATTGTTCAATGCCAACGTTGACATCAAAGTTGCTCAAAATTTCTTGGCCGCTTTTCACTTGAACTGAATCAACAGGCTGCGATTTCTCGTCATGAAAGTTGATACTACTAAACTTGGGGATTTGTACAAGAGCCAATGCAGCTGTCAGTTTTGCCCGGCCCAATGGAGAGGAATAAGCATGAGTGATACCTTCATCCTTTAGATAAGATCCCAGTGCTCTTGCCTCTTCCTTTCCATTTTCGGTGAGAGATCCTCCCTGCTCTTTGTCAGTATCATAGTCGGGATCAGCATGTCTTATAATGTAGAGTCTAACCATGTGATAGCGTTGTAGAGTACAGCTACTTTTCACGAGCGTACAGCCAGTGTGTGAACTACGTTTTATATTCGGAGCTGTAAAGAAGTGTAAAGTGTATCCAAGCAAGCAACAAGCGCTTCAACATTCTGAATTCCTCCTGCATTCACTCGACATTTTTATCTTTAGGGTTGATTTCCACCCTCCCCCCTCCACTCCAATTCCTCCTTCTGCGACAAATTCATTTGAACCTTGTTTGAAGTTTGAACGTTACATCATGTTTGAATTGATAGTGAGAAAAATCCTCAAAAAACGAAAGACGCAATGACAGGAATACACATACGATTATACAGTAAATAATCTCCTTCATGACGGTATTACTCTCTTTCCCCTTGACAAGGCAGGTAAAGAGGTCACAAGTAAAGTGGTCACATCAAGTTCCTTGAAATGATTTAGAATAGCTGCATGATTTAGGAAGTTATGTAACCTGCTCACATTGAATGGGTAAGAGCTAAAAGTCTACAGTAATCATTCAAGTGCTTGAGAGAGGATATCCCTAATTTTATCTTGCATGTTGGATCGATATTTAAAACATGTTGGGGTGGGGGAGTATCATAAACCATGGCCTTTGTGCGATTTGAATCGGCATCAGCAGTGGGAAAACAAGCAACAAAACCTCATAATGCAGGAAGCAACTTACCGATGATCGACTACATTAGATTCCTAATTCTTATATTGTTTCTCCACCAGGTAATCCTGGCGTGGTCGTCAATTTCACCTACTAAGAGCGTGGTTAAGAGAAAGATGTTTTCAAGTGCATCCGATGTCTTCTCTTACAACTACTTTCAACCATCATCAAAGGTCCCAAAAAGCAGCACTGCCCATTCGTGGGACTTGCCCTCTTCCAAGCGTCCTTGTACTATTTCTTATTTGAAAGCGTCACCGAGTATGCAACCTCTGCCTTCGTCTCTTTCAGCTTCTGCACCCGTATCAAAAGAGTCCGCGCGGTCCAATTCTTCTCCTACAATCACGCCAAGTGTCACCAGTGCACCTTTCGTGGATGTGTCAAAGATACCATCAATCTATGCTGGAGGTAACCGTATTGCAACCTCCACATCTCCGACACTGAGGTTCGGCGTTCAAGTTGCATTGCATCATACATTTCCTAGTACAGCACCCTATTCGTTCGAAGAGACAAGTATGATTCCCAGCCTGGTCGAACATAATGAAGAGGAGGGCAAAGATTCTGCATCAACTACTCAAGGTGTGGACGACGATAAAAATAGCAATAGCACGACCACTGTTCATTTTGGTCTAATTGCAGCAGGGGGCAGCTCTATTATTGTGGGGGTATTCATTGCAAAGTACAAATTGAGGCACATTGCTTCTGGACTAAGGCGTGACAATAGGTCCCAAGATACTGGAGATCAGGTTTGATGCAAAGTTATCTCCATAGAAGTATAATAATAATGTTCATTTTATTATGAACGAAACGTAATCTTGCAGGTTTATTTCTCTTCTTATCATACTATCAACGATAGGGGAAAATGCATCATGGTGATGCAATACGAGGAATAAGACTATTTTGAATTTAGCATTTTCTTCAGTGTACGACACACAGTCAGGATTTTTAAGTACCCAATTATATTTGCAATTGCAAGTAGTTGAGCTAATCAGCGGTAATGCGCTGGACTTGGTGGCGTGTGCGTATGAATGATGGAAAGAAAGGAGTTACGGTAAGTACAACGAGGCAAGTGAAAATTTCATCCTGAGAATTTCGCGTTGTTCTTGGAACACTTTGTTGTTCTGTTGAAAGTATGTATATCCTTTGTGTGGTTGAATGTCAACACTAAGTTCAAAGTGCTGAGATTTCCTAGTTGTTCTTCGAACATTCTGTTGCTCTGTTGAAAGTATTCATATCCTTTTTGTGGTGAATGTCAACACTAAGTTCAGAGTGTTCCTCATAATATTCTAAATTTTATTTGTTTATTGAGAGCACGCGACAACATAGAATATGGTTTATAAGCACCAGAAGGAGAGTCTCAAAATGATGTAAGTTCACAGGCTGTCATACATGCGAACTGCCCTGAATTGAAGGCGATAACCCTCTAGAATTTCATTTAATCAAATAGCGATTGGAGGCAACGAAATCCTTATCTCACAAATTTCTCTTTCCGGCTAATAGCAATTCGAAAAGAGATTTGATCACGGAGATAGAGAATGATCTTCGCGAGTGGGAAACAACTCATTGGGCCTGTTGGGAAGAAGAAGAAAGTGATGGGTTGCCGAGCAATCCTACTCACGATATTGGCAATTCACAAATTTCCGAACAATCCGTTCGTCTTGACGCCTTTCTCCGACCAAACAAGATGAAAAGAACTAAAGTTCATAAGAGATGGGGCCATGCCCTACACGCTCGTGGGATGCCTCAGGTAGAGAATGAAGATAATTTCACTGGGAACCAGACCACCGTCAAAAAAGAATATATAAACACAATGGATCCAAGATATCAGTACATCACATCATTACTAGTTCGAGATTATAGCTTACACTTTTCTCAACTGAGCGGGAGTGCTCTGCGAGCGTCTACGTCGATTGTTTGCAAGTCTAGCGGTGTAGCTATGATAATGATGTGGGCTGTGACCTCTACTGGGTATGATGTACAATCTGTTCCCATTGTCAATTGTTCTGACTCTGACACAAAGCAATTGCTCACAGTATGCAAAGCAATAGTACAGAAAGTGTTGGCAGTAGAGGGAGCTTATGATTACAGGAGGACATAAACAGCAGGACTTGTTCTACGAATTGACCGAGTCACTCATAAGATTGAAGCCAATGATTCAATCTTTGTTTTCTACCGAGGTAGGTTTTTCAAAAGCATATCAGCGGTCAAAAGGACTACAGGCCATCTTTGAGAGACCCAAGCCTCGCCTTGCTGTGCAATTGGGAAATAATCTGACTGAAGTATACGAAGCTGCAGACCAGAGCGATCGTCTACCTTCCAAGGTTATTGAGACAAACTTATCTGTCACAAAATGTCAGAGCGATAATGCCGTCAAGAATTGTACCATTTGCTTCGATGACCTTGGTAGGGATGCTGTGAGCCTGTCAGGTTGCAATCATCAAGCTTGTGCAGGATGCTGGAGGTAAGGTGTAGTGTTTCCATCCTCTGGTTACCCTTTGAAGTGTTTCCATCCTCTGGTTACCTTACTAACAACATCTTTACCTATTATTCAAGGGCTTTGATCAAATCGGCAAAGTCGTCAGGTGATATTTCTCTTCGATGCCCCGCTTTCAAATGCCGCCTTCAAACGCTCTGTAAAAGAGACTGTGCTCACATTCTGTTCATGAATGAAGAAGAAAGGCAAACAAGTGAAGAGGAACGAATCGAGCGAGCAAAGATTCTACTCGCATTGATGCGATTTAGAATGGAAAGCCACATGTTAAATATGAACGCCCAGCACTGTAAAACACCAGGATGCTGTGGAATCTTCAATACTACACGTAATGAAAAGGAGGACGATAAACTTCTGGGTCCAGGCAGAAGAGGCTTTGAATTAGAGCTTTGTTCGTGCGGCGCGACAGCCTGTATGAAATGTAAGAAGAAGGCACATGTGGGCCTTTCTTGTTTAAAATACAGTAAGATCGTAAGTGATATCGAGTCTGGAAAGTCGTTTGCTGAAGCCATGAGGTCAGTTCAACTGTATTTCTTCCTATTTCCAATTTTCCAATTGAGTGAACTCAATCATTTGCATTTCCGAACAGCAATGATTGGATAGACAAAAACACTTCTCCTTGTCCAAAGTGCGCTTCCAAAATTAAAAAGGATGGTGGTTGTAATCATGTCCGCTGTGGAAACTGCTCATATGAATTTTGCTGGATTTGTGGAGGTGAAGGACTCAAGTGTGGTGCTTATAGTTGCAGGACAAGAGGTGTTACTACCTTTTTCAAAAATACAGATTTGCACAGCTTCAAAGACGGTCATGATATCTTCAAGACTCTCTTTGATTGAGCAGTATACCAATGCCAACTCAAAGCTAGCAACAAATTTCAGATACAACTGCGAACAGGAATCAAGTCCTTTATCTCAGATACAAGATATTTGCATGTTACAAATGCTTGTTTGGGCAACAGCATTTTGCTTGTCAAAAGATGGCGGAAGCCGCACAACAGGCATTATAAACGATACCGATCAATTAAAGGTGATTATTGAGTTTCTAAAGGGGGAAAGTTCTGTGACCAAAGAAATGGTAGAGGTCTTAGTATCTCCTATACAGCGTACTCGCACGATTTCTACTGACAAAATGAGGGCTACAAATCGTAATACCTTGCGTTCAATACAGAAGGAGAACGAATCGGACCTTCTCCTTTCACAGACATACGAACCAACCCAAATTATTGGTTCGGCGACTCTCCATTCGTTGGATTTGAAAGGTCTCAAGAGATATGGCACTGCTGCACTTTGTAAATCACAGAAGGACCTTGCTGCGCCACGCCGTCGGCACAAAGTACAAATGGCTGATTATATGCAACTGACACAATCTCTGAACAAAAAAGAAAAGAGCATCAGAGTATCATGGAGGGACGCCCACAAATCCGAAACTGAGGGAAGAATCACTTCAATCGAAGACTTGTCAAGTAGACAGAAATGGAAAGGCAAACATATTGTCAGAGCAAGAAGGCAAATGACACGTTCAAGTTACTAAGAAGAGATACAGATTGTTATAAAATTTCATGTATGTTACATATGACGCATAGGATTTTATCAGAACCACGAATGATGCTCAGTTCTAGCTCTTCGCTTCTCGACGGTATGACGCAATCAAGACGAGAAGGAATGCCGCCTAGATCTCCAATGCAATGCTTTCTCTCCTTCTCAATTTCTTCAGCACGATTTATTGACTGGTAATCTGCAAGTAGTTTTCCCAGCCAAACAACAACTTGCGAAGCCTCATCCTTGAGCTCATTGTACGCATTATGAAGTTCTTCTTCATCCGAATCGTGATTTTGCCTCGGAACTATCATTTCATCATTCAAATAGATACAAGACAACATTTTTTTAAGAATATGAATGTATTTTCAAATTATTCGGAATGTCCCATCCTTTTCACAAAATAACCTGCATCGGGTCGAAGCGTATCTCTCTTGGAATAGTTGCTCTCGGGTCTTGGAATTGATGCGATCCTTTTTCGCTCTGCAATTTGGATTACAGCTCTCTCTCACTCGCCAAATCATCCTCTGACCTAACCATGGACTTCGACGCACCTGCACTTGACGGACACGGATACCGACTCGAAATGATAAAGATGCTCTGTGAAGTCAACGTTGACAATAACTGTGTTGGGTGGTATCAATCCATGTACCACGGGTCCTACTCCACCTCCAGCCTCCTCGAGAACCAACTCAGTTACCAAATCGACCTCAGCGAAAATGATGACGTATTCCTTTATGATCCCATGCAGACTGCACATGGGAACTTGGAATTGAAATGTCTTTGTCTGACAAAGGAGGCGGTGGAACTCACGAACTCTGGCAAGAATGCTTTCCTCGAACCCAATAAGATTTTCGAGGACGTGCCCTTGATCGTGAAGAATCCTTCGCTTGTCAAGCGAGTTGCATGATGTAAAGATTCGTTGATAGTTGAAATACGGTCTTGTCTCGTCGTGACACTAGATGCAGGCCTATTCATCCTTCACGATTTTAGTCATGATCGATCTATAGTCGTCTGGTTTCCCGTCTACTATTGAAACCCGACCCCGACGATGAATTGATTCTGCCTTTCCCTTGTTGGCCCATTCCTTAACAATGTCATTTGCTTGCACCATTTTGCTCCATTCGTTGACATTACCGCGAGGTTGCACGGCAGATTTTGTCATCCAAAACATGTATAATTTGGACTCTCTTCCATCATGGTCCTCAACAACCTCTGCTGCGTGCAGATCGCTTAGGAGCGGTTGAAACGCCTTTGAAGCAAAATGACCACAGAGCCATAGCTTTTTCGTCTCTTGGCCAGTAACGTAGTCCGTCATCACACCTCGCGCATCGTAAAGATTCGCTGCGGCCCTGGTAAGCTCCGAATGTCCGCCGTACTTGCCCACAACAGTAGCATCCGACCGGATTTCCACGCTTGTTTTGATAAATTCCATCGCCTCTGACTCAATGTCGGGCCCACCAAGTTGTTTCAGGGCCCTACAGGCTGCTTTGACGGTGTGTGTGATAGTCAGAGGCATAAATCCAAATATAGGATTGACATGAAAGTTGAAAGATCGATCTAGGAATGATATTTGGTCATGAACATTGCACCCGACGATTCGAAAGTCAGGATCCGACAAGCAACAAGCCGTTGGCGTGTTCAAGCCAAGATGTCGCACTAAAACAGTCCCAACGATCAAACCAGCTATAGTACATCCGGATCCAATTGGAACATAGATGCGAGATGGATCTGGGCTCTCTCCGGCATTTATTTGTTCTGCCAATTCAAGGACACCACCCACCTGTCCCAGTACACCGGAGGGACAATTCCCTCCCAACATAAAGGGTATAAAATCTGTTTGTTTCCACGCACCGATAATGGCACGAACAATCTTTGTAAGTCGACCAATTCTTAATTGGCCCCAGTCAAATTGGAATCCCACGTTTGGAAAACTGAACACACTTAGCATATTGAGCGTGTTATCAAGGTCAGGTTCATCATTGTCGAACCAGCAGACGTTAATGCTGGCTGGGGTTGGGGCTAGCGCTGATTCTTTGCTTTTTGATGCAACAAGTTTTCTATGCTCGTCTATTGGCGTACCACCGTCCCAACCCAAACGTTGTGCATGTACTACCATTGCCACTACCTGATTCGACCCACCTGTGCCTAAAGAAACCAATTGCCGAAAAGCAGGTTCTTGATTTTCTCGTCGAGATTCGCATACCGCCAACTGGTGCTGCAATGTCCGAACTTTATTCCCCCCATATAAGGGCGAAATGAGATCTTCTCTCTTAACACAAAATTCTAGTACTGGTTCTTTGTTCTTCGTATTCGTGTTGTTCGTACTAGGAGTAGGAGTAGTCATCGGCACACGACAAATATGAACAGGCGTTTTGGATACAGCGCCCAGCGATCTCCATGCAAGCTTTGTGCTCAAATCAGGCAAATGACGAAAGAGGGCACAATTTTCTTTCAAATGTTCTTCTTTCTCTATAATCATGGCGGAAGTGGGTGGAGCCAAACCTACCGAATTACTTATCCGGCGAAGTAATAGGATGGGGCCTACAGTGATAGCAGTGAGGCCGGCAGCAGTGGATGCGGCTGCGACCGTAATGAAAGTCATCATCATATCGGAGCAATAATGTGCGGAGACTTTAACGCTTTGTAATCAAATAACCAGGGTAAGGGGTGCATGAGCATGTCATACCGATATTGTAGATGGATGTACAGGGTGTCACCAGCCACCAGCAGCCAGCAGGAATACCGTGCCTATCTACTTGTTAGGGATTTAGAGATGTGATCATCTCAGGGCCACTGATTTTATTTTTTATTAATATTACATGTTCAATGTCACATAGTTTTGTCAAC
>Ga0209712_10002347_pt1 | contig 15622 bp, 13 predicted proteins | sample ArcOceMetagenome_FD_187443 | JGI IMG/M metagenome (GOLD analysis project Ga0209712, IMG submission 187443) | Marine eukaryotic phytoplankton communities from Arctic Ocean - Arctic Ocean - Greenland ARC118M Metagenome (SPAdes) (version 2) | ecosystem: Environmental > Aquatic > Marine > Oceanic...
CCCCAAAATCGAAGCGCTGGCGACTACATTTGGCAAACAAAGCTATTTACAACAAAAAGCAAAACTGGCCCAAGGGATAGAAGAATTTATACGCCGGGTCAGACCCGATGAGCTCAGCGGAAAAGCGGTGTCAGGCGAGGCAGGGCAGACAGAGCATTCGCCTTCGGGCGTTGCAACGCAGCCCTTAACGACAACCCAACAGTTTCGTCCAGGCGTTTCGCCAGGTGCCCACCCGATTATCATCGATGCCAATATTGAGCCCGGCAAATCGACAAAGTCCATTGAGGTCAACTGTAAGATTGAATATTCCTGATGCATAGTAAAGGTAAAGGCAGAGGTACAGGTACAGGTAGCGCGGAGACAGAAATAAGATCTCGCATCATCTTACACATCGAAGAAGTATGACTCACTATAACGAACACCTGAATGGTGAGCGTTACTTTGTATGGAGACGAGGGGATGGCGTTCATAAAGGATGTCAGTTAGTTACCCTGGGCTTTGCTGTTGCTTGTCGTCCTGAATTCCTGACTTAATGCACGCGCCTGACTACCCAACTTTGCTAGGGCAAATACTGATGAAGTTGGGTTCAAGCCATCCATCGACAGGTCATTCAGGCAAAAAAGGTTGGTGTTTGTGATGGTGTCCGTCTTGATCATTGTCGCGAACGTTATCCCGATTCTGACCACGCATGCTTAAGTCTGCGGATAGAAGATTAATAGTGAGTCCCGGTTGCAGATCAACCGGCAGACTGTGACTTGTTTCCACAACAATACGCGGCTGGACGCAATAGCGGGCCCGGTAACATATTCAGTGAGGTATACCCAAGTCAGTCACTGCCCGTACACTTCATTTTTAGTGTATCGTGTTAGCCACGCTAATAGCGCATCTTGAGTGTGCCCATGGTAAGTGCTAGCGTGGTTTTAATAGTGCGTGAGATAAGGATAGACAAGATGAAAATGGACTAGATGAGACAATAATTGACCCTAGACAAGCCATCGATATAGACAGCTGTTTTCAATATAGATATGTGATGCAGATCATTGCCAGCACGGAAGGTCTAGTTGTGATAGAAAAGATATTCAGCCACCTAAATCTAAAGATAATATTAAAGAGATAATAATACTATGATTTCAGCAGACCAATTTACAGGGATGTTTCCACGAGCTAAAGATGCTACTGAGCTGGTGGAAGCTATGAACGACATTTTTCCGAAATACGATATTAATACACCACAACGTATGGCTGGCTTTATAGCTCAAACAGGCCACGAATCTGCTGGGTTTAGCGCGTTTTCTGAGAACTTATATTATAGCGCTAAATCTTTAGACGTGGTTTTTGGTAAGTACTTTAAACGTGCAGGCATTGATGCTAATAAATACGCGCGTGAACCAGAAAAAATTGCCAATCACGTTTATGCTAATCGCATGAAAAACGGTGATGAAGTGAGTGGTGACGGGTATATGTTTCGCGGGGGCGGTATATTGCAACTAACCGGGCGTGATAACTACACGCGTTTTGGCGAGAGTGTAGACATGTCACCAGAAGAAGCCGTTGACTATGTACGTACTCCTAAGGGTGCCATTGAATCTGCGTGCTGGTTCTGGAAGGAAAATAAGCTTAATAAGTACTGCGATAGCAGTGAGATTAAGCTGCTGACTAAAAGAATTAATGGCGGTTATATCGGGCTTGAAGATCGTATTCATCATTGGAAAGTGGCACTGGCTGCCATGGGTGTTGAGCATGCTAATTGCGATGCCGACGTTGAACACGAAGATGTAGATGTTGAAGATATCGGGATCCTCAAGCGCGGGATGCGTGGTGAAGGCGTGAAAATGATGCAGGAAGCCATCGGCATCGCTGATGCTGATGGCATTTTTGGACCCGGCACTGAGAGTGCAGTTAAGCGCTGGCAATCAGATCATCACTTAACAGCTGATGGCGTAGTAGGACTTATGACGCTTGATAAAATGTTTGCTTAAATCTAAATCTAATTATAGATATTAATCTTAATCTTAAAGAAGCATGACTAAAGCCGCTATAGAAACCCCCTAGTGGCTTTTTTATAAATATAAGTCAGTTTAATATTATTACTATGGTGCAGGGTTATTGTGCCATCTGCGTGGTCAGTGCTGTAAGTTCAACCTATGCGTTGCGTTGATAGATTGAGCTCACAGCACTGACCCGACAATAGCTGATTATTTTCGACACCATATTTCAATATCTTATTTCGACATCATATTTCAATATCTTATTTCAACGTCGTGGCTCTAGACTGCCTGTATACACTCAGTTACATTAAATAATCAATGCACTATGGATTACTTTTAAACATACTACGCCCAGTATCTGCCCAATCTGGCTCCTTACCACACAAGGTGATATTGGCTCTGAATCCGCGAGAAGCAAATAAACGTACTTAGTACACGCCAGCCATCAAGAATACTAAAGATAATACTTTGGCCACCTGGCCATTGGGTTCTCCCATCACAATAAACACCAGCATACGGGTAAAAAGGGAAGCAGCACAGATCAAGCCTATCAACATGCGAATAGTGGACGATTTACCAGTCCAATTAAGTTCAAGCCAAGCGAAAATTTATTTCACTTTCACTTTCACATTCACTTCAAAAATAAATCATCCACTACGAGTGCTTACGCGTCTCCATTTTAATCACACAGGTATCTTAAATCAGATTTACCTGTGTGAAACTCCATATATGAGTTCATTTTTTTAAAAAATGTTATTAGCACGTTGTGTTGTAACAATTTGATCAAGCAGCCCAATCATTAATTTTGTACCTGTACCTGAAGCAATACCATCAAACACATTTTCCGCATTTTTGCCGTGTTGCCCGCCCGCTAAATCACTAATAGAACGAATGATTACCCAGTCCACGTCATTGACAAAACATACTTGCCCAACAGCAGCTGATTCCATTTCAGTCACTTGAGCGTTGTAGACCCGTTGTAACCAATTACGATATTCTGCGTTATCAAGAAATACTGAGCCGGTGACGCCATTACCGCCTACTTTGATTTGAATCGGTTTCCCTGAAGGCATATTGATTGGACTCACGGCAGCGACCGCTTTTTTAGCCAATTCGATTAATTCAGGGGTGGCGCTAAAGTAGGGCATTTGTTTAGGTTTATCCCAGCCCTGTTTAACTATCGTCATTTCTTCTGGATGAATGTAACCAAAGTTTTCATAAGCGGGTGAATGGGGATCTTGTACACGCCTTTCTTTGTATCTTTGAAGTGCATTTTCATAATAGTCGGGCAATACAAAGCTGCCAGCTTTGTTGGGATCGGGATTGACATAGACGGACTCATCATGAAAATACCAACGCTCTGGTACTGAGATGTCACCTGGCTGAAAATCAGGATTGACAGCACCGGCTATCCCCATCATTACTACTCGGTCAATAGGAAAATAATCCAGCGCCATCTGCATTGTCATAGCCGCATTAGGCACACTGATACCTGTGGTAAATATCACCACAGGCTCTCCTTTATAAGAGCCAAGCTGGTATTTGACTCCTCTGATGGTAAGTGTTTGGTCGATTTGAGCATCAGCCAGTTGACTGAACGCTTTATCAATCGCATTAATTTCTGGGGCGTAGGCAGCAACAATCGCGGTCCATTTATTTTTATCTGAAAATTCTTTTGGCCCATAATTGCTGGTGTCCTTTGCAAAAGTATTGTGGGCAATCAGCAAAACGCTGAAACTAACAAATAAGTGGATACTGACTTTTTTAAGCATAGTGATTTTCTCGTATGTAAAAGTTGCTCATACTACTTAAGAGTGCAGAGCAAAGTAGAAATTTGGTTAAGTCGTTATTATTTAAGATTAATTGCACCAGCTTGGAGCGCTTTTTGTCCTCGGCGCCGAGTTATGGGAAATTCATGCCAATGATCAACGGTAAGCTATTAAGACCTATTTATTTTTCAAGTTCAACCTGAACCTCAGTGAAATATATGATGTACTTAAGTCGAATCTAGGATGAAGTTCAAATCAGAGCAACGGCTACATCGAACTCCTATTTAAAATTAACGATGAGCTCGTTTTTTTTGTAAAGGTTCCTGTCAGAAAAATGAGGGGCTGTTAAGCTGATATCGGTTTATCTGTTACTCATCAAGCAGATTACCTTGTATTCAATAGAGTAAACTGTGTCAGCAGGAAAATATTAGCTACAAGGATGGCTGTGCGTCTTGCTGTTATTAGTCTATTTCAGTTGCTGAGCTTAAAAAGCTATACCTAAGTAAGGTTATTAAGCGTATGTCCGAGTCTCGCCAGTCACGCATTCGCCAGTGCTGCACTGAATCGCAGGCTTAAAGGCGTCTTTAAAAGAGATGACAAACCTTAATAATCACAGCCTAAGAAGCACAGAGGTCAAGTACTTTTCATTGGGCCTCAATTGCCCTTACTCGTGGATAATAGTTGCAGCATTCATTCAGACCAACCTCTAAAATATTGCGGGTGTCTCGAACTATCTAACATCTCAGCCTAAAGATTACGACCAGATCAATGCTAAAGAAATTAGGCACATTGACCCCAAACTTAGGTTAACCCCAGCGTTGCTGGGTCAAAGCCAGGAACGCTTCACCAAAAATCATATAGTTAAATACTGATGTTGTATTGCCTTGATTGTGTCAAATTAGACAAAACAAGGCTGAAGAAGAGGTTAGCCAAACGGTGGTTACCAGTATTTACAAGTCTTGTAATAGCTCGAGAGCTCTAACATTCACAATCAACTAAAAATGAAACCCAGAAGTAAAATAGGCTCTTGCCTTCTGATATTTATTTACCAATTAAGCGCAGAAACTCATTGCGGGTGGCATCAGATGTACGCATAGAGCCCAGCATGACTGAGGTGATCATCGAAGAGTTTTGTTTTTGAACACCTCGCATCATCATACACATGTGTTTGCCTTCCATGATCACACCTACACCGTTAGCCCCCGTCACTTTTTGCACGGCATCGGCAATTTGTTTGGTTAACCCTTCTTGGATTTGTAAACGTCTAGCATACATATCTACGATGCGGGCAAACTTTGATAATCCCAATACTTTACCGTTGGGTAGGTAAGCAATATGGCAACGACCGATAAAAGGTAATATATGGTGTTCACATAACGAATAGAACTCTATGTCTTGTACAATCACCATTTCATCGGTATCTGCTTCGAAGATAGCTCCATTTACAACGCCATCTAAATCTTTTTGATAACCATCAGTTAAAAATTGCATTGATTTGGCAGCACGTTTGGGTGTATCTGCCAGTCCATTGCGACTTACGTCTTCCCCTAAGATTGAAAGAATATCTGTGTAATGGCTGGCTAATTTATCTGACATGTAATTTGACTCTTCGATGAGTGGTATGAATTGAGTATGTGTGTATTATAGGTATAAACTATAATTACATTATTTAATCATAACATTTTCTAATGCTAGGATTAAATACCACAGGCATATTTATGTCGATGGGACTGCTATATAATTTAAGAATTTTTGCCTTTTCATAGCCAAAATGTTCAGATTTATAACATCTTGGCCAAGGGCAGATTGGACCTCTTTCTTGGCTCAAGCGTACTCTTCAGACTGTGGATACTATTTATAATGTTCAAATACCACGTTAGCCTTATCTGCTAAATATTTTAGGTGCTTGTGTTTGACATTCATGTCGATTTGTCCGAATTTTTAAATCGTGAAGGTCTGCCACAGTAATTTAGAGATACTTTACAATCGCTAAAACGATAATAGCAAAAACTATTAAAACTGGCGCTTCATTTAAAAACCGGTAGAAGCGTGAAGAATGGATGTTTTCATCTTTCGAAAATTTTTGTACTAATACAAATAAGTAGCAATGGTATGCATATAAAATCGTCACTAAGGTAAGTTTAATATGTAGCCATTTTGACATTACAAACCAATCTTTACCGTACAAAATTATTAACCATACCCCGAATATTAAGGTTAATACTGCAAAAGGCGTAACAAAGTACCACAGCCGCCTTTCCATTATCTTGAACTGATCCTTAACGGCTTGAATATCTGTCTGTGCATGGTAGACCATCAATCTAGGCAAATAAAACAAGCCCGACATCCAAGCGACCATAAAAAATACGTGTAGGGCTTTTATCCAAAGTAAAGTCATCATGCTTCCTAGTAATTTGCTTTATGCAGGTGATGTTTAAGTGTTTTCCAAGTAATAATACCTACTATTTCTCCCGTAGTAGAATATATATATACGGCACCCATTCTGTTAATTTCAAGCAAGCTATAGACTTCAGCTAGCGTTGCTTGAAAGTGTACTCCAAGCATCGGAATAAAAGTTAAACGTATTGCTCCACCTTCTTTTCCCTTGTCATATTTTACTAATGAATATTCAGCGACCCCATCTGTATCGACTGAATATTGGACTATAGGATCATGATGTTCCTTATCTAAGGTGCTGATTAGCCGCTCTTTATCCTGATCAAGTAGTTTAAATTTTTTGTTCATGACGGCTAACACGCCAGTTTTTTGTAGTGATTTCATAACTGAGGAAATAGTATAAGGTAACTTTTGATAATCTAACTGCTGGGTGAAGATAGAGCTGTTACCTAAAAACTGAGTAGAGGTAACATACGCAGGCACAATCACTAGGATAGCCGGTAAGATCATCTCTGTGCTGTAAGAAAGCTCCATAACTGCTGATAAAGCCGCTAATGGGGCATGAATCACTGCGGTCATCAGTCCTGCCATTCCCAACAGTGAAAAACTACCATTAAGATCACTCACATCATTTAAGAAAAAGCCAAGTGGAAAAGCAAGCACAACACCACTGAGCATGCCTATAACAAACACCGGGCCTATTATGCCCCCAGGTATCCCTAGGCCAATCGCAACAATAGTTAATAAGAACTTTGCCGCTAACACTCCGATAAGTAATTGAATATTTTCATTTTGTGCAATTAAAACGTGTGCGGAGTGAAAATGCGCGCCTAATGCATCAGGAAAGATGTATCCCACTACGCCAGTAATGAGTCCCGCAACTAATAATCTACGCGCCATATTGATATGGCTAAACCTGCTGATAATCAGCATCAATGTTTTGTTAAATAAAGTGGCTAAACAACCTAACAAGATACCAAATACGATCAAATATATGTAAATCCAACGACTAAATTCGTTGAATTGAATAAAAGACAGCTCTTGTGCCTCGCCAAATACAATACGTGTTAATACTGCGCCGCAAGCAGCGGCAAGCATTACAGGAATAAAAATATGGATTTTGTATTCCCGTAATATGACTTCCATTACAAAAATTATGGCTGCAAAAGGTGTGTTGAATGAAGCAGAAATGCCGGCTGCAATACCACATCCAGATAAAACACGAATACTATTATTGGGTAACTTCAACCATTGACCAAAAAAACTGCTACCGAATGCTCCTAAATGAACAGATGGTCCTTCTCGGCCTACTGAAAAACCGCAAGTTAAAGCTAAAGTACCACCAAAAAATTGGTTAATAGCTGTTTTAAACGGAATGTGCCCATAGTGGTGTTTTACTCTATGGATAACAAATGGGATCCCCATTCGATAGTGTTTAAACCCTGTCAAATAGGCAATGAGTACTATCGCGATAGCACCTATACAGGGCAGGAGAAAACGCATCAATGGCTCTAAAGCGCCAAATTGATTTAACTCTGGTAAGAATAATCTTTGTAGCCATTCAACACTTAAACGAAATAAAATAATTAAGGAAGCAGCACAAGTTCCACCCACGATGCCGATGATACACAGCTGAATAGATGTACGTGGAGTGGCAAGTTCTTGTCTAAAAGCGTTGAGGTTCACGATTATTAATGGACTGATAACTGAAACTAAAAATAGCTTATCACAAGCCTTTGTATTTTATAGAGTTAATCTATTTGTTATGGCCAAAATTTTGATGTTTGATAAATCAATCGACTATTTCAAATGATATTAATAATACATTTAGATATAAAAATTTTTACAGCTTTAAAAGGGCATCAAGTGATTATTCCTGAACTAAAGCGTCAATTCGGTGCGTTTAAGTGCTATTTTATGCTGATAGTAATTATTGTGGTTAGGTTTTAGCTAGATTTTTAGTTAGGTTTTAGTTGGGTTTTTCTGGGGTAACGCGCATTACACTCAACAACAAATGACAATATCCACTCATAAAAAAAGTATTCACAATCTTAAGCTAGGTAATGAGGCATCCCTAAAAACCTCAGTATTTTAGGGGATGAATTTGAAATTGCCAAACTGACTCAGCAGCAATATTTTGTTGAAATTGCAAGACGTATTGATGTTGAATAGAAGTTACACACTCAACTCGCTTTTTATCAACAAGTGATGGCACCTTAACTGAATGAACAAGGCTTTCTAATTGATGGGTTTAATCTAAAACCTGCGTTGAGTAATCACTCTTTTCGATTTGAATTAGCATTAATAAAATAAAATAAAATAAAAGGTGCTTTTAAGAAAAGTTTAAACGTGACTTGGATAGGCAGTAAAATGGCAAAGCTAAGTAATATACATTGGACTCCATGTTGTCTGATCCCAAGCAAAAGAGTCTAATCTTTAGTTTTAAGTATCTTCAAGCGATGGCTAGAGAATTTAGATTGCCAGAAGGTTTTCAACCAGAACAAGTATCTATACATGTAGATATCTTTCAATTTAAACGTAAAGAAGGTCAGTTAACGACAGTATTTGATTGGCTCATTAATCCAAACTAGGATAAGTAGAACGCAATCGGATTTAATTAGTCTTAGTGAATACTTGACCATATTAGTCAAGTACTAGATAATCCACTTAATTATAGTTATTTCATTTTTCACCGAGGCAAGTTATGACAGTGCAAATTGCGTTACCTATCGAATTTTCTGATGCTGCCGCTAGAAAAGTAAAAACTTTGGTGGAAGAAGAAGAAAACCCAAACCTAAAATTACGTGTCTATGTAACTGGCGGAGGGTGCTCTGGCTTTCAATATGGCTTTACTTTTGATGAAAAAGTTAATGAAGGTGATACCACTATAGATAAAAATGAAGTGACCTTAGTGGTTGATCCTATGAGCCTGCAATATTTAGTTGGTGGAGAAGTAGATTACACTGAAGGATTAGAAGGCTCGCGTTTTTTAGTGACCAACCCTAACGCAACCACTACCTGTGGTTGTGGTGCTTCATTTACTGTCTAGTATCAGTCCTGTGGCATTGATAATAATAAGAAAAGCCAATTAAGTAAAAACTGGCTTTTCTTGTTGCGTGTTGTTTAAAATCAACTATTAGTACTTTCAAATATTTTATCAGCAGAGGCTGCAACAAATCCTTGGTAGAATTCTCCTGTAGGCATCATGTAACGTTGAGCAAATTCATAAAAACAACTAGGTATTAGCTTTTTCCCATCAGTGAACTCTACTTCGATTTTGTCTGCCATCGTAGATGATTGAGCTAACAGCACCTGTGGGCCACCTTTGATTTCACCGCCTGAAGAATTTAATATAAACCCTTCATTTTTCAATAGGGTATTTACCTGTGCAAGGGATTGAAAATGACCCATGTGATTTAAGCTCACAGTAAAATGATTGGCTCTAAAGCCCCAAGCTGACATCCAAGCTGCATATTCAGAATGCGCCATTAGAACATCATATTCTTGTGGGCTGACTTGCCAATGAGTACCTGAATACAAAAAGTTGTCCAAAACCGCAGCATCATCAGAAATGTTATCAGTCATTTTTAGAATGATTTTTTGAACATCTAGGGGCATTTCTTCAACAATAAGCTCGCTAATAAATACTTTAGGATGAGTATCATCTGCGTGTTCAAAGTGTTTAGCCCGTAGTTTTTTTTCAACAAAGTCATATTGACCCTGTTCCGTGTAACCTAGTACTAAAAAGTGTTCTGCGAGTTTATTTAAGTTGATTTTTTCAATATTAAAAGTGCGCAGCGCAATGTGGTCATTCACTAACTTAGACGGTTTACCTGAATGCTCAGACTCGTATCCTTCCAACAAGTCATGTATTTTTTTTGCCGAAGGCGTAATAGTTAAATAGTCCTGCCATAAGTGACTAAATAAGCTATCTACTTTGTTATGCATAGCGCTAAAACTCTTATTTTAAAATTAAATACTTAATCCCGGACTCAAAGTGCCAGGCAGTGTTATTTTTTCTAGCTCTACTGAAGCAACAGGATAAGAGCAGTAGTCAGCAGCATAGTAGGCACTAGCTCTGTGATTACCACTTTCACCAATCCCACCAAAAGGTGCTGCACCACTTGCACCGGTAATAGGTCTATTCCAATTGACTATACCAGCACGAATACGCTGATAAAAATGTAGATAGTCTGACTGGTTATCTGCTAATAAGCCTGCTGATAATCCAAAGCTAGTATTATTAGCCTCGTCTATGGCTTGGTCAAAATCACTATAACGAATAACTTTTAGTAAAGGCCCAAAATGCTCTTCGTCTGGGATAGCGTTGACGATGTCAGTTACGTCTATAATACCTGGACTAACAAAACCAGACTCAGTATCTAAATGCTTAAGTTCAACTAAGGTTTTTGCACCAAGGGTGACCAATTGTTGTTGTGCTTTGACCATCAAAGAGGCTGCATGTTGTGAAACCATCGCGCCCATAAAAGGTTGTGCCTCGGCATCATACATTCCAACCTGAATATTGTTGGTTGCTTCAATCAATTTTTTCATAATGACATCGCCAGCCTCACCTTGTTGAATAAACAAACGGCGTGCGCAAGTGCAACGTTGACCAGAAGTAATAAACGCAGATTGAATAATGTCATGCACTACAGCATTAGTATCAGCAGCATCCTTTACTATTAGTGGATTATTTCCACCCATTTCCAAAGCTAATATTTTTCCGGGATGCCCAGCAAACTGCTCGTGTAATAATTTACCAGTACGGGAACTACCGGTAAAGAAAAGGCCATCTAATCCACTATGAGAAGCAAGTGCTTTACCTGTTTCTACTTCCCCTTGAAGCATATTCAATACACCAGCAGGTAAACCGGCTTGTTGCCAAAGTTCTAAGGTTTTTTCTGCAACAACAGGGGTAAGATCACTTGGCTTAAACACAATAGTATTACCAGCTAGTAAAGCAGGAACAATATGTCCATTTGGTAAATGGCCGGGGAAATTGTATGGTCCAAATACTGCCACCACACCATGAGGTTTGTGCCGAATAAAGGCCTTACCCAATGGCATGGCATTTTCTACTGTGCCTGTACGTTCATGGTAGGCTTTTTCAGATAAAGCAATTTTACCTATCATAGCGCCTACTTCAGTTGCCGTTTCCCATAATGGTTTACCGGTTTCTTGGGCGATAGTTAAGGCAAGTGCTTGTTTATTCTGTCCAAGTAATTCGGCAAATTTTTTGACATAAGTTAATCGTTCGTCAAAAGTGAGGCTACTCCAAGCAACAAAAGCTGAACGAGCCGCCTTGACGGCTGAATCAACCTGTTCTTTGGATGCAGATTTAGCCTGCCATATTACGTTTTTCTTTGCAGGATCAATTGATTGTATATCGTGACCTTCACCAGCAAACCAGTTACCTGTGATAAAATGTGTATGCTTATTCATGATTATGTCCTGAAATGAGTAGGAGCAAAGCGAATCTTGTCGCCATCGCTTACACCGAGTGCATCGGCAGCTTGTTGACCAATAGTGGCATGTTCAACATCGATAACGAGTGATGTGCATACGCCACAAAAGTCTTGCATTTTAGTATTGATTACAAAGAAAGTGTGTTGATTATCGTTAATCTTTTCAACCACTTTAATGGGCATTTTTCTACTAGCTTGCGCACTTCGAATGTGTTTTAAATTTGCTTCAACGGTGGGACCTGCATCGAAAATATCCACATAACCTCTGCAACTAAATCCTTCTTGTTCAAGAAGTTGTAATGCGGGTTTGGTTTTTTCATGCACTTGACCAATCACAGCTTGAGCTTGCCTGCTTAGCAAACTTACATAAATTGGATACTTTGGCATCAACTCGGCGATGAACTGTTTTTGACCAATACCAGTGAGATAGTCAGCTGTAGGGAAGTCCATCGAAAAGAAATGCTCTTCTAACCATTGCCAAAAAGGTGATTGACCGTTTTCGTCGTTAATACCGCGCATTTCAGCGATAATGGTTTCAGCAAAACGGTTCCTGTGCTCCATCATGAAGAGAAAACGAAACTTGGATAATAATCTCCCGTTTAAGCCATTTCTAGCACCTTGCCGTAAAAATAAGGTACATATTTCAGAGACACCAGTGTAATCATTACACAAGGTAAGAATATCGACATTGTTATAAACTTTAAGCTCGCGAGATGCATGAACTACCTTACTCAGATGGTAGTGATAAAATGCATCGTCTAAACCAACACCGGCTACAATACCGCTTGTTCCCAACACTTCTTGTGTATCTTGGTCTTCCATTACAAACAAATAACTTTCATCTGCTGGCTTGGTTACATCTTTTGCGAAGGCTTGAACCGACTTACCTATTTTACTTCTAAGCAAAATTTCGTTGACTGGTAAGGAAGTAAAGCCTACTCCAGATTCTTGGGCAATCTCATTTAGTGATGAATAATCATCAGGATGGATTGGGCGAATAATCTTCATGTTCGCTTACTCACTTAATGGAGGCATCAACGCCAGCTACTTTTGCAACTGCTCGTTCGAAACGTACAAGCCCCTCCTGAATGTCTTCATCAGGAATAATAAGTGATGGTGCAAAGCGCACTACATTTGCACCCGCAATCAAACACATTAAATGTTCATCTGCGGCAGCGACTAAAAATTCCTTAGCACGACCCGAAAATTTTTCATTTAATGCTGCTCCTAGTAACAGACCTTTACCGCGAATTTCTGAGAAACAGTGGTATTGGTTATTGATTGCTTCCAATCCCTTACGGAAAAGTTGTTCTTTTTGTTTTACCCCATTCAACACTTCGGGTGTATTAACAATATCTAAAACTTTTTCTGCTATTGCACAACCTAGTGGGTTGCCACCATAAGTACTGCCGTGAGTACCTATCTTTAAATGTTTGGCAATTTCAGTGGTTGTTAACATGGCGCCAATTGGGAAGCCACCACCTAGTGCTTTAGCCGTTGTGAGTATGTCTGGTACTACCCCAAGCCCCATATAAGCATAAAGCTCACCAGTACGACCAACACCGGATTGCACTTCATCAAAGATAAGCAGGGTGTTGTGTTTGTCACACAACGCACGCACTCCTTTAACAAAATCAATAGTCGGACTTATTATGCCGCCTTCACCCTGCAATGGTTCCATCATAACCGCACACGTTCTGTCGGATATCAGTGCTTCAAAACTGGCTAAATCATTATAATCTACGTGCTCGATACCACCTGGCTTGGGACCAAAGCCATCTGAATAAGCGGTTTGTCCACCTACTGTGACGGTAAAGAAGGTCCGGCCGTGGAAGCCTTGCTTAAAAGAGATAATTTGATCTTTCTGCTCACCATAGTGGTCAAGGGCAAAGCGACGGGCCAGTTTTAATGCCGCTTCGTTAGCTTCAGCGCCAGAATTAGCAAAGTATACTTTTTCGCCAAAAGTGGCATCAGTTAGTTTTTTTGCCAAACGAAGTGCTGGCTCGTTGGTAAGAACGTTGCTCAAATGCCACAGTTTCTCACCTTGCTCTGTCAAAGCAGAGACAAGTTCAGGATGGCAATGACCCAATACGTTGACTGCAATACCTCCAGCAAAATCAATGTATTCGGTACCTGCTTGATCCCACAAACGAGAGCCTAATCCTTTTACAGGAATTATTGCCGCTGGATTGTAATTTGGAACCATTACTTCATTAAACAAGTCGCGAGTTACATTCATAATATTACCTTACTAGTGCCATATTTGGATTTTAAAAAGAGGAGTAGTATGGCAGAAGGTTTGACACTTGTCTTTATGCATGTCGAATGCAAAGCGCCATTTTTAAAGGGGTTCATCTAGTTTTGCATGAATAGTGAATAACTATTAAGTCGGTGGAAATGTAGTATTCACCTTCAGGATCCAGTCACCCTGATACTAGATGCTGGTATTAGGGTATCTAATTATTTTGGAGGTAGTGCATGAATATGCTTAAAAAATAAATCGTAACTCATACTTAAAGTAAGTGAAAACCTATCTGTTTTTTAAAATTATTCTGAGTAGCCTTCAGGCGTTTGCGGTGCGTATGAAATCTTTGGATTGATGCATATCTGTCGATGAGTCAGTTGAGAAATTGACCAGATGACATGATTTTTGTCAACGCAGAATGCTATCCATGTTTTTGCACTGGGAGTCTCTGATAATGCTTCTCGCAGCACACTTTCGAAAAGGCTGAAATATAGCTTTGACACCAACACTTTATCCATCACTGATAACATGTCTAAACAAAAAGTATGCTCTTGATTGACGCCAACCACATATGCTATTTTTTTATGAAATAGCCGTGGCTAAGTCTTCCTTCCAAATTCTGGGTTTTATTTGTGGATAAGGGACTGAGTCTAAATATGATGACCGTTTGAAGGTCACAGGCGTGGTCACGATCATCAAATTCTCTAATCCAAAATAATTAAGACTTACCCAAAAAGTATTAACTATTAGCGCTTTCCTTTGTGATCTATGTGTCGATGTTTAGGTTGATTAACAAACTTTATACATTATTAAATTATTAAAAAGCCAAGATAACTCATCAGCATAGAGGATAATTTTAGATATAGTTACTGACTCAGATACAGCTAACTTGAGTAATTTGGGCCATGTTCTAGCTATGATTTTGAATACAGCTGTTGTGTATCTTCAATGTTTTTATTTGATCAAACATCATTTAAAAATCAGTATGGTATGTGATAAATCTTAAAAAATTAAGGCCAGATTTTAGGTTTAAATTTTTTAAACGTCGCTGGTTTTTCGATATTTAACAATCCTATAGATATTTTATTTTGCCTAATCTTGATGATGTTCAACCTAGGAACATCATTATAAAGAGCGTGGGGTTGCAATATTTCTAAATTTGAAAAACGACCTTCAAATCTGTGTTTAATCAGGTCTGAGGCGTGTGTTAATGAGCTCATAAATTTTTTTGTAATTAGGAATTAATATGATAATTATATTTTTGAACCTAATTATTGATGTATTGCAACGATCACATTTGAATATTAACGTTATGTTAGTAAAGTGAAATTTTCACACTATTATTTCAGTGCACTAGATATATTTTTGTTGTTAAGAAAATTATTAAGTATGTGATGCCCAAATTCTGTTAATAAAGATTCAGGGTGAAACTGCACACCAAAAATGGGTAAAGTGTTGTGCTCGATAGCCATTACTTCTCTGTCCTTTGTTCCTCCTTGATATAAGTCGTCATGCCTGACGTCATCATCATTGCTGCACCACGCAGTTATCTTGAACTCCTCAGGGATACTCACTATGTCTAATACCAATGAGTGATAACGCGTGGCGACAAATGGCATAGGGACATCTTTAAACAAAGAGGAGTGAGAATGATAAATGTGTGATGTTTTTCCATGTTTTATTTGTTTTGCTTTAATAACCTTAGCGCCAAATACCTGCCCTATTGCTTGATGCCCTAGACAGACACCTAATATT
>Ga0209712_10002348_pt1 | contig 15621 bp, 10 predicted proteins | sample ArcOceMetagenome_FD_187443 | JGI IMG/M metagenome (GOLD analysis project Ga0209712, IMG submission 187443) | Marine eukaryotic phytoplankton communities from Arctic Ocean - Arctic Ocean - Greenland ARC118M Metagenome (SPAdes) (version 2) | ecosystem: Environmental > Aquatic > Marine > Oceanic...
ACTTCTTATTGCCCAGTAGACTAACATCAAGCAGAAGTGCAATCCTTACAAGAACACTGTAAGGACAGCCGAAGGCCCTTTCGCGAATGCGACTTCTTATTGCCCAGTAGCCTTCTAATACATATAACGTTAAATTACAGTTAACTTTACTTCTACCAACATTATACCCTCGACCCCCATGCACCATTCGTCTCACCTGCACACGCGTCACGATAGACAATTCCCTTCATTTCATAATTTGTAATTTGTAATTTCCAAATTGGTGGACTGTATGAGTGTACAGTATTAGAAGGCGCTTAACCTGTGATTATTACAAAATGGAAAATACATACAATAAAAAAATTGTGTCGATTTTTTTTATGTTCGCGCGGAAGTTCGATAATATGACGTAGTTGGAAAACACGTACAGTAAAAGACAACATCGTCGCGATCATCGACGTCGAGAGACAGATACGACAACGAATCTTTTTCGCAACGTCTACATGCATTCCCATTCGGGCTCGCTAACAGTTTCCGTCATAAATTTGCACTGCATCGAACAGTTGAATTTTATCTTTTTACTTTCTTGTACATAAAATAAACTTCAAAAATGGCATCATTCGCACCAATCAAGGTAAGTGTGCTGGGAGATTACAGCGAGGTTTCACGATACACTGTTTCGGACAAAAACAAGTTCACTCAGCTAACTTTTACTTTTGTTCTTTTCTTTCGTAGGCAAAGATGGAGGCAGAGGGAATCGCAACATCTGCTATCTCAGCATTTGAATCCACCTTCTCTTCTCTTGTATCAGGAAACACAGGAATGATTCCTGAGTCTACTATCTCACCATCACCTGATCTTGTGGAAGCAGATTCTATCAACGTTGAACTCAATGCTGAACTCCTCAAGGAAACTGTTGTTCTTAAGCTCAACGGAGGACTTGGAACCGGTATGGGACTTGACAAGGCGAAGTCTTTGCTGAAGGTAAAAGGAGATGATACCTTTCTCGATTTTACTGCAAAACAGGTGACTAAAATGCGTGAAGATTTTGGTTTTAATGTCAAGTTCATGTTGATGAACTCTTTCTCTACGACTGAAGACACTCTTGCCTTCTTCGAGGAGAAGTATCCCAATATTCGTGCTGAGGAGGGACTTGAAATGATTCAAAATAAGGTACCCAAGCTTGATGCCACCACCTTGTTGGTAAGTGAAAACGTGACGATTTACACGATTTTTCTTTTATGTGTTCACTGTACTAATTTCTACATTCCCTTCTCATTTTCTATATTCAAAGCCTGCAACTTGTGAGACTGATACCTCCAACGAGTGGTGCCCTCCTGGTCATGGAGACCTTTACGCCGCTCTTGTTGGATCCGGTCGCCTTGATGCGCTCATCGCAGATGGATACAAATACATGTTTGTGTCCAACTCTGATAATCTTGGAGCAACCCTTGATATGAAAATTCTGACTCACTTCGCGACTACTGGTTCATCATTCATGATGGAATGTTGCGTAAGAACCGAGAACGATAAGAAGGGAGGTCATCTCGCTGTCCGCAAGTCTGACAGCCAGCTCATTCTTCGCGAGTCTGCTATGTGCGCTGACGAGGACGAGGCCGCATTTCAGGATATCAGCAAGCACCGTTTCTTCAATACCAATAACTTGTGGATCAGATTGGACAAATTGAAGGAGATTATTGACAAATTCGGAGGTTTCATTCCTCTTCCTATGATCATCAATAATAAGACTGTTGATCCTAAAGATGACTCATCTCAAAAGGTTGTTCAGCTCGAAACTGCCATGGGAGCTGCTATTGAGTGCTTTGCAGGTGCTTCAGCTATTGTTGTGAACCGCACTCGTTTTGCTCCAGTCAAGAAATGCGATGATTTGATTCTCTTGAGAAGTGATGCTTACATCATCAACTCTGATTTCATTCCTATTCTCAACCCCGCCTGTGGTGGAAAGGCACCTGTCATTTCTCTTGATAGCAAGAAATACAAGCTTGTTAACAAGCTTGAGGAAGCTACTGTTGGAGGAATCCCATCCCTTGTCAACTGCAAACGTCTTACCGTCAAGGGTCTCGTTCGCATGAGCAAGAAGACTTCTTTCGTTGGAGATGTGTCTATCGTGAATAAAAGCGATGAAGCTAAATTTGTTCCTACTGGAGAAGTTAAGGATGCTTCTCTCGACTTGACTGAGGCCGTGGGACTAGGACCTCTCAAGCCTACTATTGTATCAACAGCTCCCATTGATGGACAGAAACCTGGAACTTCTGGTCTTCGTAAGAAGACCAAGCTATTCATGGGAGAAAACTATTTGAATAACTTTGTTCAGGCTGCCTTTGATGCTGTTAAGTCTAGCGGAACTGATTTTTCTGAGGGATCTCTCTTAATTGGAGGAGATGGTCGTTATTACAACGATGTGGCAATTCAGACTATTATCAAGATGGGAATTGCTAACGGAGTCACGAGGTTCTGGGTAGGAAAGGACGGGCTTCTTTCCACCCCTGGAGTGTCTGCTATCATTCGCGAACGTGGACCTGTTTGGCAAAAGGCTTTCGGAGCATTTATCCTAACTGCAAGTCACAATCCCGGTGGACCTGAAGAGGATTTCGGAATCAAGTACAACTGTGAAAATGGAGGTCCTGCACCCGACAGCCTCACTGATGCCATGTACAAAAACACCACCACAATCAAGGAATTCAAGATCTGTAATGATTTCCCTGTCATTGACATCGCCACAGTTGGATCAACTACCATTAAGAGCGCCGATGGAAGCTCAGAAGTCTCTGTTGAAGTTATTGACACCACTGAAGAATCCGTGAAGCTATTGAAGACAATTTTTGACTTCGATGCCATCAAGTCTCTTCTTGACCGTCCTGATTTTTCCATGATTTATGATTCTATGCATGGAGTCAATGGACCCTACGCAAAGGCTGTCTTTGTAGACGAGCTCGGACAGGATGAATCTTGCAACATGAATGCAGTTCCCAAGGATGACTTTAACGGTGGGCATGCTGATCCTAACCTTACCTATGCTAAGGAACTTGTTGCGAAAATGGGACTTAACAAGAGTGGAGATAAGATTGATGTTGGCGATGCCAAGATCCCCTCCTTCGGAGCTGCTGCTGATGGAGATGCTGACCGTAACATGATTCTAGGAACCCAGTTCTTCGTCACTCCTTCCGATTCACTTGCAATCATTGCTGCATATGCTGATACCATTCCTTTCTTCAAGGCTCAAGGTGGTTTGAAGGGAGTTGCTCGTTCCATGCCTACTAGTGGAGCTGTAGATCTTGTTGCAAAGGATCTTAACTTTGATCTTTTCGAAACTCCTACTGGATGGAAGTACTTCGGAAACCTCATGGATTCAAAGGCTCTCTTTGGCGGAAAAGATTACACTCCTTTCATCTGCGGAGAAGAGAGTTTCGGAACTGGTTCAAATCATATCAGAGAGAAGGACGGTATTTGGGCTGTTCTTGCATGGTTGTCAATTCTAGCATCTGAAAATACTGATTCCTCCAAACCTCTTGTTACCGTCGAAGACATTGTGACCAAGCACTGGGGTAAATATGGACGTAATTACTATTGCCGTTGGGATTTTGAGGGTGTTACGAGCGCAGGAGGTAACGCTATGATGGACAAGATGAGAGGTGAAACCGAGGCTAACACTGGAAAGGTTGTTGGAAAGTACACCATCGCAACTGCTGATGACTTCACATATGTTGACCCTGTTGATGGATCTGTTGCAAAGAAGCAAGGAATCCGTTTCTTGATGTCTGGCGGTTCTCGTATTATCTTCCGTCTATCAGGTACTGCTGGTTCTGGTGCAACTGTCCGTATGTACATTGAGCAATACGAACCCGAGAATATCTCCATGACTGTTTCTGAGTCGCTCGCGGATCTCATCACAGTTGCTCTTGACCTCTGCGACATCAAGACCTTCTGCGGAACCGAAACTCCTACTGTCATCACCTAAGCAAGCAACTCTGTATCGAGTTTGTTGACTTAGAGGTTGTTTTTTGGCAGCATATTAGTACATACATCAAGACCTCTGTCGGCTTTTTGACAGCATAAATTAGTACATACATTATCACATCGAACAAAGCCTGTTAGATACTGAAACTTCAATCCTATTTTTTACTTTAAATAAAATTTGTTACTTACAGAAAGTTATGAGGGATAACAAATAAATAATATTGCATCATATTAGTACAAACAATACCTCTCTATGACGCACCCAGATATATAGGCGGTTTCTCTATGACCATACTATGAAATAGAATGGTCATAGAGAACGAGTCTTATAGCGGTGCGTCTTATAGAGAGGTATTGTTTGTATATACATCAAGAAGGGACTTTGACAGCATAAATTAGTACATACATTATCATATCAAACAAAGCTGATAGATACTGAAACTTCAATTCTATTTTTTACCTTAAATAAAATGTTCCTTTACTTCATGAAATAGAAAGGTATCAGGGATAACATAGTCAATAATAGTAGGACTTGATTGAAGATGGGTAAAAATATGCATTACTGTAGTGTCAAATTCTCCTTACTACACCTCCATTGTCCTATGAGCTTTGGCCATATCCACAATTTTCTCAAGATCATCAACTAAGTCATCGCTATCATCATCATCATCTCCTTTCGCCATTGATGCCTTGATAGACTTCCTTAGCCGAACTTTAGCTGCGGCATCTGACTTATCAAAGTCGACCAATTTTAGTAATGGTACACGAAGAGTTGACTTTGCCACCTGCATATTGATTTCATCAGCACGCCAGTTTTCTCGCAATTGCTTCATGAGTGATCTGGCAAGTACCTGCGTGTACTTATCAGGCATTACAGAAGTATACTCACTATTCCCCTTGAATCCCTCCGTAAGTTCTTTCTGAACGTCTGCCATCATTTCAGCAGCGACAGCTGATCCTCTAATTGTGCTTTCCAACTTTTTATCGAGGCATGAAGCTAACACGGTGTTGTAAGTATGGTAGTTCGGCATTACCTTTCTTGTTCTCATGCGATTCATCCATTCTACAGCCATGGCCGAATTTTCCGCCTTAACACATGCGCCGATTGCGGTCGTATAAGAGACAACACTTGGTTCCATTCCGGACTGAAGCATACCAATGATAAGTCCTTCCACAGCCATCAGATTTCCTTGCTTTGCAAGACGCTTGAGTGCAATATTTGTTGTAACAATGTTTCCTTCAGATTGATGCACCTTCTTCATTGATTCAAGTACCGCCAAAGTAAGCTCCTCCTCTCCACAAATTTCACATGCATTGACAACATTGTTGAAGACAGAAATTGGAGGCTTTTCAGCCTTTCCTTCTTCTGCACGAGAGACCTGTTTTGATGTTAAGGAAGATACGATTAGTGAAAGTTTGATGAAAACAGAAATTGTATAGACATGAAACCCAATGTGAAGACTCACCCAATCGACAAGGAGACGAGCAGCATTTTTACTCTTCTCGTTCTTTGTACAGATACCCACGACTTTACGAAGCACTGCAGTAGATGGAGTGAGAGACCTCTCAACCATGAGCTGTTCAAGTTTGACAGCCAACTTCCAGTTGTTGTCACTGATGGCAGTATCAATAGCCTTCCTATGAATCAAAGTACATGCACGCTGTGCCGCACTAGAAGTAGACGCAACCAAATCATCACCTCTATCTGGCGCACATCCCTCAGCCTTCCTCGCAGCAGTAAGCAAACGAAGACCCAAAGGAAGGTTATCCAACTGCTCAGCGGCAATAACTCCACTTGCCAACAACTGTCTTCCTGCCTCGGCAGATGCAATGTTATCAAGAACGTATCCTGAAGCTTTTGCAAGAGTCAACACTTGTAAAACAGTCTCTCCCATATTCTCTGCCTTAGCTGTAGCATGGGCAGCATCAGAAAATACACTGAGTGGAGGAGTAAAGGAGTGCTCTACAACCATGGCACGAAGAAGAAGACAGGCCTCTTCTACTGCACCATCATTACTCAGTGCTGAAACAACGGCACCATATGTATCAACAGTGAGCACATTCGATCCAGAAGGTGAACTTTCCAAAGCTGCCAACATTGCAAGCGCAGTATCAATACCTCCACATCCATCATGAGTACCATTGGGTCCGTTTCCAAGACAATGCAAGACGCACTGGTTACCAAGTATGACAGGAACGGTGCATCCGTCTTCGGCCATTTGTTCAAGAATCTTACGTGCAGGTTCAGAAGCACGTGCTCCGTGCAATCTATCTGCAACGCATGCATCAAGCACAGCAACGTAGGTGTCTTGTGGTACAGGTCTCTCGGGAGTCGCGTGCCGCTTGCTCAATTGCTTCAGTTTACGAGTAGCTGCCTTCCAGTGCCCCGCATCTGTCTTTTCTTTAATTTCTGCAACAAGTACATTGAAATCGAAATCTGGGTCAGCCTCGTTGATGAACTCAATGTCTTCCAGACATTCCTAGTAGTAGGAAAGATTATGAAAATGTGAGAAAAGATTGAAGTTGTGGCACCTATAGTGCAATCATCGCACTGTTCCCCTCTCAAGCCATCATCAAAGAATATTTCTAACGTACCTCGACATCATCACTAATGACGCAGTCTTCAACCTTAGGAATAACGAGTCCCATTTCTTCCAAGATCCTATTACGCAAAGCGGCAGTACTTCCATTCGCTGCAAGGCCTCTATCTTTGCACTCCTTTTGTAACAACCTGTAAGGAAGCTTATTCACAGATTCAAAGTCCAAAACTGTTTTAACTTCAGTCTCAGTCTCAGTCTCAGCCTCAGCCTCAACCGCCAGAGACAAGTGCCTGTATGACATGACATCTGAATGGGTAAATCTAACAAATTGAGTATTTTTAGATGGAGTAAAGGCTGCTACTAGCGAGTCATTTGATAGCACAGCAATGGCAGTTGCGATAGTTAAACCTAGTTTCATATTCACTTCTTTTGCGTACAGTTCTAAATGATATGAGACTTCAGTTGGCGTATCTTATCGAGAAACACTGAGACTTCATGGTCATGTACGTCTCGTATTATTTAAAGAGGGTGAGTGAGCTGTTCGTCGCGTGAGTGTTACTGCTGACATGCCGGTATAAACGTGTCATATTACCTGCCATACACGGATAAACGTCACCCTAAAATAAACAGGGATACAATTTTGAGAACACTAAATAAAATGCCTGTTGGCGCATCATCGTTTTTTTTGGCAAGATAGAGCGAAACACAGCCATCACTTTCATGCATAAATCTGACAAAACATCCAACGGAACAATGATTGCCCACCGTTTCGCCTCCAACTTCCAACACGTTGCTAAAGCCACCGCTCGCTCCTTCAGCAACTCCACTGCTGCTTCCGCCAAGGTTGCAATTCTTGGAGCTGCTGGAGGAATTGGGCAGCCCTTGAGCATGTTGTGCAAGCTCTCGAATCAAATTGATGAGTTGTCTTGTTATGATATCGTCGGAACTCCTGGTGTTGCTGCTGATTTGAGCCATGTAAGTGAAAAGATAAACACTTTAATCTATCAATGACACGTTCAGAATGATTCAATGTAAACAAGAGTCTTTTTCTAATGTATTGAAATCCTTCTGTGCAAAGATTCCATCCAAAGCGAAAATGTCTGGAGCACTTCCACACGCAGGATCTTGGCCACCACGCTCTAACGATGGACTTGCAGAAGCTCTCACTGGAGCAGACGTTGTTGTTATTCCTGCTGGTGTGCCAAGGAAACCTGGTATGACCAGGGACGACCTTTTCAACACCAATGCATCTATTGTTAAAACACTTATGGAAGGTGTTGCTGAACACTGCCCTGGAGCTGTTATTGCAATTATTAGTAACCCCGTTAATAGCACTGTTCCAATTGCTGCAGAGGTTCTAAAGAAGGCAGGAGTTTATGATAAAACCAAGCTTTGCGGAGTTACTACTTTGGATGTATGCCGTGCCAATACTTTCGTTGCAACCAGCCAGGGATGGGACCCCAAGGATGTAGATGTTACTGTAATTGGAGGACATGCTGGTATCACCATTCTCCCATTATTCTCTCAAGTTCCCGGAATGAAGGTTAGCGACGAGGAGCTTGATGCTCTTACTGTTCGTACTCAATTTGGAGGAGATGAGGTTGTGAAGGCAAAGGCTGGAGCTGGTTCTGCTACTCTTTCCATGGCATATGCTGGATTCCTTTTCACTGAAAACGTACTCAAGGCACTTAATGGAGAAGAGGGAATTGTTCAGTGCGCATACGTCGAGTCTGATCTTACCGATGCCAAATATTTTGCTTCCCCTTGTAAATTTGGAAAGAATGGAGTTGAAGAGGTTAAGGGATTTGGTGAATTGAGTGCTTATGAGAAACAATGGTTTGATAAGATGTTGCCTGACTTGAAGAAGCAGATTCAGAAGGGCGAGGACTTCGTTAACAACTAATCAGTTTGGGAAGAACATTTCAAGTCTACAAATCCAATGCGAGGCAGAAATTCTTTGAATTGTCCATTTTTCATTTTTTGGGAATCTAAAGGTAGTTATAAGTTATTCAAAATCTTTGTGAAATAGTAAGAGCATACTTCGATGGGACCCATCGTTGTTCCTTTACCCTTGCTTTGCCTGTATGTTCGTATTGGAATACTATACTGGTAAACGACTTATTTCTTAAGACAGAGTAATAGAAAGATGTTCTAAAGAAGAAGAAATCTAGATTACTGAAGTCTAGTGCCAAAAACCTGATACTGTATAATGGACTTTATTGATGGGATCGATTTTTGTGCCTTCCTATGAGAAAACTAATAGCGGAGACCCTCCCTCTCGACATCATCACAAACACTACTTTACCGACATCACAAAGTCAGATACTTTCGTGAAAACGTCAAAATAACCTGGGATGACACTCAAACCCATATTGAATATAGCCAAACGAAGCGATCGGCACTCAGTATGCAAGCTCGCAAGCACAAGCTCGCAAGAAGTGTCAAGGAAGAAGGAATAAATAATAACAAGAATACATAATTCCTTGATAATACCGTCACTTTTGTGATGATAATCTCTCTAGGCCTTTAACCAGACACGAGATGGCCTTTTTTACGAGTTCTCCTCATTTTACATTTTATTGATCGGTGGCATAGGTACGCACGAACGAACTTCAAACTTCAAGCACTTCCCAATTAGATTCTTCAAGATCTTTTGATTTGAAACGATGACACCGATACACACACAAATTCTGCAAAAAAAAAAGAACATTTTACAACTACATCCTGTTCTCAGGTTCAAATCTACAAATTCATTTAGGACTTTGTGGGCACCTGTAGTATTTACCTTTGTACAGTCGCATAACTTCTACATTTATAATGCTTCGGACATCATTATTCCAACACAGTCGCCTCGTCAAAAATGTTCGATCTGCGTCGAAACTTTTGAGCACTCAGAGCAGTGGAAATACCCAACCACCTACTGCAGTTGCTACTCTTCATCTTGAAGATGGAACTAAAATAGTTGGAAAATCTTTTGGATGTCATGAATCAGTTGAAGGAGAGGTGAGTTCAGTATGAGAATATCTAATGAGTAATTCGGATATGAATTTGCAAACTAAAGCATTTCCCCCCTCACAATAGGTTGTATTTACTACCGGAATGGTTGGATACCCTGAATCTTTGACTGATCCCTCTTACCAAGGACAAGTAAGTCTACATTTACATACTTGCCGAAATTATTCTCTTCGTTTTCTTCTTTCTTACCAGTCACCTCAAGATTCTTACCATGACGCAACCAATGATTGGTAACTATGGAGTTCCTGATCGAAATGTTATCGATGAGTTTGGTCTACCGGCTTTTTTCGAGTCGAAAAAGATCCATCCAAGGGGTCTCATTGTCCAGGACTATTCTCATCATTATTCTCATTGGAATGCTGCATCCAGCTTGGGAGATTGGCTCAAAGAGGAAGGTGTAGCCGGACTTTCTGGTATTGATACTCGTATGCTTACCAAAAAGATTCGTGAGACGGGGGCTCTAATGGGGAGAATTGAGGTTGATACCAGTGCTCCAGCTCCAGACTTTTCCCAAATGACTAATCCTAACCTAATCAATCTTGTGAACGAAGTGAGCACTAAGGAAGCTGTTGTGTACGGGAAAGGAAATCCTGTAAAGGTTATTGCAGTTGATGGAGGTATGAAATACAACATCATTCGTCAACTTGTGAAGCGTGGTGCAGAACTAACGGTTGTGCCATGGGATCACCCATTCGCTGCCGAGATGCACAACTATGACGGCCTTTTCCTTTCCAATGGGCCCGGAGATCCCACCATGTGCGTCGAAACCATCAACGAGCTAAAGAAGGTCGTGAATTGTGCTGATAGTGAAGTGAAACCCATCTTTGGTATCTGTCTTGGCAATCAATTAATGGGATTGGCTGCAGGGGGGAAGGCTGAGAAGCTTCCATTCGGAAACAGAGGACAGAACCAACCCGTCTTGAACCACCAAACTGGAGAGTGTTACATTACCCCGCAGAATCATGGCTACCATATTAACTGTGAAACTCTTGAGCCGGGATGGAAGACTCTCTTCACAAATGCGAACGACGGAAGTAACGAAGGTATCGCGCATGAATCAAGGCCTTATTTTACAGCTCAATTTCACCCTGAGGCTAATTGCGGGCCTAGTGATACGGAATTCATGTTTGATACATTTCTAGAAGCCTGCCAAAAGCCAAATGAGAAGATCACTTTTCCCGTACGCAAACCAGCGCCACCAGTAACTTCTGCAAAGAAAATTCTTCTACTTGGTTCGGGGGGTACGTCCATTGGACAGGCAGGAGAGTTCGACTATTCCGGAGGCCAGGCAATCAAGGCTCTGAAGGAAGAAGGAAAAGAAGTCGTGCTTATGAATCCAAATATTGCGTCTGTACAAACAAACATGGACAAGAAATCACATAATAAGGCTGATCACATTTACTTCCTTCCCGTCACACCTGAATTTGTTGAGGAAATTATCAAAAAGGAGAAACCTGATGGAATTGTGGTTTCCATGGGAGGACAAACAGCCCTGAATTGCGCAGTTGAACTTTACGAGAATGGAATCTTTGACAAGTATAATGTAGAGGTCTTGGGTACTCCTATCGACGTTGTGATCAATACTGAAGATCGTCAGTTATTTTCTGATAGACTCAATGAGATTGACGAGAAGATTGCCGAATCTTACGCCGTTGATAATCTTCCTGATGCAATTGAAGGAGCTAAAAAGATTGGCTATCCTCTCATGATTCGTTCTGCGTTTGCACTTGGAGGACTTGGAAGCGGTATCTGTGCAGACGAAGAAGAATTGATGGATATGGGTACAAAAGCACTGTCTCTCAGTGATCAAATCCTTGTAGAGAGAAGTATGAAAGGGTGGAAGGAAGTTGAGTATGAGGTAGTGAGAGATGCTCATGACAATTGCATCACTGTTTGTAACATGGAGAACTTTGATCCTCTAGGAATTCACACTGGTGATAGTATCGTTATGGCACCTTCTCAAACTTTATCGAACCAAGAATATCACATGCTTCGTGACACTGCTATTAAGGTACGTGGAGTTTTCGTCAGATTGGCACAAAATCATTTAAAATTATATTTTAACTTTGATTCATTTCCCACGTCAACAGGTTGTTCGCCATTTGGGTATCATTGGAGAATGTAACATCCAGTATGCTTTGCACCCCGAATCGCTTGATTATTGTATCATCGAGGTGAATGCACGCCTTTCTCGATCTTCGGCTCTTGCCTCGAAGGCAACAGGATACCCTCTCGCATTTGTTGCAGCAAAGCTTGCACTGGGAATTCCTCTTACAGATGTTGAGAATGCTGTGACCAAAAAGACTCAAGCGTGCTTTGAACCTAGTCTTGACTACGTCGTAACAAAGATTCCTAGATGGGACATGAGTAAGTTTGAGGGGGTCAGTACTCAAATCGGATCAGCGATGAAGAGTGTTGGTGAGGTAATGAGCATTGGACGAACATTGGAGGAATCGCTCCAAAAAGCTCTACGCATGGTAGATCCCGCTATCAAGGGTTTCCAGCCTAGATACAAATTCACTATGGATGAATTGTTGGAGGAGCTTGCCGTACCAACTGACCGTAGAGTCTATGCCATTGCACAGGCTCTCCACGAAAATACCATGACTGTCGAGGAAATTCATGATATCACGAAAATTGATCACTGGTTTCTTCGTAGATGCGAGTCCATTGTAAAGACGTTTGATAAGATTTCCGACACTACTCTGGATGCTATGCCCGACAGCTTGATCAAGGAAGCAAAGGAGAACGGATTCTCAGATGTTCAGATCGCAGAAGCTGTAAAAGGAGGCGCAACTGAAGATGACGCCAGAAGTAAGAGGAAGAGTGCAGGAGTGGTGCCCGTTACAAAACAAATCGACACACTTGCAGCTGAATTCCCAGCTGATACAAATTATTTATACATGACCTATCATGGAACCGAGAATGATGTTGAACCAGCTGGTGGTGGGATCATGGTACTTGGAAGCGGGGCATACAGAATTGGGTCTTCTATTGAGTTCGATTGGTGTGGAGTCAGTGCCATTCGAGCCCTACGCGGAATGGGATACAAGGCAACCATGGTGAACTATAATCCTGAGACTGTGTCAACAGATTATGACGAATGCGACAGACTCTATTTTGAGGAGCTCAGCCGTGAGCGCGTTCTTGATATTTACGAGAGAGATTCTTCTGACGGTGTAATTGTAAGTGTCGGAGGTCAAATTCCAAACGGACTTGCCATTCCACTTGGCAAGGCAGGGGTAAAGATATTGGGAACTACTGCTGAAATGATTGACAATGCTGAGGATCGTCAGAAGTTCTCTAGTGCTCTGGATGAAATTGGGGTCCAACAACCACGATGGAGTGAGCTAACTAGCACTGAAAGTGCGTTAGATTTTGCCAAGGAAGTTGGATACCCAGTACTCGTCCGACCTTCTTATGTATTGAGTGGAGCGGCAATGAATGTTGCGTGGAGTGATGATCAATTACGCGCATGTCTAGAGGAAGCTGCCGACGTTTCTCAAGATTATCCCGTTGTCATCTCCGACTTCATCGAAGGCGCAGCTGAAATTGAAATGGACGGTGTTGCCAAGGATGGTGAAATTATCGCCGCGGCAATTCACGAGCACATTGAAAATGCTGGAGTTCATTCTGGGGATGCAACTTTAGTACTTCCCGCACAGGACCTCACCGCATACCAGAAGCAGCGCGTTCGTGACGCCTCCAGAAAGATTGCTAAGAGGCTCAATATCACAGGACCGTTGAACATTCAGTTCGTTGCCAAGGGCACCGATGTTATGTGCATCGAATGCAATGTCCGAGCATCGCGTTCATTCCCCTTTGTTTCCAAAACTATGGGAGTCGACTTTATCGAAGCTGCCACTCGCGCAATTGTTGGGGCAGATACATCCGTCATGAACTTGCCTACTCTTGAAACCAGAAACCGTCCTGCTAATTTTGTTGGGGTGAAGGCACCCATGTTTTCTTTCACAAGATTGCGTGGTTCTGATCCAGTGCTTGGCGTTGAGATGGCCTCAACCGGAGAGGTGGCATGTTATGGGGCAAACAAGGAAGAAGCTTTCTTGAAAGCTCTCATTTCCACTGGTTTCCAGATGCCAAAGAAGAATATTCTCATTTCTGTTCAGAACAGCCTGACCGATGATGCTACGCATTGCGCTTATCAGCTACACGAGCTTGGATACAAAATTTATGCAACGAGGAAAACTGCAGAGGCTCTACAAAAGAATCAAGTTCCATGCGAAGTTGTTGCATATCCAACTGAAAAGGATGAGACCTCTGAGTCAAATGCAATTGATTTGATCAAGTCGAAAGACATTTGCCTCGTGGTTAACATTCCTACTCATGAATCTACAAGGTTGGAGGATAACTTTTTGTTGCGAAGAACAGCTGTTGATTTTGGAGTGCCCTTGTTGACGAACATGAACTTGTTGAAGTGCTTTACAGATGCTGTTCATAAGAATGAAATGGAAGAAGGAAAAATGGTGGGACTTCATCCTAAGACTCTCTTTGAGCATTATGAATCCGAGAGCGACTCTGACGCGTGGACGAATCCTGCGGAGTACCACTAGATTTGTGTCTCGGGTTAGAAGAATACAGCGAAAGGCATATCTTGCAGCTTTCACTGATTGCATAGCAGTAACATTAAGAATTATTTACATAATCAAAATCATGACATCTTATTTTTATATTGGGAGAAGATTGATTGTTTTTTTTCCTCAGTCAAACCCTAGAGCCGTAAGGGCGGCAATCATTACGATGCTCAATGGGAATACGGTCATGATTTTAAATGCGTCAATGGCTGTCAAATTATCTTTCAACGTCATGCAGTACATGATTCCCTGTACCAAAATAATTGCAATAGTCTCAGCTGTATATTGCCACGCTAGGCCACGGAAGTAGATAAGACCCATGAAGATTGATAGACAGAATGTATTATTCATAGCTGCTGCACCTTCCAAAGCCGAAAAAGAAACGGAGATTGTTTTTGAAGTTTTCTTGGATGCATAGTACGTAGATGAAATAACTTCGCTAGCATTTGAAGCAAGAGGTGCCAAAATAAACGAAACATAAAATGGGCTCATATGCACTCTTACTGCAATCTCCTGCATAACATCAACCATGGGATCTATAAAGAGTGAAAATGCATATTAGTACTAGGTCTTCTGCACGACGAGGTAAAAATAAACGGAACAGTTCTTACCTGAAAAAAGCAGTACAAGAAACGTTCCCAAGGCAAGCATGGTGAAAGCCTTCTTTTTGACAGCAGCTTCCTGATTTTCAGGACTAAGACTTGCAATATCATGCGGAACCTCCTCCTTTTCCTCATCGGCGTCTTCTTCGGCAGTTTCCAAGGCGGCAGTTGCAATATCAACCACGGTTGAATCCTCTTTAGTCAATCGGCTCTTGCGAAATGAAGGGTCGCCGTGTGCACTCGCTTGGTGTGCAGTGGTTAAAATGGAGTAGCAAGCCAGAACGAACTCATCAAGAGAAATTTCACCACTGTTGTCCTCGTCGTACTTCGCAAACAAAGTATCAATCTCATCCCGGCTTACTTCCTCCTTGAAGTCCTTCAAGAAAAGTTTGAATTCACTCTTTCCCAAACTCGCATCTCCTTCCATGTCATACTTCTGAAAGGTGATGCTAAGCACAGATTTGAGATACTCCATAACTTTGGGATTGGGCACTGATCCATTTTCAATGGATTGATACTGTGCATCACCCCTCGCTGCGGTGTCGCCATCATACGTATCGATCAAATTATGAAAGATACCTCCTAGAGAAAGCTTTCCAGTTATGAGCATTTCTTTCATCACCTCCATACGACGAAACTTTTGCTCATCTTCCCTTGATGCCTTGATATGAAACATGAGATACCACAAGAAGCCACTGACGCATACAACGAGAGCGAGTAGCGCCCACCATTTCTCTCCACTTGCGATATCATCTGAATGGCGTCCTTCCAAGTACGAAGCAGGAATCTGAATCAAAAAGTATGGAATTGTCGTCAAAAGCATGACTTTGGCCCCATGTTTGGTTTCTTTGGTAACCTTCACTCCAGAATGGGCCAAAGATTGCCCATCGCTCAATTTTGGATCGCCCTTGTAGT
>Ga0209712_10002349_pt1 | contig 15618 bp, 16 predicted proteins | sample ArcOceMetagenome_FD_187443 | JGI IMG/M metagenome (GOLD analysis project Ga0209712, IMG submission 187443) | Marine eukaryotic phytoplankton communities from Arctic Ocean - Arctic Ocean - Greenland ARC118M Metagenome (SPAdes) (version 2) | ecosystem: Environmental > Aquatic > Marine > Oceanic...
GTGGCGAAACCATTAACGTGCTAGTAGATCCATCAGACTCGGATCAGCAGTACATTGAAGATTGCCAAGTTTGTTGCCAGCCTATCAATTTTTTAGTGTCCGAAAGCCTCGATGGTGAGCTTTCGGTACGCGTGTACAGTGATGATGAGGCCTTTTAAAGGGCCGACATCATCAACACTAGTAAGCCCTCACCCTGTGAATCTGGCATTATAGGCCCATTAAGACCCACTCTAGCGCGGGTCATGGCCTGGTAAACATTAAGTGGCAACGCTAGGGTGACTTTTTATGCCGCTTTACTGTGAGATGTTAATAATAATTTTGCCTTGTGCTCTGCCAGTTTCACTCCGTGCATGGGCTTTAGCCACCTCACGCAATGTAAACTCACTATCGATATTAACTTTTAACTGACCCGCATTGGCCAACTCAGACAGGTAATTCAACTGTTCACGGTTCGGTTGTACATAACAAAAATGGGCGCAAACACCATATTCATTGGCAGTCTCTGCATCTGGATTAGCACTAATAGAGACTAAACGCCCGCCTTTAGCTAGGGTTTTCCAACTATTTTCCAGGGTTGACCCACCTATGGTATCAAACACCACATCTAGACCTCTTAGCTCTGAGAAGTCCTGTTGATGGTAATCAATGGCCTCATCTGCACCAAGGCTGTGCACTAGAGCCGTGTTCTTTGCCGATGTAGTGGTGTAAACAAAAGCACCACGCAATTTCGCTAGCTGAATAGCAAACTGCCCCACAGCGCCAGAGCCGCCATGGATTAACACTCGCTCACCAGCTTGTAGCTGTGCCAACTCGTACAACGACTGCCATGCAGTAAGTGCTGCCAATGGAACACCCGCAGCCTCTTGCCAAGTGAGGGCACTGGGTTTAATGGCAACTTCATCAGCCGTGACGGTCATGTATTCAGCAAAGCTGCCGTTTTTACTTATTTCAGGCCGGCTGTATACGGCATCACCTACCTTGAGGTGCGTCACTTCAACACCAATGGACACCACTTCACCAGAAACATCCCAACCCAGCGTTAATGGTAATGAGTGGTTAAGCATCGGTTGCAGATAGCCTTCGCGAATCTTCCAATCCACAGGGTTGACTGCTGCTGACTTTACTTTGATCAAGACTTCACTGGCAGTGGGGGTAGGAATTTCAATGTCATTTAATTCCAAAACTGAGCGATCACCAAAACTATTAATTTGGACCGCTTGCATTAAGTTACTCATATGTTTCCTGTGCACTTATGGGGGTTGTAGAGGTGTTCTTGTTTCAACTTAACTTAACTTAACTTAACTCATCGAATTTGATTAACAGACGCCGACTAAGCCACGTTAACTAAGCGCCATTAGCCAAGCGCTTTCAATAAGGTATGGGCGGCTAACTTGCCTAATTCATTCGCCGCTAGTGGGCTTGCACCCGTGATTAATTTGCGATCAATGCACGTTGTGGTATCCGATTTTTTATTGACAATGTCCACGCCTAAGTCAATGAGCTTTTTATTGAGCTGCCAAGGCATTGGGCCCGGTAAATAGCCAATCATCGGGGTTTGTTTGTCTACAGCATCAGGGAAAACAGCCATCTGATAACCCTTGTAGATAAACTCATTGCCCGCTAACTGGGTTGACAATAATGCACCCGGTCCATGGCATAAGGTAATGGTGAACAACCCCTTATCATGCGCCCAATGCAGGGCCTTACCCACATTATCGTCTGCTGGAAGACCTAGCATTGCACCGTGGCCACCAGGAATAAATACAGCTGCGTATGACGCATCATCCGCCATGGTGTGATCCACAAAATCCTGCAACCTGGTGGGTGTTTCAAACTGAGTTTTATAGGCGTTATAAAAATTAATGACCTGTGTATCAGCTTCGGGCATGGCCCACATTTCAAACGCTACAGGTTTACCTGTCGGGGTAATTATTTCAAACGTAAAGCCTGCTTTTTTTAGATGCAACATTGGCAAAATGGCTTCCACTGGGTGGTTGCCAGTCGAAAACATCTTGCCATTTTTCATGGTCATATTTTTTTGTTCAGTAAAAATAACAGCAATTTTTGATTTATCGCCCTTATATACCTGATACGAAATAGGTTCATAGTCAGTGGTTGGTGACACGGCTAGTTTCAACGCCAGCTTTGATGGACTATAAGAGCCATCATTTTCTAATTGGGGCGCAATTCTTAGTAATTTCTTAAACATGATCTTTCCTGTTAGGTCATAAGTGAGAGTGAACATGGGCATCGCTTCAAAAAACGTCCCCCTGATGGCGTTGAGCTCTCTCAATAGAGGCTGCATGGCCTGGGCGATGAGGCCGCCATAAACTGTTTGCTGTTAATGAAACCATGATACGCCAAAAATTAGGGCTTGATTAGACATCAATTTACCACTACATTGTTTCTTTATTAGAAATAATAGAGTGCTTTATGGGCCTTGAAAACGAAAATATGAAGGGATTAGTTCTTTTTTCTCACATCAATAGGTTGGGTAGCTTATCCGCTGCTGCGGCACTATTAGGCATGAGCCGATCCTCTGTCAGTAAGCACTTGGCTGCATTAGAAAAGAAAGTGGGTTCGCGACTATTAAATCGAACGACTCGCACAATGATGCTCACAGACGTAGGGCGCCAAGTGCTGCAAGAGGCCCACAAGGTTGAACTGGCTCTGCAGACCATTGAACATATTAGTGATGACCACCAGACTGAAATAGCAGGTAACCTGAAGGTGTCTTGTTCTAGCGCCCAAGGTCGAGTACATCTGGTGCCTTTGCTAGCAAAGTTTCTAGCGCGCTACCCCAAGTTAACACTGAACCTGCAACTAGAAGACCGTTTTGTTGATATGCTAGCCGAAAAGTTAGACGTGTGTATTCGTGTTGGATTCTTGCCCGATTCAAATTTGATCGCACGAGAACTGGGCACCTTGTCTTGGCTACTCTGTGCAAGCCAAGAGTATTTAGACCATGCACCAGCACTCAACACGCCAAAAGACTTATTAAACCACCGTTGCTTATTTTATCGAAACTCAAAAACGTCAATGAACACATGGACATTTACCAGTGCAGCCGGTGAGGAAAGCGTTACTGTGTCGGGCCCATTAACCATTAATGACCCCGGTGCATTGGTGGCTGCAGCTGTGGCACACGCAGGCGTGCTACTGATCGATAGAGGGCTGTTAGGCGATACCATTGAGCAAGGAAAATTAATCCCAATAATCACTGATTATAAGCCTATCGGCGGATTACCCATGTACGCTGTATTTCCTGAAAAAGAATTTATGCCAGCCAAGACGCGAGCCCTCATTAATTTTTTATTACAAGAGATGCCCGCTATACTTAACCCTAAAGAGGGCTTTTAATGGGCCTTTTTGTTCTGCTTTAAGTTGAGTTATAACATGCATAACTCATAACCCTTGGACACCGATGAAACTAACAAACCAAGCCATATTACTCACCACATTGTGGTTAACTGGCTGTACTTTTTTACCAGAATCGCAACCTAATCCCCAGCAAAAATGTAATCTTTTTTTCCCTGAGTTAAAGCTAAAGTTAAACACACAAGCCTACCAACCTATGACCAGCCCTTGTGTGGGCGAAGGTGATGCGGTGCTTGTGTGTTTGGCATTAATGGGAGTTGTCATTCCAGCTGGCTCTTTGGTCGTATCGGGCAGCATTGTTTTGAGTAGTAATACCTTAAGATGGCTTGAATATCAGGGGCATTGCGATGATGGTGTGATACAAAAAGCCCTGCAGAAAATCAAAACGCCTGATTAACTGGTAAGCTTTGCCTATGGGGATCACAAGCCCAAAATTTTTGTAGGGTATGAGTATGACCTAAGGCACGAAGATGATGAAGAGAGTCACTATGATCAAACAAACTAATCCTATGCTAACCCTTGGGCGCGCTCTAGAACTTCCTTGTGGTGTCACTTTTAACAATCGACTAGCCAAATCTCCTATGTCAGATTCGCTGGCCAATGGTGAGGGTGATGCTACCCAAGCGCAGATTCGGCTTTATGAAAGATGGGCCCAGGGTGGCGCTGCTGTGTCTTTTATTGGTGAAGTTCAAGGCGACCCTCGTTTTCCAGAACGGCCAGGTAATTTGGTCCTGACAGAAAAAACAAATACCGCAATGATAAGTCAACTAGTTAAACGCGCGACGATTAATGGCGCCCAACTATGGCCACAGTTAGGCCATGCGGGGGCCCTTTCATACCTGCCTATAAGCCAGCCACAAGGCCCGTCAGCACTGGCTATTGAGGGTCTTCAGTGTGCCCGCATGCAGGTGGAAGACATTCAAGCTTTGCCGCACATGTATGCTAAAGCCGCCTTACATGCAAAAGCTGCTGGCTTTGGAGGTGTACACATTCATGCGGGTCATGGTTTTTTACTGAGCCAATTTTTATCGCCCTTGTTTAACCATCGCACCGATGCTTATGGGGGTTCCATCGAAGCGCGATGCCATATCGTACTGGATGTGATTAGCGCGGTAAGGTGCGCTGTTGGAGCGCGCTTCCCTGTGGGCATTAGAATTAACGCCACAGATATGCTGGAGGGTGGTTTGTCAAACAGTGACGCTTTAGAAGTCGTCCGACTGTTAGACCGAACGACCATTGATCTCATTGATATTAGTGGGGGCACCTATTTTCCCGGTGCAAAAGCCAGTTCTGACAGTTCAAGTCAGGCACCCTACTTTATGAATTTTGCTCACCAAGCAAAGGCCCTCACCACAGTGCCCGTGCTCATAACAGGCGGATTTAAGGCCCGCGATCAAGCTGTCGATGCTATCGCAAGTGGCGCTGCAGACATGGTGGGACTGGCGCGGGCCATGGTCCTCAACCCAAATATTGCCAACGACTGGTTGTCTGAAAAAGGTGGTGACCCCACATTCCCCACATTCGATTCAAATCCTCAAGGTGGCATCACGGCTTGGTACACCATGCGCTTAACAGCGTTAGCAGAGGATCGTGAACAACAATTTGATCTCGACCTGCCTACTGCCATGCGCATGTATGAAGAACGTGATGCACAGCGCTGCCTTAAATGGCGTGAAAAGTTTGCGTATTTACAGCTACGCTGTTAACTACAATCACAAACACAGGTTGCAAAGTAACAATGAGCTGTGTCACTCAATAACGTGTTTTGGCTAGGTTCATAAACACCATCATGCTCAGCCAACAGCGAGCAAAGATGCGTTACAAAACTATTGGGCAAAACCACATTTCATCGTCTAGAGTTAGCTGGTATCAATTTATCCGCATCTAGAGGCCACCCCGCTATGCTAGTTTCATTAATACCGATGTCTGAAGCTTCTTTTTTGAATTATCTAGAGCAAGCCATCCCATCTTATGCCCAAGTGAATATTGACTCAGGTCGCTGGCAAGAGACTGGTGCATTAACACGATCAAAACAGAGTCATGATCGCTTTTTACCAGACGGCTTAAAAACTAAAAATAACTATTTATTTAACATTATTGAACATCAAACTAGCCAGGCTGTGGGCCATACTTGGTTAGAGATACAAAACAGTGCAAGCACAAAAGCTGCGTTCATATTCGACATAGAAATATATCCAATGCATCGGAGGCAAGGCTATGCAAAAAGTAGCCTTGGTTGCATAGAAAAGTTAGCAGCCAGTCTAGGAGCAATTACTTTGGGGCTGCATGTTTTTAGTTACAATGCAGAGGCTATAGCACTGTACAATAACGCAGGTTATGACGTCACTGGCCAAAATATGCAAAAAAACATCAGCACCTAACATGTATTTTAAACAACCATATCTAGGGTCACTCGATAGTCTGACCATCCCCACCATGAGGGTTGACCACCTAGTGAGATACCCTATATGGGTGTGGATGTGCCTTATCATGGCGTTCTTATTTGTGGTTCCTGCACAAGCGAAGGCCCTTGGCTGCGGTGTTGAAACGATCCCTAAAGCGCACATTAAATACCGTTGTGGATGTGGCTATTGGTCGCAAACAACACCTCTATTACAACCCATTCTACAATCTGACTTTGACTTCACTGGCACCACAGCATTTATTCAGCAGCAAATGGTGCAAGTCAGCCCATTGCTAGTTGAAGGCTTACCAAAAGACGTTAAAGTGGGCGACACCTTTAAGCAAATATTTAACTATAATGACATTAACATTAGTTTTGATAATATTGTCACGGGGGTATGCGCCAAAAACGCTGACTACTGTGAAGGAACCCATTTTGACACAATTCTCAATATTACGCAGGGTAGTTGCCGAGTATCCAATGTGCCTATTTCAGGCAGTTGTGGCTGTTAAAATTAACTAACGATGAACTGTAAGCAAAAACCCGTGAGGCCAAACCCATGGCTCAAGGTACTCAAGTTAATAAGTGAATACTACGGATGTTGCAATTGCAGGCTAAAATTAAAGGTGTAATGAATGATTGAAGCCATTTTTGTATCAAAGAAATCAAGGCAGGCGCTGCAACAAGCCCATGCCGTGCAAGTGGTTTTTGGGAGCGGAATTACTGGCGACCGGCATTTCAAAAAAGCCCAGAAAAAGGGCCAGAATATCACCCTCATAGAAGCCGAAGCGGTGGATGCATATAACGCACAATGGGGTCAGTCTATTAGTCCACACCAAACGCGCCGAAACATTATTACCCGAGGCGTTGATCTAAATGCCCTAGTAGGCGTCGAGTTTTCCATTGGTAAAGCCCGGTTCAAAGGCGTCGAACTGTGTCAGCCGTGTAATGTATTGGGTCGGCTACTAGAGAATCAACAGATTTCAAGGACCCAAGTCATCCAAGCCTTTTTAGGGAGTGGCGGGCTCAGAGCCGATGTGATTGGCAGCGGTATTGTGGGCGTGGGTATGACCCTTGACCTCAGTCTAGAGGCGTCACCACACACGCTATCTTAAACCCTGCCTGAGACAGCTTTTAATTCAGCTGTCATCATACTTTGGCGCCAACGCTTATTGACTAATTAACCCATAATGCACTTGGCCAGCTTTTTTATTACGGTGTAGTTTCCACGGAGGCGGCAAATCCAATTGTGCCAAAGGCTGTGCCTGTTCCACGTAAATCATGGCTCCCGGTGCTAAATAATTGCTGGCAAATAAAGCTTTGAGTATGTCTGGCATTAGAGCAAGAGCAAAGGGTGGATCTAAAAACACCAGATGGTACTGCGTCGCTTGCTCCGTAAGGGCCCCTTCGGCCTGATGATTTTTAAGCCAATCAAAGCTACTTTTTTGATCCACCACCGTGGTTTGATCTGCGCTTAGAGGTAACTGCTTTAAGTTGTTGGTAAGGCTAGTGGTGGCAATATTAGACAAGTCTACAAAGGTCACGTGTTTAGCACCACGAGACAGTGCTTCTAGTCCTAAGGCGCCAGTGCCAGCAAACAAATCTAAACACCTCGCCCCTGCTATAGGACCAGAAAGCCAGTTAAATAGGGTTTCTCGTACTCTATCCTGGGTAGGCCTGAGGCCAATAACGGTGGCAAATGGGATTTTCCGCCCACGCCATTCTCCACCGATAATGCGTAAACTTTGGCGCCCAGCTTGGCCAATTTCCACCACCTGACCAAACTTAGGCGCGGTGCCAACAGCAGGTAGCCAAGAAGCAGCATGAGATGATTTGGATCTGGGTTTACGGGCCATAAACGTACCTAAAGATAAAATGGGTAGAAGCAGTCAAGAAGGCTATTCTAAGGTAATCCCTGCATAAAAGAAGCATGCACACGTAAAAGCTATGCTAAAATTTAACCCCACCTAAGTGTATATACTGAGACGTCACAGACATCATGGCCCTGTTTAATTTATTTGGCAAAAACAAAAACACCCCACAGGACAAAAGCACGCCTTTAACACCGGGGTCAGACGCCCCTGTGCAGGGCATAGTTGACGTGCTAGATACCGATGCTAATACCCTGCCTACCGATGCTAATACCCTGCCTACTGATGCCAAAGTAGATGCCACAGAAAACACCACAGTGACCGTGGCGCCAGCGCCCAAGCAGAGTTTCTTTGAACGCATAAAAACTGGCCTCAGCCGCACCCGTGGTAACTTAGGTGATGGCCTTGCAACGCTTTTTTTAGGCGCCAAACAAATCGACGACGACCTGTTTGAAGAACTAGAAACGCAATTATTAGTTGCCGACGTGGGCATAGAAGCCACAGCAAGCCTGCTTAAAAAACTCAGTGATCGGGTCGCTCGTAAAGATTTAACAGATCCGCCTGCACTTTATAGTGCCCTCAAAGAGGAGCTTGCAGCATTGCTGCAAGGTAGCCAAGCTCCTTTAGAAATCCCACCACAAGATAGCCCCTTTGTGATCCTCATGGTGGGGGTAAACGGGGCTGGCAAAACCACCACTATAGGCAAGTTGAGTAAGCGCTTTCAAAGCCAAGGCAAAACAGTGTTGCTAGCCGCAGGCGATACCTTTCGTGCCGCAGCCGTTGAACAACTGCAAGAATGGGGCAGCCGTAACAATGTGCCCGTGGTGGCTCAACACACTGGGGCAGACAGCGCCTCCGTCATTTTTGATGCAGTGCAGTCGGCCCAGGCCAAAGGCATTGACGTGGTGATTGCTGATACAGCTGGGCGTTTACAAAATAAATCCCATCTTATGGATGAGTTGAGCAAGGTCGTGCGGGTCATGCAAAAGCTCGATGCTAATGCCCCTCATGAAGTCATGCTCGTGCTTGACGCCGCCACGGGTCAAAATGCCTTAAGCCAAGCCAGCTTGTTTGGTGCTGCGGTGGGGGTCACAGGAATCACTCTTACAAAACTCGACGGTACCGCTAAAGGTGGGGTTATTTTTGCCATGGCGCAGCAGCTACAACTGCCTATTCGCTTTATTGGCGTGGGTGAACAAGCGGACGATTTGCGGCCCTTTGAAGCCGGTGAATTTATTGACGCACTGTTCAGTGAAACTAACCTCCGCCAAGACAGGGTCCCATGATCTCTTTTGAGCAGGTCAATAAAAAGTATCACGATAAATCAGCACTAGTGAATACTAACTTTCATTTAAAGCGCGGTGATATGGCTTTTCTTACGGGTCACTCTGGCGCTGGAAAAAGTACCTTATTAAAACTGATCATGCTTATGGAACACCCTACAAGTGGTAAAATAATTGTCGACCGGCAAGATTTAGGCCGCCTTAAGCGAGCACAAATCCCAGCTCACCGCCGCAAAATTGGCCTGGTGTTTCAGAATCACCAGTTATTGATGGACTACTCGGTATTCGATAACGTGGCACTGCCCCTTAAAATTAGTGGCTATAATGAGCGTGATTCGAGTCGCCGGGTAAGGGCGGCCTTAGACAAGGTTGGCTTGCTAGATAAAGAAAAACTACTGCCGCAAGTACTCTCCAGTGGCGAACAACAGCGCGTCGGTATCGCTCGCGCCATCGTTAATAAACCTAAAATTATTCTCGCCGACGAGCCTACAGGCAATTTAGACCCTGCTCTGTCTACCGAAATTATGCGTTTGTTTCAACAGTTCAATCAAGTGGGAGTGAGTGTACTCATTGCCAGCCACGACTTAGAACTTATCCAACGCTTACCCCACCCCGTGATTCAACTTAACCAAGGCCGCATCAGTGGCCCACCTTCGTTAATGAGGCAATAATCATGGCCTTTTTTAAACCTCGTCAGGCCCACAACGCCAGCCGTTCGCAACCCGAAAGCCCGAGCAAACGTTGGCTCAGAGAACACAAAGAAGTGGTTGTGAGTAGTTGGGGGCAACTTTGGCAAACGCCTTTCGCCAACCTACTCACTTGGCTAACACTGGCCATCGCTTTGACACTGCCAGCTGGTTTACTGCTGCTTTTGAGTCAAGCTCAACACTTGGGCCAGCAAATTAACCAAAGCAGCCATATCAGCGTTTTTTTAGCGCCTTATGCCAGCCTAGAGCAAGGCCAGTTTATTACCCAACAATTAGAACTAAGGCCAGACATTGCCCAGGCCACTTATATCTCTGCCGAGCAAGCCTTAATCGACTTCAAAGCCAGTAGTGGACTTAACGATATCTTAGCAAGTCTCACAGAAAACCCCCTGCCTGCAACCATACTAGTAGAACCGGCCAACGCTTTTGTGGGTACCGACGCCATCGCCAAACTTGCTGTGCAGTTAAGACAACTAGACCAAATTGACCAAGTGTTGGTGGACATGGCTTGGTTAGATCGCTTGCAAGCCCTATTAGACACAAGCGAGCGTTTTACCTACGGCTTGTCGCTATTATTAGCCTTTGGGGTGTTGCTGGTGGTTGGCAATACGGTGCGCTTACAAATTGAAAGCCGCAAGCAAGAAATTTTAGTGATTAAACTAGTCGGTGGCACAGACGCCTACCTGCGTCGTCCATTTTTGTATGCTGGATTTTGGGCTGGCTTGTTTGCGGCCATCATCGCTTGGATTATCCTCCAGCTAGGAACAAGCTTTTTGCACCCATCCTTACTGCTATTAGCGCAGAGTTACCAAAGCGACTGGCAACTGCAGGGCTTAAGTGGCGTGGGTAGCCTTATCCTCGTATTAACTAGCTGTGGGCTATCGGTATTGGGTGCAAGTTTAACCGTAGGGCGCCAACTGCGCCTTATTGAGCCTAAATAGGCCGCAGTCATGGCTTTACAAAGCTTTACTTCGAAAAAACAAGGCCAACCCTTGCACTGTAGGCATTTGAGTCCTAAAATAGTGGTTATATTGTGCTCCTGAACATAAAACTAAACATTAGTAATTTCTTATGTTAATGCGACAACATGGGATGGAGCAGTAGTTCGAAAAAATGGCCGCAAAAGGCCACGGTTAAACATCAACTAACCACGGACTCAAAGACTACGGAGATTTTTATGACCAAGTCATTATCAGCGATTGATGCATTAGCACCAGGCCAAAGCCACGAGGCTTACCTACAAACGATCAGCACCATTCCCATTCTTACGGTTGAGCAAGAGCGGGTGCTGGCTGAGCGCCTGTACTATGAGAATGACTTAGACGCTGCCCGTCAATTGGTCATGTCGCATTTGCGTTTTGTCGCACATATCGCCAAAAGCTATTCTGGTTATGGCCTTCCCATCGCTGACTTAGTGCAAGAAGGCAACGCAGGTTTGATGAAAGCGGTGAAACGCTTTAACCCAGAAGTAGGCGTACGCCTAGTATCATTTGCAGTGCACTGGATTAAAGCCGAAATGCACGAATATATCCTGCGCAATTGGCGCATTGTTAAAGTGGCCACCACCAAAAGCCAGCGTAAATTGTTTTTTAACTTACGTAGCGCGAAGAAGAAATTGGCTTGGTTAACCCATGCCGAAGTGCAATCTGTTGCAGCAGACCTAGGCGTTGATGCCAAAGTGGTCATGCAGATGGAAGGTCGCATGTCGTCTCACGACACCCCATTTGACGCCCCAGAAGGTGACGAAGATAGCGCCTACCAAGCGCCCGCTTATTATTTAGAAGACCACTCGGGCGACCCTGCAAGGCAGCTAGAGGCCAGTGATTGGGAGCAAGATTCAAACACCCGCTTGGCAACCGCTATGAGTGATTTAGACCCTCGCAGCCGTGACATTTTGCAGCAGCGCTGGTTGAGCCATTCAAAGGCTACGTTACATAACTTAGCTGATCAATACCAAGTGTCGGCCGAGCGCATTCGGCAGCTCGAAAAGAACGCGATGAAAAAGTTGAAAGTTGCCATGAGCATTGGCATGGACGACGGTGGCGAAGGCGCTTACGCCTTTTAAAAACGGCCTAAGCAGCGTTTGACGCATAATTAAAACCCACCTAGTGTGGGTTTTTTTTATTTTAAGGTAGCCAAAAATCGGCTAAATGACGCCATACGTTGTCCACAATCATAGGCTGCGCTGCGAGCGTCGGATGTAGGCCATCTGCCTGCATTAAGTCTTTATTAATGGCAATGTTTTGCAAAATAAAGGGCACTAAGGCGGTGTTATATTGCTCTGCAAGGCTGGCATACTGAGCAAAAAAAGGCGCCGTATAACGCGCACCATAATTAGGTGGCAACTGAATACCCATAACCGCAACTTGCGCCCCTGCTGCCTGACTTTGTTGTATCATGGCTGCCAAATTAGTGCTGATATTGGCGATAGGGTAACCCCGTAAACCATCATTAGCACCCAGTTCAAGTAACACCCACTGGGGCTCAAACTGCGCTAGCAAAGCCGGTAATCGGCGCACCCCACCCTGGGTGGTTTCACCACTCACACTGGCATTAATAACCCGCCACTGATCATTCGTGTTGCTGCTGGTTAATCGGTCTTGCAACAAGGCAGGCCAGGCTTCTTCTAAAGACATGCCATAGCCGGCACTCAAACTATCCCCCATAACCAGCAAGGTGTGTGTTTTAGCCCAGCATGCCGAGCCCCACAAAAGCCCCGCTGTCGTGATCAAATAAAATGTAAATGTTTTGAAAAACTGCCGCATACCCTTTCCTTACTGATAGCCCAGAAGCCATAATAGGCGTCCATTAGATTTTTGAGTTGTCCACCATGTCTTACTCCACGCCCTTTTTGGCTGCCCGCAACGTCAGTCAGATTGTAGCCAATCCGCAGACCACTCTCGCTAATGACCTACACATATTACAGGATGTAAATTTTACCATAGAAGCTGGCGAATCGGTGGCCATAGTTGGCGCTTCAGGCTCGGGTAAAACCACTTTACTGGGCATGATGGCAGGCTTAGACAGCCCCAGCCATGGCCAGCTGTTTTTAGCCCATAAAGACCTTACACAACTGAATGAAGAAGGCCGCGCAGACCTGCGCAAACATCAGGTGTCATTTATATTCCAAAACTTTCAACTACTGCCTAGCCTTACCGCCCTCGAAAACATCATGCTGCCATTAGAGGTAAAAGGCACTAGTGATGCCAACACACTGGCACAACAATACTTAACCCATGTGGGACTGGCCCAGCGGGGCCATCATTATCCCAACCAACTGTCCGGTGGTGAACAGCAGCGAGTGGCCATTGCCCGCGCTTTTGCTGCTCAAGCGCCCATTTTATTTGCCGATGAACCCACCGGCAACCTCGATACTCAAACCGGTGATCATATTATTGAGTTGTTATTTGAACTCAACCAACAACATCACACCACCTTAGTGCTAGTGACCCATGATTTACAGTTGGCCCAACGTTGCCAGCGCCGTTTAACCCTTAACGCTGGCAAATTGACGGAGCATGGGCATGCTTAAATTAGCCGCACGCCTTGCTTGGCGGGACTGGCGTGGGGGCGAACTGTCACTGCTGTTTGTGGCTTTGATACTTGCCATCACCAGTGTCACCAGCATTAGCTTATTCACTCACCAAGTGAAGCAATCGATGGTGGCCCAAGGCGCCAACCTTATTGCCGCCGACTTGCGCCTGACTGGCAGCCAGCCCGTGTCTGAAGCTTGGCGGGCCAATGCCCAAAGTTTGGCTTTGCAACAAGCCCAACTGAGTCAGTTCCAAGCCATGGTTTTTGCCTCACAGGGCATGCAATTAGCCAGCATTAAAGCCGTATCAAAAAATTACCCATTGCGCGGTCAAATTACCGTAGGTAAAGCGGCTTTTGATTTAGGAACTGCCATTGCACACGGCCCCAAACAAGGTGAAATATGGCCTGATTCGCGCTTATTGGCAAGCCTTAATGCGAGCTTAAACGACACCATTGATGTGGGTCAACTCAGCCTAAAAATAAGCCACATACTCATTACCGAACCAGACCAAGCCAGTGGTTTCTCAAGTTTCGCCCCGCGAGCCATGATGCACTTACAAGACCTTGAGGCCACAGCAGCAGTGCAAACTGGTAGTCGAGTCAAATACCGCTGGCTATTAGCTGGACCAGCGGCGGCATTAACCCAGCTCACACAACAGATCACACCTGTGCTTGCGCCTGGCCAAAGGTGGCAAACCCCCACCGACGGTAATGCCAACGTCGCCGCCACCTTAGACAAGGCCGAACAATTTTTATTACTCGCGGGGTCTTTAGCGGTGGTGCTTGCCGGTGTGGCGCTATCATTGTCGGCCCGCCGCTATAGCCTGAGGCAGGCTAAACACGTGGCCTTGCTCAAATGCCTAGGCCTTAAACCACAACAATTACGCCTTTTGTACCTCACCCAAATGGTTCTGCTGGCCCTACTGGCTCTATTGATAAGCCTGCCGTTAGCCTTTGGCTTATACCAAGCTTTGCTGTTACTGGTGGCTGACTATATTGATGTTACCTCTAAAATACCCCCCTTTGGGCCTTTTGTGCTGGGTGCTGGCACTGGCACATTATGCTTACTGGCGTTTGTATTGCCCCCCATGCTGGCGCTGGCTAAGGTAGCCCCCGCCGAAGTGTTGCGCCAATCTTCTAGCCAAAGTAAAACCAACAAAACGCACCTAGCCATTGGCTTTAGTGCCGTCATTGCTTTGGTTTACTGGCACAGCCAGTCGGTATTAATTAGTGTGGCCCTCATTGTTGGAGTGGCCGTCATTTTGCTACTGCTGTCACTGCTGGCCAGCCAACTGATTAAGTTAGGTAATAAAGCCCGCCCCTACTTAAGCCAAGGTGGTAAAATAGGCTTCGCCAATTTAGCCCGTAGAAAACATCAAAACAGCCTCCAGGTGGCTATTTTTGGGCTGGCCTTAATGTTGCTGTTTAGTTTAATTTCTGTGCGTAGCTTCCTTATTAACGATTGGCAACAACAGTTAAAACAAGACACTCCCAACCTGTTTTTATTCAACATTTATCAACAGCAGCGGGAGTCCTTAATAGACTCAATGGAACAGCAAGGATTAACCACTCAGGCGTTAACCTTCTTCCCCATTGCCCGTGCCCGACTCACTGAGCCCAAGCTCGAGAGCCGACGTGGTTCGAGGGAATTAAACCTCACATGGAGTCCAGATTTACCCAAAGGTAATAGTATTAGTGGTGGCCAATGGTGGGACAAGGCAGCGACTGGGCCACTGGAAGTGTCGGTAGAATCTGATTATGCTAAAGATATGGGTTTAAGTTTGGGCCAAGAACTCACCTTTAACATTGCCGGCATCGAGAAAAAAGCAGTGTTAAGTAACCTTAGAGACGTGGATTGGAGCAGCATGCAGCCCAATTTCTTTTTTGTCTTCTCCCAGCCTTTAGTCGATGCCAACAGTGCCAGCTATATGGCCAGCGTGTATATTGCCCCCGAAGACCGCAGTAAACTGGGGCCCTTATTACGCCAACAACCCACCATATCCATGCTCGATGTAGACCAGATCTTACAACAAGTGCAGCGCGTTGTGGCCCAGCTGTCCCTTGCGGTGGAAAGCATTTTAATTATGGTGCTGGGGGCTGGTTTATTGGTGTTAGTGGCCAGCATACAGGCCAGTATTGACGAGCGACGGCACGAAAGTGCGATTTTGCGCACCTTAGGCGCCAGTAAAGCCCTGATCCGCAGTATTTTGTTGGTAGAGTACGCCAGTCTTGGCTTTGTGGCGGGCCTCATTGCAGGAGTAAGTGCAGAAGCTTTGGTTGCCGTGTTACAGCACCAATTGTTTCAAATGCCAGTGCAGTTCCATTGGCCCCTATGGGTACTGACGCCCTTTACCGGCATGCTCATTATTGGCGCCTGTGGCTGGTGGTTTAACCGCACGGTGGTGACTGCACCCCCCCTTAGAACGCTGAGGCAAACATAG
>Ga0209712_10002350_pt1 | contig 15617 bp, 14 predicted proteins | sample ArcOceMetagenome_FD_187443 | JGI IMG/M metagenome (GOLD analysis project Ga0209712, IMG submission 187443) | Marine eukaryotic phytoplankton communities from Arctic Ocean - Arctic Ocean - Greenland ARC118M Metagenome (SPAdes) (version 2) | ecosystem: Environmental > Aquatic > Marine > Oceanic...
AGTCAGGTTTAAACGCTATCGCTTTTTTATAGCTCGCTTCAGCTTCGTCTAATCTTCCTAATTCTTTGAGCGTGATGCCCAAGTTGCTGTGGGCTTCGGCATAGTCAGGTTTAAACGCTATCGCTTTTTTATAGCTCGCTTCAGATTCGTCTAATCTTCCTAATTCTTTGAGCGTGATGCCCAAGTTGCTGTGAGCTTCGGCAAGGTTGGGTTTCAACGCTATCGCTTGTTTATAGCTTGCTTCAGCTTCATTTAATCTGCGCAGTTCTTGGAGCGTAACACCCAAGTTGTAGTAGGCTTCGACGAAGTCAGGTTTTAATGCTATCGCTTGAGTATAGATTGCTTCAGCTTCGTCTAATCTTCCTAGTTCTTGGAGCGTGATACCCAAGTTGCTATGAGCTTCGGCATAGTCAGGTTTCAACGCTATCGCTTGTTTATAGCTTGCTTCAGCTTCATTTAATCTGCGCAGTTTTTGGAGCGTAACACCCAAGTTGTAGTAGGCTTCGACGAAGTCAGGTTTCAACGCTATCGCTTGTGTCAAGCTTGCTTCAGCTTCGTCTAATTTGCCCAGGTTATTTAGCGTATTACCCAAGTTGTTGTGGGCTTCGGCATCTTGAGGAGATAATGCGACTGACGTTCGGTTAGCATTTTCGGCTTCAACAGTTCTACCTGACTGCCAAAATATTGCACCCAATACTGTCCAAGCAAATTGATGCTGAGGAAATTGTTGAGCGATTGATTTAGCCAGCTTTTCAGCCTCAGATAACCGTCCGTTCTGGTAATGCTCTAATAGGCTATTGAGTAGTTCTTGAGACGGGACTTTAATGTCGATTACACCATTTGATTGAGAACGTAATGCTTGTAGTTTCTTGGTTTCAAATCCTTTCTTTTTAGCTTTTCTAATAGCTTGTCTGGCATCCTTTACTTGGTTATTTTTAAATAGAGCATCAATATAGCTCATCCAAAATTGTTCTACGTTCGAGTTTACGTCCAGAGCAGTTTTGAATAATGGCAGTGCAGCCTCTATCTGGTTCACCGAAATGGCTATAAGCCCTAAGTTATGATTTGCGTCAGGATGCTTGGGCTGTCTCTGCAATATTGCTTGGTAAGCTCGCTCGGCTTCCTGCAAATTTCCGGCCTTATGTGCTGCAACACCCTGCTGCAGTGCTTGTTCAATCGTTAGTTCCATTAAATGCCCTTGAGTGCCGCTTCATAAATGTTATAAAAAACTGTTTTAATTCATTATTTCATGCATATTGCATCTGTCTTTTCGAAATAAATATTGTATTGGTTTTTATGGAATTCCGATAGCACGTTTTTTTGATATTTCAAATTATCAGTGTTCTCTCACAGTCATCTAGCATCTAGCCCCAGCCTCACTATGCCAGTCAGTCATAACGTCAAACAGAGTTATAGACAGCTGAAAACCATGCACTTTTGAGTGGTTTTCAGCGTTTGTCTCTATTGCCTTGTTGATTTGGTAACGGTGGTTGCGGACGAACAGACTTTGCGCCTACTCGTCCATAAGCACCGTTACCGAATCAACGAAACCAGTAAGTTACTGTAGTTAAAACCGTCAAAACTACACGGTTTATAGCTGTCTATAATTCTATTTGACGTTAACAGTGACTGGTATAGTGAGGCTGGGGCTAGTTGCTATTCAATGAGTTGACGCTGAAAGGTTACTGCTTCCATTTAGACGTCAAAAAAACGTGCTATCCGAATCCCATAAAAATCAATACAATGCGCCTTCAGCAGAAAAAAGATGCAATATACAGATTATAACCAATTATAACAGGTGCTTAAAGCATATTTGAGGCAGAGGTTAAGAGTATTTAATGGAACTGACTATTGAACAAGCACTACAGCAGGGTGAAGCTGCACATAATGCAGGTAATTTGCAGGAAGCCGAGCGTGCTTACCAAGCAATATTGCAAAGCCAGCCCAAGCATCCTGATGCAAATCATAATTCAGGGCTTATAGCTATTTCTATGAATCAGGTAGAGGCTGCATTGCCGTTATTTAAAACTGCTCTGGAAGCCAATCCAAAGATAGAACAGTTTTGGCTTAGCTACATTGATGCCCTCATAAAAGAACAACAGTTTGAGAATGCGAAACAAATCCTCGAGCAGGCAAAGAAGCGTGGTGTAGATGGAGACAAGTTAAATGTCTTCGAGGCACAACTCTCGCCTAAAACCCAAAAACCGAACACTACAAGTGTTAGCCCAACTCAACAACAACTCAGCAGTCTATTGGAGCACTATCAAAACGGACGATTGAGTGATGCTGAAAAGCTTGCTACTTTCATTAGTCACGAATTCCCAAGCCATAATTTCAGTTGGAAGATACTAGCCGCAGTATTTAAGGTAACAGGCAGAAAGTCTGAAGCCGTAGATGCTAATCAGACAGCAGTTGCATTATCTCCTCAAGACGCCGAAGCCCACTACAACTTGGGTAACACGCTCAAAGAACTAGGAAGATTAGACGAAGCTATAGCAAGCTGTAGGCAAGCGATAGCGTTGAAACCTGACTTTGCCGAAGCTCACAACAACTTGGGTATCACACTACATAAACTGGACAGATTAGACGAGGCTGAAGAAAGCTATAAACAAGCCATAGCGTTGAAACATGACTTAGCAGAAGCCCACTACAACTTGGGTAACACGCTCAAAGAACTAGGAAGATTAGACGAAGCTCTAGCAAGCTGTAGGCAAGCGATAGCGTTGAAACCTGACTTAGCCGCAGCCCACTACAACTTGGGTAACACGCTCAAAGAACTAGGAAAATTAGACGAAGCTCTAGCCAGTTATAAGCAAGCGATAGCGTTGAAATCTGACTATGCCGAAGCCCACAGCAGCTTAGGTAACACGCTCCAAGAATTTGGTAGATTAGACGAGGCTGAAGCCAGTTATAAGCAAGCGATAGCGTTGAAACCTGACTTAGCCGAAGCCCACAGCAACTTAGGTAACACGCTCCAAGAATTTGGTAGATTAGACGAGGCTGAAGCCAGTTATAAGCAAGCGATAGCATTGAAACCTGACTTTGCCGAAGCCCACAACAACTTGGGTAACACGCTTAAAGAACTAGGAAGATTAGACGAGGCTGAAGCAAGCTTGATGCAATCGATATTACTTAAACCTGACTATCCATCAGCAAAACATATGCTTGCTGCTTTAACTGGAGAAAAAACTGCAACTGCACCTCGAGATTACGTCGAAGGGCTATTTGATAGTTATGCTGATAAGTTTGAGAGTTCTTTGGTTGACAATCTTGAATATAAAACTCCAAGAGTCATCGCAGAAATGATTATAAAAGATAGTGAATTCAATTTATTGGGTTCAATAATGGATTTAGGATGCGGCACTGGTTTGTTTGGGGTAGAAATTAAGCAATTTTGTGAGCATCTTGAGGGCATTGATTTATCAGAAAAAATGCTAAATAAAGCAAAGGAAAAAAATGTTTACAATAAGTTAATCAAGCAAGATATTTTAGACTACCTATCAAATGCGAGTTTGAATTTTGATTACTTTATCTCAACAGATGTGTTCGTTTACATTGGAGATTTATCTGATGTATTCCGTTTAATAAAATCTCGTAATAAAACAGGTGGGAAGTTAGCTTTTTCGATAGAAGTATACGATGGAGACGATTATTTTCTTGAAAAATCTGGACGGTATTCGCATTCAAAAAAGTACATCGAAGGTTTATGTGAGAAATTTGGCTATAAATTACGTCATTTTGAAATCCAAGCTCTCCGTAAAGAGAAAACTGAATATATTACCGGTGGATTGTACCTATTGGATTTTTAAAATTGCCAAACCTAATAGATTTACCTTTAAAGTAGTTAATTGTCACTGATTATCAGTTACGTAGTGCTAAAATGAACGTGTAGGACAGTTATAAAGTATGTAACCATTATTAACGTTACTATTAAATGACAATAGTTTACGCAATCTACACTCGCACACTGTACGACGAAGAACGTTCTGAATTATACACGCTCTTCTGTTCGTTTGTTCACTTGTTCTCCAATGTCAAACGTCTGGCAAACTGTGCTTGTTGCTCTACAAGCGCATCTAACTCGCCTAGTTCAGCAGCCTCTCGCAACTTACGCAGTGTATCAGCCACCTCAGCTTCGCTAGCTAGTTCGATGGCATTCTTACCTTTAGCAAACTCTAGTGGCTTGCTTCCATAACGTACATCAAGGTTGAGTTTACCATCTACGCTTGCAACCCACCAACGCTTAACACGCTTGGCAACTTCAACTTTTGTTTGTTTACCTTCGTCATCAGTAACCCATTTATGCTGCCTGGGCGTGTAGTCTTTATTTGTTGCAAGTTGGATTTGTTCGTCTATCTTTGCCATCAACTTGCAACGACGCGCAGCGATTGGATTGTTGTTTTGAAGTGGGTTAAATGCAACGAAATTCAGCGTATCAAGTACAGTCATAACAGCCTCCTTATTAGCTAAAAGCATTGTGCTTTCAAAGTTCGATGGCTGTCATCCGAAGATTAGTCGTCTATCTGTAGGAACTTATTTAACTGCAATTTGGTGCTACTTGTCATAGGTTCAACTGTTCTTCCAATGTTATTAATTGCACACTCAACTACACCTATTTTTCAACCGCTAGCAAAGCATTTATAGCCATTTCCACAGCGGATATTTTAACTTCGCGTTTGGACATTAATCGACTACCAGTGTTCTACGTATCTTGACTGCGTGAAGTAACAAAACGTGGGAGATTGCCAAGTTCTGCATCGACTAAAATTCTGTGCTCAAAGTCCAATGCCCTATCGAACCAAGTGTGAAGCTTGCACCAGCATCGACTATCTCTTGCATTATCTCCAGTACATCTTCACAGTGGCTTTCACTTAGGTTGCGAGCTTTAGTGGATTTATCCTTATCACTAAAGATCCTGCCTGCACCTAGAGTAAACTTTAATTATTAGGAAAAGTCATCCAACCAGTAATGATATACTTATTATTTGCCTTCAATACATTCCCTTTATGTGCGTGCGTCCATTCAGCAGGCCATATTAATGTTAGTCCTTTTTTCGGTTGAATCGCTAGGCCATAATGACTGAAGAACGTTGAGCCACCGTCCTCATGATCTACATCATTTAGGTATGTCATCCATGCGAACACACGATGAAGTGTTCCTAGGCTAGAGCGTTCAGTATGTAACTTTTGGAAGTGTTGGCCGCTTTGATACCTTTGAAGATTAAAGCTACTAATTTGTAAATTTTCTGCGAATGTCATCAAAAAAGGCCACTCGCTGAGATATTCTTTATAGCAAGAAAATAGGTTATGCAAGTATTTTTCAAATACTTCGTTGCCGATCAACTTTATATCTTTTGGGTTTATATGAATATCAGTGCTATTTTTAATATTCAGGTTTTGACCAGATAAAGTAACACCTTTCTTTTGCTTATTTTTATTTGATTCAAAATAGTCAATTAACTCATCACATATTGAGAGAGGGCTTATTGTCCATGAACCAATAAAATTAGGAGTCAAATCTTGTGTTGGTAGAGTTACCTTTTCAATAAAACTCTTCATAATGAAGATAATCCCTTGTTGAAATCAAATGAAATAACACCACACCCTATATTTTTTTCGTTAATACCCTCTCGATGATGGCCTTTGCTTAACAGAACCGCGCCCAAGTTGCTGTGGGCTTCGGCATAGTCAGGTTTCAACGCTATTGCATGTGTATAGATTGCCTCAGCCTCATCTAATTTACCCAGTTCTTTAAGCACGCCAGCCAAGTTGTTGTGTGCTTCGGCATCCTCTGGAGATAAAGCGACTGCTGTTTGGCTGGCATTTAGGGCTTCCGAATTTCTCCCTGTTTGTCCCCATATTGCGCCCAAAACTTTCCAACCAAATTGATGTTTGGGAAATTGTTGAGTGATTGATACCGCGAGCTTTTCAGCCTCAAATAATCGTCGGTTCTGGTAGTGCTCTATTAGGCTATTGAGTAGTTCTTGAGACGGGGCTTTATTGTCGGTTACACATTTTGATTGAGAACGTAATACTTGTAGTTTCTTGGCATCAAATCCTTTCTTTTTAGCTTTTTTAATAGCTTGCTTAGCGTCCTTTAGATGTTTAGCTTTTACGAGTGCATCAATATAACTTATCCAAAATTGCTCTAAGTTCGGATTTACGTCCAGAGCAATTTTAAATAATGGCAGTGCAGCCTCTATCTGATTCACCGAAATGGCTATAAGCCCTAAGTTATGATTTGCATCAGGATGCTCGGGCTGTCTCTGTAATATTGTTTGGTAAGCACGCTCGGCTTCCTGCAAATTTCCTGCATTATGTGCGGCAACACCGTGCTGCAGTGCTTGTTCAATAGTTAGTTCCATTTAATCACCTTAAGTGCCGCTTCATAAATGCTATAAGCAGCCGATTTTGATCCGTTAATGCATTATTTTTGAATCTTATTGTCGTTGTAAGCATTGTAATGCTTTTTACAGAATTCGAATAGCACGTTTTTTTGACGTATAAAATTATCAGTGTTTTCTCACTGTCATCTAGCATCTCTTCCGAGTCTCACTATGCCAGTCACTGATAATGTCAAACAAAATAATAGAAAGCTATAAACTGTGCAGTATTGACGATTTTAACTATAGTAATTTACTGGTTTCGTTGATTCGGTAAAGGTGGTTGCGGACGAATAGGCGCGAAGTCTGTTGGTTCTGCGTCTTTTGGTGTTGTCAGTGGTGGTGTTTGTTTGTTGCAAGTTGGATTTGTTCATCTATCTTTGCCATCAACTTGCGACGACGAACAGCGATTGGATTGTTGTTTTGAAGTGGGTTAAATGCAACGAAATTCAGTGTATCAAGTACAGTCATAACAGCCTCCTTATTAGCTAAGAGCATTGTGCTTTCAGAGTTCGGTGGCTGTCATCCGAAGATTAGTCGTCTGTGTTCAAAAATTTATCTAATGTGGAAATAGCACTTTTAGATACTAGCGATGTGTCTCTACCGATACTATCTATCGCACGTTCTACCACTGTAAGCTTCACGCTTTGCTTGCCAGTAATGCGGCTATCTTCATTCAGTTTTTCGTTACTGCGTGACGTAACAAGACGGGGTAAGGACACTATGTCTGCACCTAAACCCTCGCCGACTGCAAAGCTAATATCGCTGTCAAACGAAACAAGCAGATAGCCGTCATGGTATAAAATTTCTTGCAGTATCTCTAGTGCACCCTCGCAAAGACTTTCACTCTTGTTGTAGAACCTCTTAGCATTCGTATGCTTACCTTTGCTACTGTAGATTTCAGCACCATTGTAGTAGAAAGTAGCTTACTTCAACTTTTCTTCGTAGCGTTTCAAGTCGTCTGGTTTGTCTTTCAGTTCTTCTCGTAGTTCAAGCTGTTCTTGCCACTCTATATCGACTTGTCCGTACTCATCTTCACTAAGCCAAGTCTGAAGCTGACGATTTTGCACGTTTGCGCCACGCTTCAACTTTCCCACAATACCTTCTAGTAAAGTGAATTTTAATTATTAGGAAAAGTCATCCAACCAGTAATGATATACTTATTATTTGCCTTCAATACGCTCCCTTTATGTGCATGCGTCCATTCAGCAGGCCAAATTAATGTGAGTCCTTTTCTCGGTTGAATCGCTAGGTCATAATGACTGAACAACGTTGAGCCACCATCCTCTTGATCAACATCATTCAAGTATGTCATCCATGCGAACACACGATGAAGTGTTGCTATGCTATTACGCTCAGTATGTAAATTTTGGAAGTGTTGCCCCCTTTGATACCTTTGAAGATTAAAACTACTAATTTGTAAATTTTCTGCGAATGTTTCCAAAAAAGGCCAATCAGTGACATAATCTTGGTAGCAAACATATAGGTTATGAAAGTACTCCTCAAAGATCTCATTGCCAGTTAATTTCATGTCTTTTGGCGAAATTTTGATGTCAGTGCTATTTTTAGCATCCAGATTTATTCCAGATCCAACAACACCTTTTTTTTGCTTATTTTTATTTAATTCAAAATAAGCAATTAATTCATCACATATTGAGAGAGGGCTCATTGTCCATGAACCAATAAAAGTAGGTGCCAAATTTTGTTTTTCCAAACTTACTTTTTCCACGAATAACCTCTCATAATATGGACAATCCATTTTTTAGATCAAAAGAAATAAAGCCATCCCCTAATAGGACCTTATTAAGCCCTTCTCGGTGTTGACCTTTCATTAATAGAATCTTACCGAGATTGCTGTAGGCTTCAGTAAAGTCAGGTTTAAGTGCTATCGCTTGCGTACAGCTTGCTTCAGCCTCATCTAATCTGCCCAGTTCTTTAAGCGTGTAACCCAAGTTACTATGGGCTTCGGCATAATCAGGCTTCAACGCTATCGCTTGCGTATAGCTTGCTTCAGCTTCATCTAATCTTCCTAGTTCATTAAGCGTGATCCCCAAATTAAAGTGGGCGTCGGCATCTTGAGGAGATATGACGACTGATGTTTGGTTAGCATTTTCGGCTTCATTAGTTCTACCTGACTGCCCAAATATTGCACCTAGTATTTTCCAAGCAAATTGATGCTGAGGAAATTGCTGAGTGATGGATTTAGCCAGGTTTTCAGCATCGCCATATTCTCCGTTTTGATAGTGCTCCATTAGGCTGCTGAGTAGTTCTTGAGACGGGACCTTAATGTCGATTACACCTTCTGATTGAGCACGTAATGCTTGTAGTTTCTTGACATCAAACCCTTTCTTTTTAGCCTTTTTGATTGCTTGTTTAGCACTCTTTAAATGGTTAGCTTTAACAAGAGCATCGATGTAGCTAATCCAAAACTGCTCTAGGTTTGGATTGGCTTCAAGAGCAGTTTTAAATAACGACAGTGCAGCCTCTACCTGATTAACCGAAATGGCTATAAGCCCTAAGTTATGATTTGCATCAGGATGCTTGGGCTGGCTCCCCAATATTGCTTGGTAAGCACGCTCGGCTTCCTGCAAATTTCCGGCTTTATGTGCTGCAACACCCTGCTGCAGTGCTTGTTCAATTGTTAGTTCCATTAAATTCTCTATAGCGCTGCTTCGTAAATGTTGTAAGAACGCGTTTTAATTCATTATTTAGTGCAAATTACATCTTAATTTTGGTTGTAAGTATTGTATTGATTTTTAGAGGATTCGGATAGCACGTTTTTTGACGTATAAAATTATTAGTGTTCTCTCGTTGTCATCTAATCAAATAGTATCTAGCCCCAGCCTCACTATGCCAGTCAGTCTAAGTGTCATCTACATAGCCATACAGCTACAAACCGTGCAGTTTTGACGATTTTAACTATAGTAACTTACTGGTATCGTTGATTCGGTAACGGAGGTTGCGGACGGACAGGTGTAAAGTCTATTCGTTCTGTATCTTTTGGTGTCGTCTGTGGTGGTGTTTGTTGCTTGACTATCTTTGTCTTAGGAACAGCTACCGCTCGTGTCACAGTCTTTGTCTTTGGACTTGCCATCTTCTTTGCTAGCGCTACGACACTTGAACTTGTGCCCAACATGAACTCAAGTGCTGCCCACTTTTTTTCATCGTCAACACGCTCTATCTCATTGCGTATGGCGTTTAAGGCTTGCTGTATATCTTGCAGTGCACTCTTGTTCATACAGTTATTTAGCAAATTACAAAGAGTACCGAGCTAGTTTCTTCACCTCACTTCTGTAAGTACTCCACCACTGAAAACCGTTGCACGAATATTTTCTGCCTAAATACCCATTTCGTATGACGACTTTGCTCGTTTGAAGTTACGGTGTTACTTGTCAAACCCCCAGCTCTTCTTTCCACCACCCCACAGCATCTGTATTTATCTGCTTGTGACACCGTTCACTCAGCTCAATAAAGCGGTTACAACGCTGTGTATCGGCTTCTGTCGCCGTCATACAGCGTCCGTAGTGCTGAAGCTTGCTTGCACATATAGCCAACGTGCCCACACTGGGTTTAACACGCTTAAAACGCAGCGTACGCATGTAGCATTCACTGCGTGCTAGCCAGTCCCTGCTAAATTCACTCTCACTGCTTACAGCGCCAATCTGCTGTAATAACTCAAATACCTCATTAAGAACCGTTTTCTGCATCGTTTTTTCCTTTGTTGATAAATAACTATGTGCACAGCTTATAAATGTTGCTGTGTATTTATCTGCACATAGTGCTTTGTTAACGATAAAGAGTTTGCCAGTGAAAGCTGTAGCCATCGGATTTTGTCAGCACATGTTGCGTTCAAGCAGAGACGCACGACAGCGGTAGCTTCGTAATCGCTATATAAAACAAGAAGCACGATATGCTTACAGACACTGTAGTTTGACACTACTTGTCATAGGTTTAATATCTGTCCCAATGTTATCGATTGCACGTTCCACTACACCTATATTTACATCTAGTTTCTTCACAATGCGACTATCATCATGCTGCTTCTCTAAACTGCGTGATGTAACCAAGCGTGGTAAGTTGCCAAGACTTGCATCAATTAAACTACCGTGTCCGAAGTCTAAATTTCTATCAAACCAAATCTGCAAGCTAGCATCAGCAGCAAAAATTTCTTTAAGTATCTGTAGTGCATCTTCACATAAGCTTTCGCACTTACTGTCCAACTTATATGCTGCAGACTTCTTACCTTTTCGATGGTAAGCATCAGAACGATTACGCATCATAATCGCCTCTTGCAACTTATCCTCGTAGCGTTGTAGCTCACTTGGTTTATCTTGAAGCTCTTCTCTAATTTGCTGCTGACTTTCCCAATCGCTTTCAAAACTCTCATATTCATCTTCACTTAGCCAAGTCTGAAGCTGACGATTTTGCACGTTTTCTCCACGTCTAAGCTCATCAAGCACCAGGTTAAGCTTTGCCAACCTATTTTGTTCAGTTTTGGGAAGCTCACTTTGCTTGCGAGTTTCAGCTTTTTTGCTTTTAAGTAAATCTCGCAACTTATTATTTGGCTTCTGTTGCATATCCTGCCATTCATGCATAGCTTCACACTAATACTACTTGGTAGAACCCTTTTTTAATATTATTCGTAAGACTTCTCGGAAGCATATCTCCGCCAGGCTTCCTGCATTCCTTCAGGAGAAAGATGATAATCATCCATATGCCAAGAACCAGTGGATAATCCATCGCCTTTATTAGTAAGCTGATATGTATCTAAAAATTTGAATCCCTTTTCTTTAGATTGCACTTTTAGTTCGTAGTTAAATATTTTAATTACCTCGACTAACTGCTTAATATCTTTTTGTGAACGACTTCTAATATCGATATTTGGACACGGTACCCCTTGAATAATAATCTTGTGCTGGCAATCAGAATTATTATTTACAATATAGATGAGATAGTTTTCTATAGTAGTTAGGATAATTTCCTTTAGCTGCTTTTCGGGAAACTTCTTCTTGTGTGCGATAATTCCAGTTTCTAATCTACAATCTATTTCTCCAATTGCTAACAAAACATAGCTATGCTTTGGAAGAGCGCAAAAAATACTCTCAAATTGGTGTTTATATTTATTTCTAAAAGCATTGCCTAAATGCCATTGCTTGCAGCCTTTAATTAATCTGGCGCTGCAGAAAAAATCTATTCCTGAATATTGAATACGTAAATGATGGCTGGTTAGGGAATGACTTTCGCCGAGGACGTATAGAGTCTTGTCATTTTTTTCTTTCTTATTAGCAATATATTTTTCTTCATGCCATTTCAAAATGTTTGACAAATATATCCAATATACTCTTTCATTTTTAGATGCTGAGCATGTTTTTTCTAGTATTTTAGTAGCCGCCAAAAGTAATTTTTTACTTTCTGTAAAATCCCCTTCTAAAAAGTTGCAGATAGCCAAGTTCACACTAGCCTTCAAACCATAATCATCAGAATCTATTCGCAATACATTTTTCAATGAAACAATTTCTGCTTCTAAATTATTCATATAACTTTGAGTAATTGAAATATTGAGCATCGCTTCGGATAAGTCAGGTTTCAACGCTATTGCTTGTGTATAGCTTGCTAGAGCTTCGTCCAACCTACCCAGTTCTTGTAGCGTGATACCCAAGTTGCCGTGGGCTTCGGCTAAGTCAGGTTTCATCGCTATCGCTTGTGTAAAGCTTGCTTCAGCCTCAACTAATCTGCCCAGTTCTTGTAGTGTGTTACCCAAGTTGTAGTGGGCTTCGGCGTAGTCAGGCTTCAACACTATCGCTTGTGTGTAACTTGCTTCAGCCTCGTCTAATCTTCCTAGTTCTTTGAGCGTGATGCCCAAGTTGAAGTGGGCTTCGGCATAGTCAGGTTTCAACGCTATTGCTTGTGTATAGCTTGCTAGAGCTTCGTCTAATCTTCCTAGTTCTTTGAGTGTGTTACCCAAGTTGTAGTGGGCTTCGGCATCTTGAGGAGATAAAGCGACTGCTGTTTGGTTAGCATTTACAGCTTCAGACTTTCTGCCTGTTGCCTTAAATACTGCGGCTAGTATCTTCCAACTGAAATTATGGCTTGGGAATTCATGACTAATAAAAGTAGCAAGCTTTTCAGCGTCACTCAATCGTCCGTTTTGATAGTGCTCCAATAGACTGCTGAGTTGTTGTTGATAGTGGCTTAAACTACCAACACTTTCTTGTTTATTTATGGAGGCTAGTTGTCCCTCCAAGCCATTTATTTTTTCTCCCGCCAAACCTTGTTTTTTTGCTTGTTCAAGAACTTGCTTAGCATTATCAAACTGCTTTTCTTTAATGAGAGCATCAATATAACTCAGCCAAAACTGTTCTATCTTTGGATTGGCTTCGAGAGCAGTTTTAAATAATGGCAAAGCTGCCTCGGTTTTATTAACAGAGACTGCTATTATCCCTAAGTTATGGTTGGCATCAGCATGTGCTGATTGTGATTGTAATATCGCCCGGTAAAGTTGTTCAGCTTCTTGAAGCTTGCCTTCTCTATGTGCAGCTACACCCTGCTGCAGTGCTTGTTCAATCGTTAGTTCCATTAAATTCCCTTAAGTAAAGTTTCTCACCGCTTCTCTGGCTTCAAGTGGGGTTAAAAAATTTTGATGTCTTTTCTCAAAACGGCTTCTAAGGAAGGGTTTCATTCCTTGCTGACTAGTTAACTTTGGCGATGCAATAAACATATGCGGCCCAATTGCACCCTGTTTGATTTGCTCAAGATATTCAAAATGATGTTCCATCCCCGTCATTTCACCAATTTGAGTAACCCCATTGGCTATATACAATAACAGATCATTTTTACTCTCTTTGACATGCACATGAGAGTCAACCAGCCCCGGAATTAGGAATTGACCTTTTCCATTAATGACATGATATTCATCAGGAACAACAACCTCAGGACTAATTGATTCAATTGTATTATCTTTAATCAATACCATTTGATTAGGTATCATGGTTTGTGAGTCGACAGAAATAACACTTACATCGGTTATTGCTAGATTCCCTGAATTAACTTGAAATTGTGAAGAATCAATGACCTCAGCATTCGCCCCAAGAACGTGATCTATTTGTGAACGAAAATACAAAAAGGTTGCGGATGCCAATACAACAGTCATGACTAAAATGTCACTATCTTAGGGTGTCCCTCTTTTGATACTGTTGCAAACAACTGTTTGAGTTCTTCAACTGCTTCAGGGTCTGGCTTCCAATAGCTGACAGGTTGAACTCATGAGTTGTTTATTTCATGTGTATTTAAAAAAATATGTTTTATCATTAGTGGTATCCCATTAGTTTTAATTCAACTAGCTTTAAGTCATTGGGAGTGTCTACGGAAAGGCCTTCGTCATCTACCTCAACCATTTTAACTTCAAACCCATGTTCAAGGTATCTCAACATTTCCACGGATTCATTTATCTCCAGTTGGCCTACGGTAAACCTAGGGAATGCTTCTAACATTGCTCTAGTGTATGCATAGAGTCCCATTTGCTGAAACTTTGAAATAGCTAATCTAGAATAGTAAAGTGCATTACTGTTCTTATCAAATACAACCTTTACAATATTATCATCTGTAAATTTATAATCTTGGTTAATTTTAGTATACGCATTGGCCACGCCAATAGAATGGTCAAAGGACTTAACAAGTCTGTTTATTGCTTCAGGGTTAATCAGGGGTTCGTCTCCTTGAATGTTTACAAAGAGTTTACCCTCCAATAACTTCAGCGCATGAGCACAGCGGTCTGTTCCAGTGCGACATAGTTCAGTAATTATAATACAGTTTATATCATGTCTTTGACAGTAATCATTAATTCTATTATCGTCTGTCAGGACATAAACTTTATCTAATGATTGTGCCATACATGCACGGTCATACACCCTTCGTATCATAGGTATACCCGAGATATCTACAAGAGGTTTACCTTCGAACCTAGATGATTTCCATCTCGCTGGGATTACCCCAACAACTAAATCAGATTCGTTATATTCTTCAGCTTGTGTTCGCATTCAAAGTCTCCGTATCCCCAAGTGGCAAATTCAAAATGAATCCCCGCTCTCTGGGCAGCTTGGTAATCATACACCATGTCACCTACATAGATTGTGTCTCTCGGGTCGGCATTGCACATTGCCATGGTGTATAGCAACTGGTCAGGGGCAGGTTTACCACGAAGCCCATTTTGAGGACAAGACACAAAGTCAAATTTAGGGAATTTGCTTAATAATATTTCAGTTGTCTCTTTTGTTTTGGAAGTACATAATGCAATCTTATTACCCCTATCTTTCAACTCATTTAAGGTATCGTTAACACCTTCATACATAGGAATAGTGTGAATGTTCATTCTTGAATAACTACGATAGACTTCAAATATCTCTAAGTGCCTATCAAACAATCCTATATCTTTCATGATATCAGGAAAGGGTTTTCCTATCTGTTCTTTATAATCTTCGAATGGGACATCAATTTCTAGTTTTACTCTAACGGCGTCCCACGCTTGGGACATGTTGAGTATGGAATCAATCAAGACTCCGTCTAAATCAAATACAAATAATCTGCTCATTTTTTACTTTTACTCTTCTTGGGAACTAGAAGTGCAACTTTATGTAATTAAAGGTGGAAAGGTCAATAAATCTTTTAGTGAAGTATTGAAAATATATGGTGTCCTTGACATAAATAACTTTGCTAGAGATTCCACATTGATTGCATTGGGAGGAGGGGTAATTGGAGACTTGGCGGGTTTTTCTGCAAGCACATGGTACCGAGGTATGAACATGCTGCATATTCCTACAACAAGGAAAGTATCTTGGACGTCTTCCAACTGCGCACAGAAAGTCTAAAGAGATTCAGAGTCGGCTATCAACGTTATGGCTGCCATCATTGATTGCAAAGGAACTCAACATAGGAGTCGCCAGTGTCTACCGATATAGAAACGTATGATGATTTGATAGAAAGGGTAAGAACGTTCAGAGAGGAACACAGTGAGTTACCAACAGAAGACCAAGATAGACTTTTACTCAAGACCTTCAAGATTAACCGATCCACCTTGCGAGACATCTCTGGAACTAACGACCTAATAAACCATTTGATTAATAGAAGTAGCGAAGCTGTCCCATGATGCAGGTCAATACGACTGGCCATTGTGGCGTAGGCGCCGTCATTCTCGCGGAGGCGGTAATCTGGCTGAGGCCCTGGTCCCAGCCTGCGCTGG
>Ga0209712_10002351_pt1 | contig 15617 bp, 30 predicted proteins | sample ArcOceMetagenome_FD_187443 | JGI IMG/M metagenome (GOLD analysis project Ga0209712, IMG submission 187443) | Marine eukaryotic phytoplankton communities from Arctic Ocean - Arctic Ocean - Greenland ARC118M Metagenome (SPAdes) (version 2) | ecosystem: Environmental > Aquatic > Marine > Oceanic...
TCTGCTTTTCGCCGAAGCCTCTAGCTTCTAGCATTTCGTTAATTAGTTCGTCTGTGATTAGTTTTTGTTTCATATTATTGTTTTTCTATTAATTCTGTTATGTAATTCCATACTTGTAGCTCTGTTTTGTAGCCTTCTAGTACTTGTTCTGCTTCCGCGTGTGTAATACCGCCGTATGTTCCGTTTTTAAGCTCTTGCTTATAGCCTTCAATATCTAGTTTTAGTATTGTTTGCTTTGCAAAAGCTTTGTTGCTTGCTCTGTTCTTAACATCTGCAAGCGTCCATTCACACATAACCATTATGCTACGTTGTTTTCTAGTTCAAACGCGTCTTCACCGTAACGCCAGTCGAAGTTCTTTCTGTCAAGATACTGCATGTCAGAGAATAAAAATAAGTTTAAAACTTGATTTACAGTTAAATCGTTGTAGAAAGTTATTTGACTGAGTATAAACTCAAGGTCGTGAATTGCCGCAGGGTATCTAGTCTTGTTGTCTTCTAAGCCTTGTTTAAACTCGGGCTTAAGTCGAGATAGTAAGTTTGATCTCATAATTAGTAAGTTTTAAATTTTTTAGCGATTTGATATACTTTGTCTACATCTTGTTCGTCGTAATTTTCATGCTTTTGTGACCAGTCTCGTAGTACATAGTAAACGAATGCGCAGTCTTCTGTTGTTAATTCTAGTTTTTCCATAGTTATAATTGTTTATTTGTTACATTGATATTATCCATTAGTCATCGTATTTTGTTTGTATATCTCGTTTGTTGTTCTTGTGCTGTCTGTTATTTCTACAATAAGGACAGCTTCCGTTGTTTCTACAAGTTTTATCAAACCTTTTTGAACCAGTGTAAGGCTTTTTTTTAGTCCTGCTCATCTAATTCTTCATTAATACTTTCAGCTATTTTGTAAAAATTAACTTGAGATATAAAAGATCTTGCGTAGTCTTCAACTAAATGAGATCCTTCGCCAAGCTCATACTGACTGAACACTACATCTTCTACTATTTCTTGTATAGTTGCTGCGCACGTTTTAACTTCAAACTCGATGCCGTCAATTATTTCTAAATTTATACGCCATGTAGCGTAGTTTGTCCATCCGTTGTATTTTTTATTCATAATTTAATTGTTTTAGTGGAGGTGGAGAGATTCGAACTCTCTTCCGCAATAGTTCCATATAGGCTTTCTATCACGTCAAAACCAGGTCACCCCCAAAAACGGTTATCTTCGTCACTTTGACGATCGGACTTCCACCGTGCCAGCAATTAATTACTTTGCCGCTCGTGATACCGTATTTTGTAACTAGTGAGGAATCGAACCTCATACTCGTCAGTAGTGCGCCCGCTCGAGGCACCACACCTAGTTTCCGGCTCATTGTGTGATCATTAATCGTATCTGTCGCCATTTGCTACTCGCGGAGTTCATAACGATCCCTCACCCGTCCGTAGCTACTTACGCCGCCAAGCTCTGTGCACGGATGCACTTACTTCTTGACTGACGATTTGTATTGTATTACCTGTTTTGTGCTCGATAATAGGCACATAGGAATATGTCTGTGTTGTGCTACAAGGCGTACAGGTTTTATAACCTAATTCAATTCGCACTTTGTGCACATTACTTCCACATTTACAATACATAGTTTATTTGTTTTTATTTGTTACATATATATTATCCGAAGACAATCGTATTTAGTTTGTAATAATCAAATTCTTCATTAATACCTCGAGCTAGCTTTATTACAGTTTGGTAGACAGTGTAATCTCTTAGATTATAATAGTCATCACCGCTTAAATCATAATCCGCTATGGACCATTCAACTTGCTCTTTCAGGGTTTCTAGTATAACATCAGCTTGATACTGAGCTATCTCATCTATTTCTTTTATTTTACTCATTGTTTGTTTATTTTTATGTGTTTTGATTAATGTATGATATGAAGTCATCTGCTGTATTACATGGTTCATCTGATTCATCAGAACCTTGTGTTTTTTGATATTCAATACCACATTCTTGATCTTCTACATTCCACCAAAACATATAACCATGTGAACTTACGTCTTCATCTTCTACATAGTCTTTTACGTATATTTCTGTACCAGATGTTTCTGTGTCATCATAGTAGTCTGCTATTTTCTTAATTTCTTTTGTTTTCATAGTTTGTTTACTTCTATTAGTTTCATAGTTTATTTATTTAATTTCATTGTGATCTTTATGTGAGACTGTTCCTACTTCGCAATATGCCCACATTGCTTTGTTTATAAAGTCTAAGGTACTTACACTCGCTTTTTCAATTGGGAATGTGTGTAACATAGTTTTATAGAATACCATCAAATATGGGTTATTACGTGCCCAGTTTTTCTTGAAATACTCATACTCATCACCTTGCATGAAATTTAAACCTATTATTTTACTTTGGGCGTTATACTCTATGTATATCCACCGATCATTTGATTCACACCACTCGTGAGTGACTTTGCTTATTTCGTATTCTTTAATCATAGTTTGTTTACTTTATAGTTAACACTGTAATCTTTCCACCGAGCAGTGTAAGCGAATGACTTGCCTTTGGCGAACGATGTTTTCTGCCTTGTAACAACAGCATTCCACTCGTTGTCAGTCAATCCGCCACACACCTCATGTGAGTGCTTGAGTCTATGCCCTCGCGCACGATTTCTTCTCATGTCCATCATAGCTTGACATGCTTCCTTCATACTAGACATAAGACCAGATTGAAGGATTATGTTCAACATAAGTTAAACCTTTGAACTTGAACCACTCGGTTATACCTTCTTGATCTTTTTCTGCGTTGTAAATGAAGGCAAATCTTTTTGGTAATTCGCCAACTGTATAGCCTTTGTATACTTTGCCCGCTAAGGTAATAGTTGTTGAACTTGTTTGTTTGAATTTTTGCATAGTATTATATTATTTATTATTTGTTACATTATTATTATCCAAATACAATCGTATTTTGTTTGTATTACTTCAATTTTAAAATAGATTCTACTTTCATTAGTACGTCAAGAGTTGTAGGATCACCATCGTTTATGAAGTTACACGCTTCTTGTATTTTTTTTAATTCTTCTTTTGTAAAAGTCTTCATTATTTATACATTTCTTGTTGCCACTTTGGTAATTCAGAGTTATATCTATTGAAATACTCTCGTTCTATCGCTTCGATCTCAGTCATTTTTACTTTCCAGTGACTAAAGTCTCGTTTCTTTTTAGTTTTCATAATCAAATAAAGTTTCATTATCAAGTATCGCTATATTGTAGCCAAGTATTTCACCTGATTCTGTAGTTATTAAATAAGAATTAACTAATTCTTTTGTTTCGTTTTGGCTTACTAGTCTACCTATTTGATAAGTACACACTCCGATCATTGTAGCGTATACTACATTTCTTAGTTTATTTAGCATAATTCAGTAGTATTATAGTAGTCACACCATACTGATTCTCGTTGCTCGTCGTTGAAACCAATTAAGTTTTCCACTGGTTTACCAACTACTTCTGAAGCGATAGCGCAAATTATTTCGTGTTTAAGTACTGAAGCATTCATTTCGTCGAACGCTTGTTGCCAAGTTCTGTATTGTCTCATAGTTATTATATTTTAAAGTTATTAGTTGAAGTAGTAAGAATCGAACTTACATTAACCATTACTTCATAGTCTCAACTGTTAAAGGTTCGTTGAGTCACCCGAGTTTCTTAGTCGCCTTTGTACGATAATTTCTTGTAGAATTCACCTGACGCTTTAGTATTTGATTCTGACAATTTCGCGTAGTAATCTGCATTTACCACATGATCATCTCGCCACTCAGTCACGTCTTCTAGTGAACCGAATTTAGTACTATACCCAATAGTACATTTATATATTAGTTTGTTAGGGAAATGAGTGTTAGTGTGTTTAAGTATTCGCATAGTATTATTTATTAGTTAGCATTCTTCAATTGATTTTATTTTGTCTAATTCGTAGAAATTAAAGACTTCTTCAATTTTATCTACTTGTAGATATTTAATCCAATTTCTTGTAATTCCATTGTGAGTCCATGTGGATTCTAAAGTGATTTTATACATAGTATTATTTATTTAATTCTTTTAAATACGCTTCAGATTCTTCTATAAATTCTGATAAATAGTTTGCAGTTGATAATAGATCTTCTTGAATCGGTTGACATCCGAGTTCTTCTGCGATTAAACTTAGTTTGATAATTTCTTTTACAAGTTGTAATTGATTCATAGTTATTTATTTTTATTAGTTACATAGATATTATCCATTAATAGTCGTATTTTGTTTGTAGTTATCTCCAAGTAGTTTCGTCTAAACCTTGTATTTCTATATTCTTAATAAATGTTTTTAATTGTGTAAATTTAATTAGTAAAGTGTGTGTGAATTTTCTCATATTAGTTTTGTTTATAGGTGTATAATTATTTATTAGTTTTATTTATAGTGTAGTAGTTACACTCAATGTGACAGTGTGTCATGACATTATGACATCAATTCACGTACACTTGTTGGAACACTTGTTGAAGAAGTATATGATTTATACTTGATGAAACAATTCATTTGATCGAGTTTAGTTTTCATAACTTCATACACTTCGTCGTGATTGTAAGTTACTTGTTTTCCATTTTTGAATGTTACTTCAATGACTTGATTTTTTCCGATTAATGATTTTCTGATGATGAATCTTTTTGATTGTAAATTTTGCATAGTTTTATTATTTATTTATTAGTATTTTGTAGTTACATATATATTATCCAATATGTATCGTATTTTGTTTGTAATATTATTATTAATTAGTGTTGTGGTATTATTCTTAATTGGTGCATCGTTTAACAGTGTGACATTAGGCTACTAAGTATTAAGAGTAAGGGGCTAGTGTCACACATCTATTAGTAGAAGTCGTAGTATATATTCATAACGATTGATCGCTCGTCTGAGTTTAGTTTAGAATAACATTTGTTATATTTTCTGAATGATATTTTTAGTAATGTAGTTTGCATAATGATTTAGTATTTAATTGGTAGCTTAATTGCTTACATATATATTATCCAATGTAACTCGTATTAAGTTTGTAGTGTCTAGGAATATCATAAATCTGGGGGAAATCGATCGAATAAAAACGCCGATATATACCAAAATAAACCCTAGGAAATGGATGGGGACGGGTAAAATAAGTGAATTTTCCTGAGAAAAAAAAGAAAAAAAAGGAAAAAACAACACAAACACCCTCTATACGTAATACTTTTTATTTTAAGTATGACACTAGGCCTCTAAGATATACTAGTAAGGGGCTTATGTCACACTGTACGTAAATAATCGCTTAAATCTGTAAGTATATATAGATATGGAAACACAAGCATTTATGGGTACCGGGGAATTAATCCCTAGATTGATGGCTCAAGTGGGTGATGCTAAGTTCGGTATGGCTTTAGCTAACAAAAACGGCTTCTTAAACGCTGACGGCAGCTTATCTGCTAAAGGTATAGCAAGAAATGGCATGACAGCAGAGGGAAGAGCTATAGATAGAGCAGGCGGCACTGGTGTTTACAATGCATCAACTAATTCAGTAACACAACCATAGTATGAAAAAACTAATAAAAGAAATAAAGTTCAGATCATTTCGTTTAAAGCAAGAGCTTGGCGATATTTTAACTGCACAGAAGAAAGTATTTAAACAGTTTAAAGGTATTGTACATGCTTTGAAAGGATATAAACGTAAAGGAAGAAAATAATGGCTATAGCAAACAGTTACCCAGTGGGTACAGTAAAAACAGAAGATCTTATATTAGGCACATCAATTCCATTAGCTGGAACAAACGACAAGCCGGTTACTAAAAACTTTTCAGTGGCTAGTGTTTTAGCTTTGGGTAGTCCGCCTAATATATTAACAGCTACAGTTTTAGTTACAGATGCTCAATTACGGACATTGGGTACAACACCGGTTGAGATATTACCTGCAGTCGCTGGTTATTCATATCAAATGCTAGGTTTATCAACGGTCACAAAAAGCACCGGTGGTCCAGGTGATGATTATGATTGGGGTACTCAAAGCGCAGTTTTTTCATGGAGAACTTCTGCGCCTCTAACAGCAGAGCATAGAGTTGAAATGCCATACACTGTACTACCTAGCGGTGGGTTTGGCATTATTGGGGATGTTCAAGTAGGAACGCCTATAGCTGGTGGTTTTAGAATTAATGCTTCACTTAAACTAGGCTTAACAAGTAGTACTAATCCAATAATAACTGGAACTCCTGGTGCCACTTGGAAAATAAACGTTACATATAGATTAATAGAAATAAGTTAACAAATGGCTAGAATAAGTTCGTATCCTAGAGACCTAGAGGTAAATGATAATGATGCGTGGATTGGAACTGAAAGTAGTAATAGACTAACTAGAAACTTTACAGCCAGTGCAGTTGCAGCTTATCTTAATTTAAAAGGTAAAGTATCTGTTGGTGGACAAATGTCTTTTAAATGGTCTAACACACAAAACGGTGGAAGTGGTACTATAAGCTTAACAGGTGGCGGTGGTGAAGGTGATGCGTTTAATACATTGACTCAGTTAAGGATTTCTAAAAAAGAATTATCCGGACAAAGAGTTATAGAGTTCCTTACATACTTAGTAAATAAAAGTGTGCTTATAGGTCAAGGAGATCAGATAAGTCAGTTCGGACACTATACTATAACCTCATACACGGTAGATCCTGCAGATCCTAGCTACTATATTGCAGCATTGACCTTTATAGGTGGTAATGGAGCAATTGCTGTCGAAGGCACGGTTTATACAGTTATACACTTCAATACAAGCGCGGGTGGAGGTGATGTCACGCTTCGCCAAAACTTTACTGCAGCTAATCAATGGGTGATAGCTAACACTACAGGTAAAGCAGAACCCTCAGTTACTTTGATAGATACTTCGGATGAAACAATACATGGTGACATAACATATACAACTGCAACACAAATTACAGTAGACTTTAATACCGCTATCGCGGGGTCTTCAATATTGAATTAAAACAAAAACAAAAATAAAAACAAAAATAAACTATGGCAATTAATTACTACGCTAATATTGGAATGATAGGTTCTGATATTGAACTAAACAGAAACCAGCTAATATTGCCGGTTATTGACAATGAAAGCGATCAGCCGGCCGCGGGTGTTTCGGTACAAGGTCAAATGTATTTCGATACTACAGCTGGAGACAAAACAATGTACTACTTCGATGGAACCAATTGGATATCCATGGATGGATCTTCTGGAGGCGTAACTTCAGTTATAGCAGGAACTGGTATTGGAGTGGATCAAGCCACAGGAGCTGTAACAGTTTCAAACACAGGAGTACTTAGTGTAAATACTACAGACGGTACTTGGATAGATTTAACACCAGATACAGCAGCTAACGGAGCAGTGACCGTTACAGCAGATCTTTCTGCTTCAGGTTTTACTGGAACAGGAGATACTCAATTCTTAAGAGGTGATAACGTATGGGCAACGCCATCAGGATCGTACACGTCATGGACGCTAGGTGCAACAACGGGTGATGACAATGAAATTGCAGATGGCGATGATGTTGACATCGTAGGCACTACAGGTATATCTACGTCGATTGCTACAGCAGGTGTTAAATCTACAATAACAATTAATAATACAGGTGTAACAAGCATTGTAGCTGGTACTAATATAACGGTAAGCGGCGCAACAGGTGCTGTAACTATAAATGGTACAGCGAATACAACTTCACTAGGTATCGCTAATGACGCAGGCGCAAACCAATTTACCGTTGGAGCTGATGATTTAGAATTTGCCGCTGCTGGAGGCGCAAGTGTTGCTTTTGACGTTACTAATAAAAGAGTAACATATACAGCTCCTACCAATACAAACGAAACGTATACATTACCTGTTTCAGCGGGTACTGCTGTCACTGGCTTTACGGTGGCTGACGTTGACTTAACGGCCGGAGGATCTGGTACAGGTATTAAATCTACAGTAACGTTCGCAGGTAAGGACAGTGAAATTGAAATAACTGAAACTGTAGGAAACAATGGTATTGTTAAAATTGGTTTACCAGATGATGTTGTCGTTACAGGTTCTTTAGATACTAACACGTTAGGTGTAACTACATCTGCAACAGTTGGTACAACCTTAAGTGTTTCAGGTGTTTTAACTGCATCAGGAACCATAGATATGGTTAACTCTAAAATCCTAGACGTTGCAACTGGTACTGCTGGAACTGACGGTGTTAACTTAGCTCAAGTTCAAACTTTAGTAGCTGGCGGTTCTATATTCCAAGGTGGATATGACGCTGCTACAAACACGCCGGACTTAGATACAAACCCTGTAACCACAATTAAGACTGGTTATTTCTGGGCTGTAACTGAATCTGGTACATTCTTTTCAGAAGTTGTACAAACTGGTGATTTAATTTTTGCTAACACAGATGACCCAGGAGCTACATTTGCTAACTGGACAGTTGTTCAGTCTGGTCAAGAAATCGCGGAAGCTGGAGATGCAGATGCTACAACTGTAAAAGGTATTGCTGGATTTAATGACGATGCGTTCACTGTCTCAGCTAGTGGATTTGTAAACTCTCTAGTATTTAATGGAACTCAAAAAGGTGTTGTACCAAACACGAGTGGGAACTCTGCTACAGTATTTTTAAATGGAACAGGTGCTTTTTCAACACCAGCCAATGATAACACTCAAAGAGGTGCAGGAACAGGTTTAAGTTTAAATGGCAATAACATTGACGCTAATGTAAATGCTACGGCTCAATCAGTGACAAAAGAAGGAGTTAGCTCTGCAACTGGTAGAACATATGAATTGCAAGTTGATGGAAGTGATCAATTAGTAGTTAACGTGCCTTGGACAGACAATAATGACGATACTGGTATAACAGGTGTTACACTAGCAACAGCTGCATCTACAGGTTCTCCATTATCAGAAAGCATAACGGGTAGAGAATTAACATTAACTTCTCATACATACGCTGGTACAACCCTTGTTGGTTATGTTCCAACAGGTGGTGATGACACTAAATTCTTAAGGGGTGATGGTACTTGGGTTGTTCCTACAGATACAACGGGAGTTGATACAGTTTCAGCTTCTACTGCAGATGCGTTACTTGGTCTATCTTCTACTCCAACTAGTGGAGCTGTTGTAGTAGGTCTTGACATAAACGGTATGAATGCTGTAAGCGCAGGAAATAGCGTAGACAGGTTTCCTATTTACGACGCCTCAGCAACGGCTAACGGTTATTTAACTGGTGCTCTTTTAGCTGATCTAATAAGAAGTGAAAACTCTTACAAACAAACTCTTACTGCTTTCACAACAGGTACTACAATTGCGGCTAACGCTGTTGTTCACGGTCTTAACAGTTTTGATGTATCGGTTCAGCTTTACGATGAAAATACTAAAGAAACGATTCACGCTGAAATTGATAGAACGTCTGTAAACATAGTGAGCATTACAGGTAATAGCTACCCAGTAGGGAATATTACAGTGCTAGTTTCAAAAATAGGGTAATATCAATTAAAACTAAAGCGATGGTTGATGTGTAATCGATCATCGCTTTATAATTTAAATCAAATTCAATAAAAAACTAAAACAATATAAATGGCTATACAATACTATGCGGATCAAAACATAGAAGGAAAATTAACCGTTTCGACTGTGCTAAGAGTAAACGACTCAGGTTCTTCTATAAAAGGAGTTGGCATTAACACGATGAATCCTGGAGGTGAACTACAAATTGTAGGTGGAAGTACTGGTATAGGTAATATCTATGTTTCAGCTAACGCAGCCGGTAGTAGCGTTACAGACTCGTTGTGGATTAAAAAACAAGGAACAAAAGCTTCTATAATAAATAGAGACGGCGGAGATTTAAGTTTTGGAGCAAACGATGTTAACGACTATATAACTATAAAAGGCACAGGCGACGTCGGGATCGGGACGACTAGTCCTGATAGTAAACTTAATATAGAAGGCGCAAAAAACACAGCTATCCTTACGCTAGGAAACACAACCCAAGGATCTAGCTGGGTAGTTGGAGATAGAGTAGGTGGGATTGATTTTTATTCAGCCGATGGATCTGGAGGAGGTATTGGTGTAAAAGCATCTATATCTTATGAAGATGCACTTGGAGGCTCAGGATCTTCACAAGCAATGGTATTTCGAACGGGAGGTACTTCAGCAGGAACAAATAATGTAGAGCGGATGCGCTTACAATATAATGGCAACGTTGGGATCGGAACGACTAGTCCAAACTCAAAACTACAAGTTGACGGAGAAATAGACGCTAATGGAGGTGATGGATATAGAATAAATGGAAAACCTTGGGCTGCTGAAAGTTCTAGCAATTTACGGTTAGGCGATTGGGATGGTGAAGGCTTTACTACTAGTATATTTGATGACAACGGTGCTGAGATAGTTACAATAGAAAACTACGGTACAATGATTAATTGTTCTAGTTTAGTTTCATCTTATGGTTCTAACGCTTCGCTTGCGATAGGTACTGCAGGTGCTACCTCTGCTGGTGCAGCAGTTATAACTTTAAGTAACAATGACACTACAGGCAGCGCTGGTGACGCAACAGGAATTATTCAATTTGCTATAAAAGACGATAATGCCGGCACATTAGGCTATACCTCGGCTTCGATACAAGGCTCTATATTTGAAGCACCTGGCTCAGGTAATTCAGGCGGTGGTGTTTTAGATTTTAAAACATCACTAAGTACATCAGGAGCTTCACCTCAAACCAGAATACGTATTAACCAATTAGGCGACGTCGGGATCGGGACAACTATTCCTAGTGCTAAGTTAGATGTAGTTCAAGCCACGACAGCAAATGGCGCAGCGGCTCTACACCTTATTGGACCGAGCTCAAATCCAGATCTTACAACCTCTGTTTTAATAATAGAACAGAGTGATGGAAAGAAAATAACAATGGACGGAAACGACATTGACGTATCATCTGGTGATTTATTTATAAACGATTACTCTGGAGAAGACGTAACTTTTGGTGGTCAAATAAAAGTTAAAGGCTTAGGAAATCCTGTTGGTGATTCATATATCTCTAACGGCAACTTTGGTGTTGGCACGACTAGTCCTCAAGAAAAGCTTCATGTTATAGAGGAGGTTGAGGGCAGTACACTTATAGAAGTTGAAAACACAAGGGGTAATTCGACTGCAGGAGTAAAGTTAAGCAGTGGATTGACAAATTTTAACATAGCGTATACTAATGCCAATGGCGATTTCCAAATATATAATAAGGCATCAAACAGAATCCTATTTCATATTGGAGCGAATGAAAGTGTTGGGATTGATACAGTAAACCCAACCGCTGGCACAAAACTAGATGTTGCTGGAAGCGTAAAAGCTGAAAAATATATAAATCAAAGGGTAGCTTGGAATGTAGGTTTTAATCACGGAAGCAACAATACGGCATCGTATTATTTTATACCTATCGGTTATATAGCGGAAAGTGTATCAGACACTTATTATAATAACTGGATCGCTCCATACGCAGGTAGGATTAAAAAAATTGTTATGAGAAACACAGGGCAAAGCACTGTACCAACCGCTACCACTATTAATTTTAGAGTTTCGGTTAATGGAAGTGTTGTCTACACTGGATCTACTATAACCGTAACAGGGAGTGGATTAAACATCCTTGCCTCACAGACTTTATCAGATACAAACGCTGTTTTTAGCGCTACAGATAGAGTTCAAGTTGCTTACAGAACTAATGGGCTTTGGCGAAACGCAGCAACTGGAATAAGCTTAGAATATACAGAATAAAGATATGGGAAATATAAACGATAATATTAGAAGTAAAAAACTATATAAAAGCGGCAATGTAACTGTTGCTTCTAAAGATTCAAATGGGGATATCGTGGTACCTGCTAAGGTAGCTGCGGAACTTAATGCTATAGATGGTATAACTGAAGTTATGAACGACTCCGGGGTATTTCATGTTAATAAGCATCTCATAAAAGAAATAGAAAACATGCGTCTTGATATAGAGGAATTGCATGGATTCATTAAAGACGCTTTTGGTAAAGACTACACGCAAGCATCTTCTAAAGGAGCAACCGGCGACAGAGGCTTAAGAGGATATACTGGAACTTCTGGTTCTAATGGAGCAGATGGCGCTAAGGGCGATACTGGATTAACCGGATCAAAAGGTGCCGCAGGTACTAATGGCTCGAATGGAGCTAAAGGTAATACTGGATCAACTGGTCCAGCTGGAAGTGATGGAAAAAATGGTAGTGATGGAAATAGTCACTTAAGCAACATAACAAGCATAGGCGTTAACGAAAAATCAGGCCAATTAGAAATAGTTATAGGTCGATCAACATATAAATTTAACACAGACAAGTAATGATAGCATACGATTGGAATTGTAAAACAGTAGATGTTCACCCTCAAGAAGAAGGTGAAACAGATGTAGTGTATAACGTGCATTGGATAGTAACAGGTGTTGATGAAGATTATTCAGCTAGCCGTATAGGAACTCAAGTTGTACCTTTAAACGAAGGCGGTACATTCGTACCATTTGAAGATCTAACTAATGATGTAGTTGTTGAATGGACCAAAGAAGCTTTGGGTGAAGAGCAAGTAGCTCAGGTAGAAGCTAGTATAGCTAGACAAATTGAAGATCAAAAAAACCCAGTATCAGTAACAATGACAATAGGGGAGTAAATATTTGGTAAAACGAGTAATAATACCATTATGCTACAAAGCATATAACCAATGTCAATTTAAAACCAAAACCAATGACACTATTTTATCAGACTAATTCGTGGTCTAGTCAACCGCAACCAGGTAAAACCCAAACCAAACTATGGACGCACATCGCTAATAAAGAAAACTGGCGTATTGTTGAATTAGTAAACGGTTTTTACCAAACAGAGTATCAAGACATCGAAGATCCCGAAAGCTGGCACGACGTAACTCGACGTGAAACATTAGAAGGAGCAGAGATCGCAATTGATCAAACCGTTGCTCACTACGTTAAGAAAGTTGAATTTATCAACGGACCAAGGGTAGTAAAAACCTTTAAGTAAACCAAACTCAATTTAATCAAATCAAATAAAATATGGACGCAATTGTCAAAAACCTTAACTTCGGTGAAGAAGCCCGAGTTAATGTATTTAAAGGAATAGAAAAACTCACAAAAGCTGTTAGCTCCACACTTGGGGCTAGCGGTAAATGTGTAATGTTAGAAGATCATACTGGAAACCCGATTATCACAAAGGATGGGGTTACAGTGGCGGATTCAATAATCTTGCGAGACCCAGTGGAAAATATGGGCGCTACACTTTTAAAAGAAGCAGCAAGAAAAACGGTGAGAGAAGCCGGTGACGGTACAACCACCGCTACAGTCTTAGCTCACTCAATATTAACCGAAGCCTATAAGGTTGCGGATAAAACAAACTCAAGAGAGTTAAAAGAAGGTATTAATGCAGCAGTTAAAAAAGTAATCACTTACTTAGAATCTGTATCAGTACCAGTTGAAGGGGATATGATCGATCAAATCGCAACTATCTCTACCAATAACGATCCAAAGCTAGGTAAGATTATAGCCGACGCTTTTAGAGCTGTAGATAACACAGGGATTGTAATGATGGAAACATCAGCAGACGGTAAAACAAGTGTTGAGGTTGTAGATGGAGTTCAGTATGACAAAGGTCTTACTAACTCTCATTTTATAACAAACACGCAGAACAAATCAGCTGAACTTGAAAACGCGTTAGTATTACTAGTTGAATCACCAGTTGATACAATTAGGCAAATTCAATCAGTGCTAGAGTACGTGATAAAAAACAATAAACCTTTGCTGATTATCGGCGATTTAGAACAAGGTGTTTTATCGGCTTTAGCTATGAATAAAAAGAAAGGTAATATTAAAGTAAATGTTATCAATGCACCAACTTACGGAATTAGTAAGAAAGAAGTACTAGACGATCTAGCTCTTTTAACAGGTGCTACCATTATAAACGAAGATTTAGGTGACGATATGGATTTAATCCAACCAGAACATCTAGGAACGTGTTTAAAGAGTGTAACCACTCACGAAGAAACTATCCTACAGTTCGATGAGCCAACGGAAGAAGTTTTAAGTATTATAGCTGAAATAAAAACAGAGTTGTTGAAAGACAATCCTCCTTACAAGGTTATTAAGCTAGAAAAAAGATTAGCAATGCTTGCGGCTAGAATAGCTATAGTAAAAGTAGGTGCAAACTCTGATATTGAATTAAAAGAAAAAACAGATAGGGTCGAAGATGCTATCTGCGCTACAAAAGCTGCTATTAAAGAAGGTATAGTTTCTGGAGGTGGTATCGCGTTGTTAAATGCGTCAACAAGTATAGCATCTAAACCAGGAGGCGAAACAGTGCTTCTAGAAGCAATTAGAGCGCCTTTTAAGATCATACTAGAGAATGCTGGCATAACAGATGCGGAATTACCTAAAGCTAAAGGAAGAGGATTAAACGTGGTTACAGGAAAAATGGTAAATATGATTAAAACAGGTATTATTGATCCTTTACTAGTTACCAAAAGCGCTCTTCAGAACGCAGCTTCAGTAGCGACAACTATATTATCAACTGATTGTGTAATCAATAACTTAAGAATTGATGAAAGCGATAGGTAGAAATATAATAATAGAAAAAATAAAAGAAGGGACTACTCGAACAGAGGGTGGTTTACTTCTTGCAGAGAACCAGCGTGATGATATTCGCTATGTAGAAGCCAACGTACTATCGGTGGGTGAACAAGTTGAAGGATTAAAAGAAAAAGATAAAGTGTTCTTTGATCGACACGCTGGGCATAAAATAGAAATAAACAAACAAACATATCACGTTATTAAGGCGCAGGATGTAGTTGTTGTTTTATGAAAAGGCTAGACGCAGACGATCTTAAAACGATGAATCTGTTTAAACATTATCGTATAATACGTAAATGGGCTTGCAGGAACAACAACCTCAATGATGCGGATTTGGAGCTTTTAATTTATCTGGATTGCATGGATATGTTTACAAAACAAGATTTTAAAACCGGTAGTTATTCCTATAGTTGGGATAACCGCCGTTGGAATCGATTGCTTAAAGAAGGTTGGATTGTTGTATGGAGACCTAGAAATAGAACAACTCAAAAGTATCATATATACAAAGTGTCATTTAAATGCAAACATTTAATTAAACAAATGTATAGAATTATACTTGGGGAAGATGATTTGCCTACAAGCACTCACAGAAACATAATAATGAAAGGTAAAACGTATACAGATAAAGTTCTTATAACTTCAATCAAAAACGTTAACAAAGATAAAAATAGATAGCATGGCTTTAGGAGTAAATTTATCGACACTTGGTGGTGTTCAGCAAGGTGCAGCAAGTGTAGGCCCAGAACAACCCCCGTCAGTCTTTGGAAGAGCCGATGGCGGAATGTTTAATACAATAACAGATACTAATCCAGGAATTAGCAGCCATAATCAAACTCAAATGGATAGAGCAAATTTTTTGGACTATTCTAACAATAACAAAGGACATCTTAATAGAAATCAAGCCTACGATGGATATAACACAGGACAGCATGCTAGCGAAACATTAGGAGGTGATATAGAT
>Ga0209712_10002352_pt1 | contig 15611 bp, 17 predicted proteins | sample ArcOceMetagenome_FD_187443 | JGI IMG/M metagenome (GOLD analysis project Ga0209712, IMG submission 187443) | Marine eukaryotic phytoplankton communities from Arctic Ocean - Arctic Ocean - Greenland ARC118M Metagenome (SPAdes) (version 2) | ecosystem: Environmental > Aquatic > Marine > Oceanic...
GTAGATACAAGTTGGTAGATGCATGATGTCGATCATTTTGATGCAGAAGAGCTATTGCGAGAGAAGAAATCTTTTGAAAAAGATGAAGGCGTTTCTCTTTATTAGTCCGTGGAATTATCACAGATTCGAAGACATGGTTCTCAACACAGATATGTGACAGCAGTGATGTTATGAGCAACTCTTTTCGTTTGGGCACTGCGATATCCGGGTAATCAATCGCTGGAAATTAGTCGCGGCGACAAGATACAATAGAATCCAAAAGGGAATAAAAACAGATCTTTGAAGCAACCCAATAGCAATGGATTGAATAAGCACAAATTTCCAATGTAGAATGCTGACATTGATGATTCAGATTGCTCGTTCCAAGGTTGAACGTGTGCTTCTTTTGTATTTATTTCATGCCTTGTTAAATAGCTGAAGCGTGCATTCAGAATATTCCCAGCAATAGACCCAAGTAGTTTGTCAACAACTGGATGTGAAAAAATGGTCCTATCCACTACACTTTGGGCATTACAGCCGACCGTACTTAAAGATCCGCTTGATTTGATGGAAGGAGAACAGTTCCATTCACCAGCAAGATTCTTCGTATAAAAGACCCCGCACGAACACGCAGGGTCAACCTTGTCGAACAACACAACTCCAAAAATGGCCATAACCAAGTAAACACAACCGCATCCTTTTTTCCTGCTTTATTGCCAGAGTAATATCGTCATAGATTGTATTCGATTCGGATAATATCTTCTTGCTCTTTATTAAACTTGCTGGGCCTACTGTTGATTGTGACGACCTTATTAATTATTGGTGCTTGCTATCTTCAAAGCTTTCTGCGGTCTTTTATTTGTATTTCCAACATCTGCGAGGGAAAAGTGGAGCTCTTCGAAGAAGAAATCACAGCATCTTCAGTAGGGATTGCGCCGTAACAACGTCGTATGTGGAAGCACCTGGTCATTGATGACCTCGGGATAACGGATGGGCATTGCGACCTTGTTTGCTAAAAATGTGCAGTTCTCTCTGTTGTTGTTGGACAATCATTGCGCTACGGAAGCATGATAATTCAGTGTCAAAATATGTTGTACAACGGGATGAATACCGAGATACTGATAGGAATTTTGTGGATGCTTTAGTGACTAGTGTACGCTACTTGAAATTTTGCAATTCGTCAGCACCCGTTTCAATAGAAATTGCATGGCGGAATAAGAATGTTCCGGCTACCACAATGTCGGCACCAGCTTTTTTTACGAGTTGGCATGTTGTGCTGTTCATCCCTCCATCAACCATTAAATCTATGCATAGGCCGTTCGCACCGATAAACTTTCGTAGCATCTGAAGTTTACGTACGGCCGACTCTTGAAAAGTCTGCCCGCCGAACCCAGGTTCTACGGCGAGAATATCTACGACACTAAAAAGATTGCTTTTGAGAAGCTGCTCAATCTCCTGCTCTGACGTCGAAGGATTGATTGATATACCCCCATGCATTCCGCTGGCTCTGATAAGCTCACCAAGTGACAATGCCTCTTCAAGACTATCCATTGCCTCATATTGGAAAATTACACAGTTTGCCCCAGCTCTCGCCAATGTGTCGATATATCTTGCAGGGCGCTCAACACACAAATGAACATCCATGAAAATTTCGCTTGAGAAATCTCTCATGGCTTTTACCATCTATTCAGGAACGATTAGAAACATTTAGCAATCGCCAGATACGAGTACATTACACTTAGTCGTATCTATTCATACCTGTGGGCCAAATGTGAGAGCATCTGGCGAGTCAAGGAACACCCCATCAAAAATATCTACATGTATGCGGTTTAATCCGGCATCCAAACACCGACGAATTTCGCTACCCATGTTGGCCCAGTCTGCAGCGAGTACAGACGGTGAAACAACCACACCTTTTTCGCTGCCTGCCATTGCGCCACCGCGTAGTTCAGCCAGCGCGTGAGAAATGGGTCTTACCGAGGAGCTGAGTTTCGAGTAGACTTTGGTGAAAATCTTTTCATACTCCATTGCTGTATCAGGGTTTGGTTCGACGCGTCTTGAAACTCTAACCATCGCAGTAACTGCATCTTGCACAGACGTATGAACACCAGCACCTACACTGGCAAGAATAGCACATCCCAACAATGGTGCATCAATATTTTCACACAATACAACAGGTTTTCCAGTCACGTCAGAATGCATTTGGAGCCACAACGGAGACCTTGTGGCTCCGCCTGCGATAATGATTTCATCGCACTTATGCCCTGCACTCTCAAGACCATCCACGCAAGCGCGAGTGCCAAAGCAAACAGCTTCCATCAAAGCACGCCAAATATGAGCTCTCGAGTGAGACAAAGTCAAGCCAACAAGAGCTCCCCTCGCTAATGGATCAGTCACTGGCGTTCTTGATCCCTGGAATGTCTCCAACGCAATGAGACCGTCACTCCCGGGAGCAATACTTGCAGCCTCATCGTCGAGGGTTTTGTAATCCAAATCTTCCGCCCCAAACAACATTTTGGCCCATCGGATAATAGATCCTGTACTTGATTGACCGCCTTCAGCAAAATTTGTTCCAGCAATGGGTGCTCCACGATATGCCCCCCAAGTCCCCTTAGCGGTCTGTGGTTTTGATGTCACAACGCAGTGCAAGTGGCTGCTTCCCGTAATCAAGCAAAGCTGTTGAGGATAAATACATCCAAGACCCACCATTCCTACAAAAGCATCAGGCCCTCCCTGAGCAACTGGCACGCCTTCGTTCAACCCAAGATGCTGTGCAGCTTCTTTCGTCAATGTTCCAATAACATCTCCCATGCTTGCACACTTTGCAGGAAGTTTCTCTGCCAATTCAGGTATCTTCAATTTCTTGTATAGAGAAATAGGGCGACCGGGGAATTTATTCTTCTCGTCTGCCTCTTTGATACATTCGTCTCCGTTCCAATGCCATCTTGCTGCTGCGTTACATGCACTTGCAACCATATTTCCAGTCAATTTGTAGTTTATATAATCTTGGTATTCGCAAATAGTTTTGGCCTTTTCCCATATCTCTGGTTCATTCTGTTTAATCCAAAGCGACTTAGGAGTCATCCACTCGGCACTCAGAGGCCCCTTCCCATTGCAGTTCACCTTCAGAGCAGGATCGCCTTTGCAAGTTTTTAGAATTTCCTCCGTCTGGGGAGCCGAACGGGCGTCCATCCAAAGAAGTGATGGCCTCAACGGAACGTTTTCCTTGTCCAAGGCCACGACAGAACAACAAGTTGTATCGATGCAAATCGCACACACTCTAGATTTTAAATCTTCTCCTTCTTCTTCGTTTGTTATACCAATAGAGTCAATTGCCCCTTTCACTGCCTGGCTTAGATTATTCCACCAATCGTCAGGATCCTGTTCAGCATAACCTGGTTTTGGATGATAGGTTTTATAGGGCACTGCGCAAGACTTCCCAACGACTGAACCATCGATGGCATCGAATATACAGGCTCTGATGCTCTCAGTTCCTCCGTCAACTCCAATCACTAATCTACGAGGAGGAAGTGGTGGTCCAACAGTCTGTAATGGTGAGGAAGACGCGTATACGCTTGCAGTTAGAAGCACAAGACCTCCAGCAACGCAAAATAGATAATTCATCATTGCTATAAGAGCCATCGGATATTATAGAGTAGGGTAGATTATACCAGGTATACCATGTAGAACCAATGCAGTTATCAGTTGCTAGATAGTTAGTTGCTGGTTGCTGCGTGACAAAACACAGGAAGAAAAGTTCAAAGTGGTGTTGAAGTGTCAAAGTATCAAGATTTTAAGGCTCATTTTATAAAAATAACGGATGAATAACCTCTAACGCAAGAGACAACACATTTCTCTCACAACAATAAAAGCAGAATTTCAATTTTACCTACTTCCAAGCTGCAAGTTCAAAGCAGGATAATTTATTATGACGACCCGCAATAATAGACTTTCACTGAACTCACAAGCAAGCTTGTGTGCGAAGAACTGTTCGAACTCCTGTTGGAGTCACGCCAGTTTGAAGTTGTGTGGTAGTTTCTCGCTTTGCTTCCCAAAGATCGAACAGCAGAGGAGATTTGAAAGACTTGCTGTTGCTGAAGTTGTTGACAACGAGGACGAAGATGATCATTCGTCACCTTTATCGTCAATACCAGCAGGCGACGTCGTGGTCCTGCACATCGACTTCTTATTTTTGTTTCATTGTGCCTGGTGTTGCAACTCCAGGGGTGGTTCATAATTGTAGAAGAATAGTCAATCAAGTATTAGTAAGATACGGATCTCCCAATTTGCCTATCGACAGCAGGAAGGAAAACGGAACCCAATAAATTCAACACATTCGTTGTCAATGCGCCAAAACCAGCATATCCTTCAAATCTCTTCTTGACGTGCTGCTTTTTTGTGCACCACGACCAGCACTGCTGGCATTTCGTCACAAATACTTGCAAATTTATTATTAACAGCAGGCTTAGAAAAAGAACAAAAGAAGCAAAATTTGCATTGCATCTGCTTGGATCTTCTTTCACAACAGCAACAGGCAGCAGGTCGCAGGACGAGCTATATTTTATTGTCTTCACAATCATCGTACGTGCCTTATTTCGGAGTAGCAATGCCATTATGCTAAGTAACAAGAACAAGAGAAGCTACATTTGCATCACTTCTTGGATCTTGTTCTTCCACAACAAGCAACAGGCAGGGTATTTGAGTTATTTGTGTTGGAAAGTGCCGTGATTGGTTTGGTGGGAACAAATAAGAGGAGGCAACAGGAACGACCGGAGGATTATCGGCTACGAATTTCATACGCCGATGTTGTGGCAATCGAATGAGAGTAACTCTCACTCTTTTGTATTAGTTTCTTTTGATCGTATTGATCGAGAGAGAACAGCTGCGAATTAAAAAAATCAACTTCATATTGTAGTATGATAGTTGAAAGAGTCACATTTAAAACATTATGTCCTCGTTTTCACGCTCCTTGTACGTGTCTTATTTCGGAGCAGTGATGCCATCTAAATATTCCAATGATGAATGGGCAAAACGACCACTGACGCAGAATGAGTATGCCAAAGGAATCTTCTGGGGGGCAGAGGGCACCACGAGCTTCATTCCTCTCTGCATTCTTCCTGTTCTCTGTTCTCTATAGAAAAGTGGTACGTCATGTACGTATAAAAGGCTATTTATCCATCTCTAATGCTACCGACGTCATTATTCCTGAAGCAACGTGTGCCTCCACTTCGCATTTTACTTATTGCAATTTCTGCCAAAAGCTAGAAAAAAGAAGGCGTAAGTCTGACGTTGCCATGAATGAGGCGTTTACAAAAACACCAAAGCTAAAGTTTCAACTCACCTAACTACTAAAAAAACATCCCATAACACCTGGAAATGAACCAACGCTCAGATATCGGTGCGCAAGACGATGGCAACATGTGCAACGACGCCTACCTAATACCAGAAACAAAGGGGGGAAATAACGGGTCAAGCAAATTACCAGAAAACCAGCACGACTCAAGTACAGCAGACCAAGAACCAGACAACAAGAAAAAAAAGAAATTCCATCATCACGGAACAACTCCTCCACTTACTAATACGACACTCGCTGAATCAACAGGGCCGATGGAAGAAAATGATGTTCTTGCTTCTCCTGGAGAAGAAGGGACTGGCAAGAATGCTGATAGTTATCGAAAGCCAAGTAAACGCCCGCGTCCAGCGCATTCCATTACTAGTCCTCCTCCTCGTCCTTCTGCACCTCCCAGCAGCACTAACACTCCAACACTTTCGGGGAATCAACAGTATAGAGAGACCCAAAATGATGTAAATGAGGCACCTACAAAGAAGGAGGACGACACTACAACCAGCATTCCTGCAAGTACAAATAGCAACCATCCAGGACAACAGCAAGGTATCAAAGATGAAAGAAGAGAAAGGAGTCGTGTACTTGCTCAAAGGCGGCGAGAACGAAAAAAAGAAGCAGATACAACCATTAAAGAACGAATTGATCAGGTCTCAAAAGCAAACGAACTACTGCGAAACAAAATTCAAGCCTCGGTTCAGGAGCTTGTTAGCCTTGGGTTCGACGTGAAGACTGTGATGAGCAGGATTGCTTCCATCCCTCACTCCAAGAGGAGAAGAAGCGATACGAACCACGGGGACGAGGACTACCACACGATCGAAGTGCCTCGTAATAACCAAAGCGCTGAATCGACCTCGAACCAGCATCAGGTGCACCAGCACCATCAGCTTCAGCACCAGCAACATCCGAACCACCATTATCAGAATTTGCTCTCATCATACCTCGGCAGGGCTAATACTACTGGTAATGCGGCGTTTCTTCAGCCTGCAGTGGGCGAGCATCCTCCTTCCCAATTATCGTCGTCTCCTTCTCCACTACTGCCGCACCACCAGCAACATCAACAATGGATTCATTTGGCTGCCTATGCTGACCAACAGCGTAGATGGCAGCAACAGCAGGCCATGCTGCTAGGTAGTGCAAGTAACAACGGCCAGGAAAATGCTCCCAACCAGCATTAAATTTGAGCCATGATCAAGTTCCTCTAGATACAGTAGCACCAGTCCTGGATTCACTGGGAGAGTCAACGCAGCTGAGGCTCTTTTCGCTTTGTACCAGCGTGCTATTGGTATGCCAAGAAGAGAAAATGTCTCTGCTGAAGTCTCTTCTGTGAAAGTTCCATCATCCGCAGAACGTTAAAACAAGCTCTAATTTTAGACTCAAGCTCAAAATCCCGCCCCATGCATTACACAGCTATTCCAGAAACTATATTCACGTCAAACATGAGTAGTAATCTATCAAAGCGAAGACACCCGAACGCAAGGATTCATGAAAGTTCCTCCTCAATGTGCAGCCTTGACTTCCTTGTATGTAGACCCCAATGCGAAGGGCCCATGGCTTATGGAGAACCCGACGACCCCTCTCGATACCCTAGAGGAATAATAATAATAACAATAGTAGAGCAGCGTATCACTGCCTTGACGCACTTCTTCTTGACGACTCTGGTGACCAAAGCGTGCCTCTTTGGCTGGACAGATAGACATGCTCCAATCTAGACTCAACAAACGCCCCGGGGCCTTGGCTCGGTTCCACTCGAGACTCAAGTGCGCCTCCTTTGCTTGGTGCGCAGTTTGAACTCCACGCAAGACCCAAATACGCCTCCTTGGCTTGACGAACAGACTTACTCATCTCGAGACCCAAACGCCCCTCCTTGATTCGACGATGTGCAGAAAACAAAATTGACTGCATCTTATTAGAGGATATTCCCCTTGCCAGATTAATTGTCTTTGAAGTAGCATCGCACTACTCTAACTAAAGCTCTAAAATAACTCAAAAATTAACTATATAACGAAATGTTAAAATTATCATTGGTGTGCAAGTACGGTGGGGCATTGTACGGTAGTTAAATATGTTGTCAGGTACTATTACATATTTGCGAGTTAGATATCGTAGTTATTCTCTTCCAGGAATAGTCTTCGAGAGGCAATCATTTTATGCACACGTAGCTTTTGAGCTCCTTGAAGCATTTCAGATTCCAACATACGCAATAGAACATTCAAAGATTCTTCAAATTTGCCTTTCTTGGTCAATGACTCCACAATATTGAAGTCATTGTCAACTGACTTTGAATGGTCTTTGACTAATTCTGTTGTTGACTTCTGACTGATGGCATTTTGTTCTACGGGAACGTTTACATCGTTCTTCTCCTTTACAATTGTGGGAGGCAAACAATGCTCCTGAGTGTTTGAAACATGATTTTGCTTGGTGGACGGCAAGGGCATTGCATCTCTTGCAAGATCTATGCAAGATCTTCAAAAGTCAAATGTTTTGAAGATAATGAAGATACAAGTTTAGTCCTTGACGACTTTGGCGGGGTACCAGCAAAGGGCGATTGATCTGGGCTGGAGAGGTCGGCAATCATATTCGTACACACCATAGATGGGAAGAGACACCGATAAACCCGTCGTGCTTTTCTAAAAGAACACCTTCCTGAGCTTCCCTGAACTTTATCCGATGATCCCACATTCATTTTCTCGAGCATTTTAATTCTCCTTTGGGCGAAAGGACAAAGAGTTCTTTGACGAAATGTCTCTCAGTTGCACAGCCAATACTTGTCATCAAAGTCCTTCTAATGCCATCCTTTTGATCTTGCCTAGCATACATGTGCTCCTCGACTGTCCCGGCCGTAACGAACCTGTAAATAGTTACATTATTGCGTTGGCCAATTCGACGCATCTGATGATACCACAAAAAAAAGTTAGAAATACGCCTTCCTCGAAATTATTATATTCCACACCAATATATTTTCTTACCTACTACTGCTTGTGAATCATCAGCAGGATTCCAACTTGGCGAGAAAATGATTGCTCTATCACCAGTCCCAGTGAGGGTAAGACCAACACTGGCAGCCTTCGTGTTGAGTACGAGGGCATCAAAGTTACTTTCATCCTAGTTGAATCTATCAACTATTGCCTATCTATCCCTCCCTTTCGTCTGTCCATCTATTCTTCCCAGCTTCACGGTGACACTCTTTCTAAAAAAATTGTACTTGGCGAAACAATTAATAAGCATCGATGATTTGATTTTTCCAGGTAAGCCAGAACGTCGAAGAATTCTTCCTCAAAAATTCTGGATCAATTGAGGCACCTACAGACCTGACAAGAGATGGATGGTCACACAACTCTTTCAGCCACGTGATAGCTTTTCCCCACTAAGGATTGTAGCAACCTCTCCACCATCAATAACATGATTATCATATAGTTTTCTCTGGACATGACTCAAATGCAACCAAACAACAAGTTCTTTTTTGACTGGCAAGCAATCTTTAAACCCTTCTTTGTTTTTCATCCTTTGCAAAAAGTGAGGACGGAGTTTCTCTTGAAGTTCTTTATTTACTTTTGTGCAATTCAAAATATTCTTCATCCGCCCAAACTGGTTGAGGAATCAACTTTTCTATTATTAGCTTTGCTTCCTTCTCCCAAGTTTTCATCGCATCATCAGGACAAACAATCAATGCATTTCGAATCTTTCGAGATCTCATCAAACCCGCTAATAATGTGCATGTCTGGTAGGTTTTACCTTTAGCGAGATTTGGACTGTGATTTTACGAATTGGGATACGAGTAAATACGAGTGAATACGTGTATTCATAATCGTAATCGTTCAATCATGAACAATCGTAATCTTACCAAGTCCCATGTCATCTCCAAGAATACCACCAATTCCTTTTGAATACAAGGATGCCAGCCACTGAACACCAATGTTTTGGTGATCGTATATTTTATCCTACAATTTAGCTGGCCAAGGAACATCTACAAGAATCAGACATTTCCCCTTGAGAACATATATATATACTCCATGCTTTCTCCATGCGCTTCCGGATGTATCCTTTCCATCTAATGATTGCACATTCTGCAAATCAGTGGAACAAGATGACGATTGCGATGCTGATTCATACGCATATTCTTTTTCACGTGGGGGAGAAATGGATAATGTCGAATTGGAAGGACTCGGAGTTTTCATATTGTATTCACAAATTAGAACCAAGTTGTATCTGCATCTGAATCTGAAATTGACTTATCTCATGGTATAGATTCAGAAGAAGAGATCTTATGTTCTCTGTGGCTGTCGTCGTTCTCACGACCGGACGAATCAGTGTCTGTTGTCTGTGTCTTTAATTCAATGGTGGAGAATCTTCTATTTGATTTCTTTCTTGGAAGAATCCGTGCCTTTGATTGATATAAATTGCCTTGTTTCCCTTTCCCTTTCCTTGATCTAGTTCTTGATCTTGTTCTTCTCGGCTTTCGTCACTGGAGGAATGAAAAAACAAGGCAGCCAATTGGGATTTCAACGGGTTTCTTTTCCCAGCAAGTCCACGTCCACAACCCAGATTGAGAGCTGGCGATACCAATTATGCAGTACTCTTATTTCTCTACTCTACATCAAGGGCATAGTGCTCACGCTTTAGAACTTTTTGTCAATCTTGACGTGAGGGACACAGCCATTCATACCTGCTGGGCGATCATAATTTGGACGAATCGGCTGACTCGGAATGGACGAACATGGATAATGCTGACGATAATAATGATGAAACGCTTCATGAACCACCATATGACGACAGTTGTAAGTCAGATGAAGAAGAAAAGGACGTTCGTACTGATCTTGATTACAATACAACAACCATATTTGATGCGTCGAGAAAAGCAAACGAACGGAAGAACCTTTGCTTGAGAAAGAATTCTATATACGGGTTCATCGCCAGCAGAAGATAACAAAAGGATGTTGAATGCTATGAACAGGATGATCCGATGCAAATCTATCTTTTGGTGGTGGCATCATGTAGTCATCATGATGTTGACTCTATCTAAAGAGATCTTTACGCAAAATACTCTTGTATAAAAAGAGACTCTCATATGTATTAATATTAACAACGTAACCCCATTGCTCGATATCATGTACGATAGCGCCCAAAGAATAGACGCAGACTAATCAGCAGTCTCTATCATCCTCAAACACCTCAGGCAAAGATTCTACAGACAGTTCACTATCATCGAAGTTAATTTCCCTTGCATGCATAAACTCAGTGAAAATTTCATCATGCGCTAGAGTTCCCATCATAGTTCCAGCATATCGCGTAACATCAGATTGCCCAGCAAGGTAATCCCATTGCCCAGAATCACGGTGACATGCATGGCTTTCTCCAAAGGACAGACTCTGACCGTCCATGCCCACATGAGAATAAATTTCATTGGATAGACATTTTTCGTCGTTTCGCCACATATTTGGGAAGTTTTGAACTTCTTCTACTACTGACAAGTTTGATGCGCCATTATCATTATTGTCATCTTCGCTGTGCTCCTCTGCTGCGTTACTGCAACAAAAAAAATGCTCAGGTAAATGTTTCGGGATCTCTCCGCCCGCACGGATGACATGGAATAAAGCACTGATCCACGACAGCCCCGCCTGCTGTCGGCGCAAGGCGGCAACCTTGGGTCGGCAATAAATGAGAATGTTGAAAAAGCCTCCGAGAGGGTAAATGGACACCATTAAAATCGGAATGGGCCCATCTTCTATAGAGAGTTCTAACTTTCCGAGACATCCAAGGATTAGCGCGATCAAAGGAACAATGTAGACTAAGATGTATCCTAAAACGAAGAGAGCTGCCTGGGTGATTGTTTCTTTCATGTAAAGTCTACACACTTGCTCTAGGACAAGCTTGTGCCGTTTATCAGCAGCATTGTTTTGGGTAGGATTGTCGTTTGTGTTATGCCTTGGTGCCAGCTCGACCACGGTACTGGTAATGTTGTCGTCTTTTGGTTTTGTGTTCTTTCCGACGATGCTTTTCCGACGATCCTCCTTTGTTTTTTTTAATGCATGCCCACATAGCAATATCATGCAACCAGTTATGCCCAGGAAACACAAAACAGGGACACCCAATCCACAACAAAGGATGAAGAACTCAAAGTATTCGCCTCGCGTACACTGTCCAAAGTTTGAAGAACCTTTTATATTGCATCCATATGGATATACATAATAATAGCAATATCCACCTAGTGTGGTTGCATTAAAAGTGCGGAGAAACACCGCCGACAGTGAAGATACCAAAATGTATAGAATAGCTCCTGCGTGAAAGTAGACTTCAATTCTCTGAAACTGTTTGTCGGCCATTCTATACTTGAGCTTGCACAAATAGTAGTAACAAAGGAGAAGCATGTATAGGTTCACTAAACCAGATCCTGCAGTGAAAAGTAATCCATTGAGATCACAAGTCCCCACATTTCCGTGCGCCCATAGTGCGAAGGGTGTATCGCGTGGAACAGAAAACGGGCCGGTTACAATTGCGATTGATTGTATGATGTCAGATGAACTCAGGCTAAAAAGCAACCGTCGGTATGGAGATGACAGTTTCTTTTCTGAGAAATATATCATACAGACTATTGTTGCCGACGTAACGAAGGATACTGATGCAGTAGAAACCTGAGTGATGTAGATGGTGGCGTTCCCCATTTTTGTTGCTGCTACTTCGTTTTAAATGTATAGATACTAGCACACGCGATTTGGTCCTATCCTGTTTCTTTCCTCGTTCTATTCCGGTATGAGGTACATCATCAATTATACATTTATATTCATCTTCGTAAGCTGGGTCTGTCTTTCTGGTGGGTTAAATTACAAATTACTATATTAATCATTAATAATAGTACGATAATATCAAATATAGCTGGATTATAGCCATTCTGACATTCAAACATGTTTCGGAACATTTGAAAATTGAAAATGTCTCCGGGCTTCACAGCAATCTCAAATCGTAAGCTCGCCAAGTAAGTACTTGCTCGCTTGCGTGTTATCGTGTTATCGTGTTCCTCATTACGATTGCAGCACTTCATTACTCCCGACATGAATTTTTCGAGATTGATCCTGTCAACATGCCTGTATTTATCAATGCATGCCGAGGCCCGCCTAAATCAAGATAGGGGAAGGTTTCTAGGGGTGCGAAGACCAGACACAACTACGGAGAAATATGGAAGCTATGGGTCATCAACAAGTGCATCATCTTCCTCGTCTATTTATGGAACGCCATCTTACAGTCAAGGCTCATCTTATTCAAGCTATGACTCTCAACCTTCTACTTCCCAGTATGGTAACTATGGGAAAACTTCGCATTATGGAAGTTGGGGTAGTTCCAGCAATCATGGTGACCCATTACACGTTCCCATCGCCTGGGTCATTCTCATCAACCTATCCATATTTTGCATATCCACGTTAATCACAGCTCACCAGTTCGAGCATTATCCAGAGGGAAATTTTGCCAACTTTTGCAGGCTTTGTATCAACGCTCTGGATTGCATATTCAAGCTCATTTACAACCTTTATCATTGTAGACTGAATGAAATCCCTACCGTCGTTTGTGCCGAGGACGTCGACGATGAATATACAGAACAAGAGCTGCAAAGCATGAAACTTAGGCCGGGCATTGGAAAGGCTTTAGAGATAGAGCATCACAAATCAATGCGGAAAACTGCCCTGCAAATCAAGGCCATGAAGGCGGCAAAGACAAAACAAAAGGCCAAAACAATCGATAGTTCTTCAAAAACGTCTGCATTACGTTAGTGAGTTGAAAGTTTACAAAAAGCCATACACCTATTCCATAATTCATACTGTAACTGTAATAATTAAAAATCACAAAACCATCATTCTGGACAATGGAGATTTTCAAATCATTGCAAAGATTGCAGAAAGGAACTGCCGTTGATAATCTTCGTGGTGCAAATGATGACCTTGTATGGGAAACTTTGCCTCTTACTCAAGAATCGAATACTTGCAATCTCTGCATACGTCAAGCCACCAACGAAATAAACCAACAAAACAGGCTTGTCATCTATTCCTGTGGGACCACTAGTAGTGGAAACGGAAACCTGTTCGGCCCAATTGCCCAGAGTTGAACCAGATTTACGTTTGATGGCAACAGAAAAATCTTCAGGAGGAGATCTTTGCACAATATCAATGCCTCTCCCGGGTAAATCACGAAGTACATCTTCCTTTCCAGTCCACCCTTTCATGGCAGTCTGGATCACTCTCACCGATATAGGAGCGTAACCACTGGAAACATAAGAGATATCATCTGGATCTGATGGGTCGACATCTGCCTGTATGAGAGCAAGCTGCTTTCGTATAGTTGTAAAAGATGATGTGGAATCCCACATGGACTCTCTCTTCTTGAGCAATCCCACCTTTTCAAGATTCTGCAGCACAAAAAGATATTCATAACCATATGTCTGCACGACTTCTCGCTTCAAGGGTTCATATTTGCTCGCTTTGATTCCTCCACTAGTCAACGACTGCAAACAAAGCAGCCTCAACAATCGAAATGGTGGATATTGACTAGCAATCAAATCTTCAATGATATCATAACAAGTCTCTGATTCCAAAATGGACCGCTCTGTCTGCCACCTTTGACGAAAATCCGTCTGTTCAGTCATGTGCTTGACCATTTCTGCTAAATGAATATGATTTGTGAGAGACTTTAGATTCTTTGTAAAGATTGGAATCTGTTTGACAAATTGATGAATCTCTGTCAAATCTTTATTCTTGTCGGAGAAATTTGTGTGGCTTTCTTTGAGCGCTTTGGCCTGTTCTTGCAGAAACGATCCAAACTTTTCAACGTGCTGATCCCGTACTTCGACATAGAGTGTATCAAGATCGTTGAGTGGTAGATGCATGTATTTAGGCCGTTTCTGCGCTGCACTTTCTGAACCAGATGGTTGGGTTTCTTCATCTGGAGGGCTTATAATATCTGTTTCCACCTTGATGATACTATGAACGAAGATTAATGTAATAATGGAAGAACCAAAAAGAGGGTTGGTGTTGGATTTCATAAGCATTCATTTCCACATTGAACATAACATGACCAAATATAGTTGTGGCCAGTACCAGGTACACGTATATTGCAACTATTGCAACGGCATCCTACAAAAATCAACGCGACACGACTCACCCAGTATCAATCTTTACCAAATCATCCAAGAGCCCCTCATACGTGAGCGGAGTCACCAATGGCGTCACGAGGTCAACCATACGATCCAAAATAATCGCAGCCTTAATCTCCGGATTGGCTTCTTGGCCATCATCCTCCCCTTCCTGATTATAAGGATCATACTCCTCCAATCGAAGCGCCATCATTCTCTCCAGCACCATCTCCCCCGCCTTTCCATAACTCTGAACACGCGGTATGGTCCCACAGACATCCTGCACCTTTCTCAAACTTTGCGCTACATTCGTGATATGTTCAGAATATGTGTTGTGGACATGACATTCTGCCATGGTCGATTCCATTTCTAGACATGTGAGAACGTCTTCTTCCATGGGAATTAGATTAATGTCAAGAGAGTGAATTGCGACATCTTTGCGTTTGGTAATTTTTTCATCCGTAATGATTCTTTTGGCGAGAGAGGTGATTCGTGGTAGGAATACGATACGATGTTTGCTGATTCTTGTTCCGGAAGGAGAATGCGCAGGGTTTTCGAATGGATTGTTATTATTAATGCTTCTGTGTTGTTGTTTGGAAATTGCAGTTTGATGAATGACTTTGGAGACAGCTTGGATATGTTGAGGTGTCGGATGGATAAAGTAAATAACGACAGAAGCCCCATCGGTGCCATCCCTTGGATCGTCCATGGAAGATGAAAATACGGATTTCTTGGTGGATGGATTGTAGATTGTTTCCGTGCCATTTCCAGTTCCCATTAATCCGGGAGCGACGTTTTCAGTGTTGTTATCTTGGAGTGAATCGTCATCTAGCAGGATCCTCGTACCGACGATTCCAAAAGCATTGTTAGTTGTGAGTCCAAGGGCTTCTTCTTGATGCGTGAGAGTGGAATTTTGATTCTTTCTAGTGTTTTTCGGTTTTGGTTTGAAGAGATTGGCCGATCTAGTGGCTGGATCTGGATCGGGCAATGTGTGATACAACAAGAGAGATCTCAATGATTCGCTTGCAAATACGAGACGGTTCTTGTGAGAACATTTGTCAGTATTCATAGCGATACCGGTGTTGTTAATAATATTTGGATTATTCATATCCTGGATTGGAAGCGTGTTGGAAAGTGGATCCATGGTAAGCAATGAAATCAATTGATCCC
>Ga0209712_10002353_pt1 | contig 15592 bp, 14 predicted proteins | sample ArcOceMetagenome_FD_187443 | JGI IMG/M metagenome (GOLD analysis project Ga0209712, IMG submission 187443) | Marine eukaryotic phytoplankton communities from Arctic Ocean - Arctic Ocean - Greenland ARC118M Metagenome (SPAdes) (version 2) | ecosystem: Environmental > Aquatic > Marine > Oceanic...
ATCGACGACAACGGTGACACCTTAATTTACTGTGGCCGTTGCGAAATGGGCCAAGGTATTAGCACGGCATTACCTGCCGCGGTAGCCGACGAGCTAGAAGCTGATTGGACCCGTGTCAGTATTAAACAAGGTGAAGGTAACGAAGAGAAATACGGCCCACAAGCCACAGGTGGCTCGGCCAGTATTCGCGTTATGTATATTCCGATGCGTGAAGCAGGCGCCGCAGCCAAAGTCATGTTAGTGGCAGCGGCCGCTAAAGTGTGGGGCGTTTCAGCTGAAGATTGTATGGCTGAAAACCACTATGTTATCAACAAAAAAAATCAGCAAAAATTGGGCTATGGTGAATTAGCCAGTCTTGCTGCCAATGAAGCTGTACCCGATAGCGTTACCCTAAAAGAAAAGAAAGATTTCAAATATATCGGCAAAGATATCGCCAGGCACAATCAAGGTGACATTGTAGTAGGCAAATTAACCTACGGCGTGGATACCAAAATGCCAGGGTTAAAATATGCGGCTATCACTCATTGTCCTGTTATGGGTGGCAAGCTAAAAAGTGTTGATAAAACAGCGGCCATGCAAGTTAAAGGTGTGCTGGATGTGATCGAAATTCCAAGGTTTGAAGTGCCTTTTGGATCACTTGGCGGCGTTGCAGTAGTTGCAGACAATACCTGGACTGCCCAACAAGCCCTTAAAAAGCTGAAGATTGAATGGGAGCTAGGTGAGCATCAAAGTTACGACACAAAGGTCTATAAAGCGCAGCTAGTTAAAAACGTTGAAAGCCCTGCTCAGTTAGCAGCAGAGCGCGGAGATATCACCAAAGCCTTTGCAGATGCCGAACATGTTGTCAAAGCTACCTACACAGGTGGGCATTTGTCCCATTCACCTATGGAGCCTAATGCTTCTGTGGTCTGGGTACAAAAAGACAGCTGTGAAGTCTGGGCCGCCACACAAAGCCCTGGTGATATTCAAAAAGTATTAGCGCAATATTTAAAGCGCGATCCGAAAGACATCTACGTCAATGTGACTATGGCTGGTGGTGCGTTTGGGCGTAAATTTAAGTGTGATTATGTGCATGAGGCCGCAGTATTGTCACAGGCAATTAATGCCCCTGTGCAACTTACTTGGTCTCGTGAAGAAGATACACGCACAGGGTATTACCATTCAATTAACGCTCAGCACATTGAAGCGGCGATGGACAAAGACGGCAATGTCACAGGCTGGTTGCACCGTGCGGCTTTCCCGGCTATCGCCTCTTTGTTTGACCCATCTCTTGATAGAGCACCAGCCAGTGCTTTAGGTGATATCGATAGACATCCCTTTGGAATAGCCAATTTTCGAAGTGAATCAGGCGAAGCTATCGCGCATACACGTATAGGTTGGTACCGTGCTGTATACGCTATCTTTTATGGCTTTGCCTTTGGTAGTGCTGCCGATGAATTGGCCCACAAAACTAAAAAGGATACCGTCAGTTTATTAACCAGTATTTACGACAACAATAAAAATGCTGAACAAGCTGAGCAAGTTGCACGTTCAAAAGGTGCATTGGCTATGGCTGCTAAAAAGTCGAACTGGGCTAACCGAGACAAACTACCAAAAAATCAAGGATTAGGTATAGCGGTGCATTTTAGCTTTAATACTTACGTTGCCATGGCAGTGCGCGTGGAAGTTAACGGCGACGACATCAAAGTACTTGAAGTCGATGCAGTAGTTGATTGTGGTCAAGTATTGAATCTTGATAGTGCAACAGCACAAATGGAAGGTGCTGTAGTCATGGGTATGTCGTTATCATTGCGCACCGAAGTGGTGTTCAGAGATGGCGCGGTGGTAAATTCAAACTTTCACAATTACCCCGTACTCAGGATCAACGAAATGCCTGAGGTTAATGTGCATTTCATTGAGAATGACTTTAAACCCACTGGTTTAGGTGAGCCGGGCCTCGGGCCATTTGCTCCTGCATTAGCCAATGCAGTATTTGCAGCCTCGGGTAAACGTTATCGAGACTTACCGTTTAAACCTATGTCGATGTAGTGTTGGGCTTTGACTAATAAAAATGCCGCTAAATATAGCGGCATTTTTGTGAGGATTATAAAAGTTTATTCAATAACCTGAGTTTTTTTTCTAAAAATATACAACTGAAACCACTTTATTATTTATTAAAGCCAAATGCCAATGGCAGCAGTTCTGTAAATTTAACTGTTTTGACTTGACCATCTTTTGTAGCCAAATGTACCTCTGTCTGGGCATCCGCAAACTCAGCTATTTTTTGTCGGCAACCGCCGCAAGGTGGGCAGAAATCATCGTTGGGGCTGGCAATTAGGATTTGTTTAATCTGTTTACTACCAGAAGCAATCATCGCAGAAATAGCCCCTGCTTCGGCACATTGGCCTAGCGGATAGGCGGCATTTTCTACATTACAACTGGCATGGTGTTGCGCATTTTCATCAAGAATAGCGGCACCCACATAAAAATTTGAATAAGGTGCGTGGGAATTTTTTTGTGCTTTAGTGGCTAGCGCCAAGAGTATTTTGTGTTCGGCTGTAAGGTCAAGTGTCATAAAAATCAGACTTTAAATTTAACTCGGCCGCGTAGTTTGCTTTATTTTGGGCTTGAGATTCAAGTTTAATTCACGTTTTAACTCTACAAGTACTAGGGCAACTTTACTTTTACAGGGAAATAAGCGACTCTACAAAACATAACTTCTCCTTGTTTTTTGACTATTTTAAAGGCTTGCAGTGAAACCTAGGCTCAAAGTTAGAGTCATATAAATAATCTATTTTCAGGTAAAACTTCTCTACTAATATGCATAAACATCTAAACATCATCATTTTACTCAGCGCTTTCTTATTTGGTTGTGCCAACAACAGTGACTCTATGCAGGGCAACAGGCAAATGGGTAATCTGTTATTGGCCGAACCTGCACCCATGAATCAGCGTTCACAATTAGCCATTGCGCGTTATAGCCATATCTTAGTTAATACTGAGTTGGAAGATGAACAAAGAGCACAACTGCTGCACCAGCGCGGCACGTTATATGACAGCGTAGGTTTGTCTGGACTAGCTCAATACGATTTTAATCAGGCTATTCGTTTAAAACCCGATTTGGCTGAAGCTTATAATTCTATGGGTGTACATTACACTCAACAAATGGACTTCATCCAAGCATACGAGGCTTTTGACGCCACTTTAGATATCAATCCTAATATGGAGTTTGCCTTTTTAAACCGGGGCATAGCACTGTATTACGGAGGTCGCCCCGATTTAGCGGTGCGTGATTTTGGCACCTTTTATAACAAAAATGCATCAGACCCTTATCGTGCTCTTTGGAGTTATCTTGCTTCCAGTGAAATAGATAAACCACAGGCGATGATTGAGCTAGCCCAACAACGTAAAAATTTAGATGAAAGCAACTGGGCTACTCAGTTGGTCGATTTGTATCTTGAAACAACAACTGAAAGTGAACTTCTAAACGCACTGATTAGCGGTGTAACTAGCCAACAACAATTGACTGATAGACTTTGTGAAGCCTATTTCTATTTAGGCAAATATCATTCTGCAAGAGGCAACAAAGGCGTGGCGTCAAACTACTTTAAACTGGCGTTAAGTACTAACGTATTTGAGTATGTTGAACATCGTTACGCTCGCCTAGAACTTAAATTATTGCGTGACGCAGCCAATAATAGCGCCACTAATGAGATACAAACCCAATAAAAATGACTGCAATTACCAAATGTGGAATAGCCTTATCTTGTCTGCTAGTCTCTGTTTGGTTGCTGGTTGATCACTATTTGATAGATATCCCCTCTGGACAACAAAATGTTCTTTCCTCAAAAAAACTGCCTAATAAAGTGGCCGAACAACAACTTGCCCATGGCCTAGATCTGTGGCGAGATAAAAAGTATCAACAGGCATCACAGGCATTTTCACTACTGGGATCACAAAATCTGAACCCGAATTTACAATCTTTAACTGGGTTGTATCAGTATCACGCCTCTGCCTTTAGTAAAAATCGCAATTCTGACTTTATGCAGCAGCTATCCACTTTGCCTGATAACTGCAAACAAAAACTATTGTTTGTGACCCCCGACATTGAGTCCTTGGAGCAGGCTGAGCACTTTAGATCGCGTTTTGCAGAAGATCAGCGTCTCAATTCCTTATCTATCTGTATTTATGATGTGACTTGGTTAGACCCAGTTGATATTGCCTGCGAAGAAAATTGGCAACAAAGCGGCCGCTTAGGCTGCCAATTATTGTCATTAGCAGAAAAGTTAAAACGTTTATCTTTTACCCATTTAGTGATCTTCGCCGACAAAGGCAAAGCCAACGTTCACAACGGTATAATGTTTCTCGACCGTCAAGATAGCTACGATGTATTTATCCACGAATTAGCCCACTTCTCAGGCTTTGTTGATGAATATCCACTCAGTCAAAAACTAGCAAAACGAGTATGTGCAGGCGTCGACGCACCCAATATGGTGTTTTCTTTGCCTGACTCTAAAAATATAGATAAAACCTATTGGCAGTCTATTGATTTAGATGTTGAATCCGATGTATTTATGGCACGAACCTGTGACAACCATATTGCACAAGCTTATAAGGCTTCCAGCGAATTAACGTTTATGGAGTACCATGATGTTGCTTATATTCCTCAGCAGTATTTAACTGCATGGGAAAAACGCTTGACCGCTCATCAGGATTTACCACCTGCTCACGTTAATTTTGTACAACTTTACGATGAGCAAAACAATCAAATCGAAAGCGAGTTCTGGCAAAACCGCTACCAAGAATACTTAGCCCAGTAACTTGAAGTATTGAATAGCCTTACTTTCCATTCCCGCTGAATAGTAAAAACAACTGTGGCTGAATAACCTACTTTGGCTAATTTGGGAGTGCAGTTATTCGTTTTTTGGTTGTGCATTGTCTCTAAACCTAGAGCAAAACCTAAGTGAAAAACGCGCCACATGCACTCTTAATTTCAGTAAAACAGTCATTATTTTTGTATTAATGTGAATATTATTGTCTGCAACAAATGTGAGCTGGAGGAAACAACAATATTTGAAAGGTCTATTTAGCCTAGCCTGCATCGAGTTTTATCAGCCTATAGCCTATCATTTCGTTCAAAATAGACTTTTTCAATGCTTAAAAATGTGACATTGGGGAATTGTTACTTCCATGCAGACGCTCATTTTGGGTATAATGCTCGGACGTATTTGCTCCCGTTAGTATTACATTCAAATTATGTCCCAGCTATTTTCTGTAAAAAAAATTGAGTACCCTTTTCCGGCTAAGCCCGTTACATTGAGTAACGTGCAACAGCAACAATACGTGCAGCAAATCAAAACACTGCTTAAACAAAAAAACGCTAAGTTGATTGCGCATTATTACACTGATCCTGAAATTCAAGCCTTGGCCGAAGAAACCGGCGGTTGTATCTCTGACTCTCTAGAAATGGCCAGATTCGGACGTGACTGCGAAGCCGACACTTTAATTGTCGCTGGCGTACGATTTATGGGTGAAACCGCCAAAATCCTCAGCCCAGACAAAAAAGTATTAATGCCCACGCTAGAAGCAACTTGCTCCCTAGACTTGGGTTGCCCTGCTGAACAGTTCTCAGCATTTTGTGATGCCCACCCAGACCACACAGTAGTGGTGTATGCCAATACGTCTGCAGCAGTGAAAGCCCGTGCTGATTGGGTCGTGACTTCAAGCATCGCCTTAGAAATTGTCGAACATTTGGACTCGTTGGGTGAAAAAATCATCTGGGCTCCAGATAGGCATTTAGGTGCATACATTGCCAAACAAACCGGCGCCGATATGTTGTTATGGCAAGGCGAATGTATCGTACACGACGAGTTTTCGGCTAAAGCACTCAAAGATATGCAGCACCTTCACCCAGATGCAGCCGTTTTAGTGCATCCCGAATCACCCGCCAGCGTAATAGATATGGCAGACGCAGTAGGCTCAACTACACAGTTGATCAATGCCGCTAAAACACTGCCACAAGATAAATTTATTGTTGCCACAGACAAGGGCATTTTTTACAAAATGCAACAAGCCGCCCCTGGTAAAATACTGATGGAAGCTCCCACAGGCGGCAACGGCGCAACCTGCAAAAGCTGCGCCCACTGTCCTTGGATGGCCATGAACGGCTTACAAGCTATTCACCAATCATTAACCGATAGCAGTGGTCACGAAATATTTGTTGATGAAGCCATGCGCCAACGCGCCTTAGTGCCTTTAAACCGTATGCTCGACTTTTCAGCTGAAATTAAAATGAAAGTAAGCGGCAACGCTTAACGCGCTTTTTTAAACAATTTAGCTAGATAAAGCCAGCCATCCTGGCTTTTTCATTTTTAGGTCACATATATCCTCAAAAGCTCTTTCCAATCCAATACTTTAGGAGTATCAAATGCCAGATTTAAGTCACTACAAAGGGATCGTGTTTGATATGGACGGAACCTTGATAGATTCAATGAGCGCACACGGCATAGCTTGGCGACAAACCTGCGAAAAATATGCTTATCCCTTTGACGATGAGTACATACATAACCTTGGTGGCGTGCCTACCAGAGACATTGTTAAACTCCTTAATGAAAAACATGGCCTAAGCCATGACCTAGACGAAGTCACCGAAACCAAACGCTTGGCGTTTCTCGGCCTTAAAGATACCCCAACTGTTATCGACGATACATTCCAAGTGATGCAACGTTACAAAGGTAAACTTAAAATGGGTGTAGGTACTGGCTCAGAGCGTAATAACGCCATCAGCATGCTGACCGATACCGGTTTGCTAGCACATCTTGAAACCGTTGTTACTGCAACCGATGTAACTCACGGCAAACCCCACGGTGAAACCTTTATAACCGTAGCTACAAACATGGGTTTACAGCCAAATGAGTGTGTAGTGTTTGAAGATACCGAAATTGGCCGCCAAGCCGCCCAAAATGCCGGCATGGATTGCATCATGGTCATCAACGGCAAGATAGCTTTGCCACAATAGGTAGACTAATTATGGTCAGTCAGGTGTTTTTTGTATGGTATTGGCGAGGATGTGACTAATAAATCACCACATCACTCGTTTGGCTGCAGTTATTACTTGCGCCGCCAAGCGGTTTTCCCTAACATACGCGCCTCTTTTGTAAGAGCGGCCTTGGCCAAGAACATTTAACAGATTACAAAAGAGTATGAACCAAAGCGCATGCCAAGCGCCAAGTTGAATGAAATCAACTTAGATAAATAGACTAAGATTTTAAAAGTTTTGGAGAGGTGGCTGAGTGGCTTAAGGCGCACGCCTGGAAAGTGTGTTTAGGGTTAAACCTAACGTGGGTTCGAATCCCACCCCCTCCGCCAAATACAAAAGAACCCGCATCAAGCGGGTTTTTTTGTATTTGGCGGCTCGAGTAATGATGCAAATCTACGCTAACACAAAGCTAACAACGTTTTTAACGGGCAGATTCTTTAAGTCGCTCGTAATCTGGAATGTTGAAAAAATCGCTTTCATCATCAATTAGGGATTTTTTTACATTTTCTTTGTGATTTTTGCGTTCTTCAATGGTTTGGCCGAACACTTCAATATGCGCCATATTCATCAGTTCTGCGGCATCAGCCCGGCTAAAAAAACCAAGTAATTTACCTGCCTGCAACAATCCTTCGGTACGAAACTTCAACTTATCGTCTTGATGCCCTTTGCATGTGTTGCTAAACACCTGTACCAGTTGGCTATAGCAATAAGCTGAGTATTCTTGGTTGTTCATGGTTAACATCCGTTTTCTCATGGTGGTTTATTAGTTTAGTTTAGTTTAGTTTTTGTGAGGACCCATTACTATTTGCTGCAATCTAAGCAACGTTGTTTTGGTATTAACTTAACCTTTTTAAAGTCAAGTTAAATAAAAAAATGGTTCTAGCTCTTGGGTTAAGGATAAAACTAAGGCTAAAAATGTCTAACTATATCCAATATATTAGTCAGTTAATTATTTTCAAATAACGACTGTTTAAAGGAATGTCGAAATTAAATGAGTGCCGCAACTGGCCGCTAGAGTTGCTCAATATGTGGTTTGATAACAGGTTGTTGGGTTTTGTATTTAGGTTGGACATGTATTTATAGGGTATTTATTTTAATCAAAAAGTTGTTGCGATGGATGTTCGCATGATTTTTACTTTTCAACGAGCCAGAACCCGAAGGCTCCAGCTCATCGGCATTAAATGGTGGGTTTTTATCTTTCATCGTTCAAATTGTCGATCACACTCATCATTTTTTATTTTTGACGTGTTTCTTGGGTTTGCTTGCGTCCGCTGATATCTTGAATCTGCGCTACAAAATGCAGTGCTTCACCTCGGTCATCGCGCACCAGAGACACATTAAGTTGTGTCCATATCGGATGACCGTCCTGGTGGATGTAACGTTTATCCAATTGATAGGATTCAATCTTGCCCTGGACTAAGTCGGTAGTGAGATGCAGTTCTTGGGCGATATCTTCGGGTTCGGTGATCGCTTTAACGTTTTCAGCCAGGATGAGGGATTCGGATCGGCCTAGCATGGTGCAAAAAGCCTGATTAACCTGAAAATACATCCCTTCCAGCGTGACTAAAGCCATGCCTATGGGTGAGGCCTCGAAGATCTGCTCCATCCGAGCGTTGCTCAAGCGCAGTTCGTCTGTGACATGCTTGCTTTCTGTGATATCCGTAGAGATACCGAGTATAGCCTGTTCATCTGTTTCGGAGGATTGAAAAGGGATTTGGGTGGTTTTATAGATGCGGGGAATGTCGTCGGCAACAGCAACGGTTTCTTTAGGAATTGACACCGACTGTCCTGTTTTCAATACCGTATTTTCATCCAGTAACATCTGAATAGCATCAGCCTGGTCGCTGTGAACTGCAGTCTGCTGTTTTCCGGTTAAAGCCTCAACAGTCATTGAGTAGAGTTTAGCGTGCGCCTCATTAACCAACAAATATTTTCCATTGCCGTCTTTGATCCACAACGACTCAGGGATAAGATCAATTATCTGGCGCAATCCAGCTCTAGATCTATCCAGCTCTTGCTCCACCTGTACCATATCAGTGGTATCAATAAACGATATTACGGCGCCTTCGATGACGTTGTCGAGTGTACGATAGGGCTGTATGCGCATGGTGTAATACTTGCCATCGATCGTTTGCACTGCAACTGATTTGGTCAACAACGTCTCGAGCACGGATTCCACATCCTCCACCAAAGAGCTGTAGCCAACCAAGTTGGAAACAATGTGTGCTACCGGCCGGCCTACGTCGGAAAGAATTAAATTAATGATGCTGCTGGCGGCCGGGGTATATCGCATAATACGCAGCTGATGATCGACAAACACGGTGCCAATGCCAGTACCGGCCAGCAAATTGTTCATGTCGTTGTTGGCCTGCGACAAATCGGTGACTTTGGTTTGCAGCTCGGTATTGACGGTAGCCAGTTCTTCGTTGACTGATTGCAGTTCTTCTTTAGAGGTTTCTAACTCTTCGTTAGTAGACTGCAATTCCTCGTTAACCGACTGCATTTCTTCGTTTGAGGATTTCAGCTCTTCACTGGAGCTCTCCAGCTCTTCGTTGGTACTTTGCAGGTACTCTTCTTTGGCGCGCAGTTCAGCCTTAAGCGCTGCGATGCGCATTTCGGCGTCGGGCAAGGTAGCGCCCTCGTCGGCGCTCAAATCCGGAAGCGGTAGCGGTAGCGCTACCGCTTCCGGTGCCTCTTCAAGTACGATTAGATATAGAGGTACTTCAAGGGTTGCGCCTGGGCCTATGGTCACCGGAAGTACCGTCAGGTCGGTGCAGGTGAAGTGGCCATTAGTTTTGACCTGCAAGCCGGCAAAAAAGACCGCTTTTTTCTTAGCCACGGCTCGGTGCAGCGCGGTGGTAAGCTCCCGGTGTAAACCTTGGCGGGCCATCTTAAGAATATTATTGATACCTGCTTCGCCCTGGGCTGGTTCTAGAAACATGCCAGTGCGGCCATGCAGATAGAGAATGTCGCCTTTGTTATTGACCAGTACACCGGCCGCAATGACCTGAGTCAACAGCGCTTGCACAGTGGTATCACGCAGCGATCGACCAGGGCTGACGACAGACTTACTGATCGGTGTCGATTGAACAGGTTCGTAATCTAAATCCAACGGTGAGGGCAGAAAACGCCCTAGGCCGATACGTTGCTGCCCCTGCAAATCTTCTTTGCGCTGATAGACCTTGGCCTTGCGATCAACCACAGAAAACAGCCCGTCATGCTCGCCTATACCTTCTGAAGAACCTAGAAACAAAAAACCATTGGAATTTAAAGCGTAGTGAAACAAGGGGATTATTTTTTTCTGTAACACTGGGCCCATATAAATTAATAAATTGCGGCAACTGATGAAATCGAGTTTGGAAAACGGTGGGTCTTTGATGACATCCTGCTCAGAAAATACCAGCAGATCGCGGATACTTTTATGGATGCGGTAGGCGCTGCCGTCGGCTTCGAGCGTGAAAAAACGTGCCAGTCGCTCGGCTGACATATCGGCGGCAATACTGACCGGATAAACCCCCATGCGCGCGGTGTCGATGGCAATACTGTTGATGTCGGTGGCAAACACTTGTACCGTTAAGTTTTGTTTGAGCGCCGCTATTTGCTCGACCATCAAGATGGTCAGCGAATAGGCCTCCTCTCCGGTTGAACAGCCGGTGGTCCATACACGTATTGTCGAACCAGGTGATTTGCGCTTAAACAGCTGAGGTATCACCTGTTCTTCAAGCAATTGATAGGCGTCTGGATCGCGGAAAAAATTGGTTACGCCGATGAGTAAATCACGAAACAGCGCTTCGATTTCGGCTGGTGTTTGCTGCAGGTATTTCAGGTAGGTTTCAATGTCTTCGATTTGTTGCACCGCCATACGTCGATCGATACGACGATGAATAGTACTAGGCTTGTATTGGGAGAAATCATGGCCGGTTTGGGCGCGCACCAAAATGAAAATCTTCTTCATTACGCTTTCAACTATGGGCTTTGCGCTGCGATTTGATTTAGGTAAGGTACCAAAGGCGTGTTTGACGTAAGCGGTGAGTTGGGTGGCCATTTCGGCTGGTGGTAATTCAAAATCGACCAGGCCAGTGCTGAGGGCGCTGAACGGCATGCCATCAAACTCTGTTGAATCGATGTTTTGCGCCATGACCATGCCGCCTTCATCTTTGATGGCGCGCACACCGGCTGTGCCATCGCTACCCGTACCCGAAAGCACAATGCCAATGGCTCGCTCGTGCTGATCCTGAGCTAAAGAGCGGAAAAAAAAGTCGATGGGTAGGCGCTGCCCGCGGGGCTCAGCTGGCACGAGCAATTGTAGCGAGCCATTCAGGAAGGCCATATCACGTCCGGGCGGAATGATGTAAGCGCAGTTGATGTTCACAACCATGCCGTCTTCAACCTCGAACACTTGCATGCGCGTGTAGCGCCGGATCAACTCGGTGAGGATGCTTTTATGATCGGGCGCCAAATGCTGGACCAGCACAAAGGCCATACCTGGTTCAATGTCGGCAGGCATGCCGGAAAAAAAAGCTTCAAAGGCAGCTAAACCACCGGCCGAAGCGCCAATGCCGACAATGGGAAACCCTGCGGAATTCAGAATTTCCGGCGAATCGGTTGAGGCGTTTTTATTGTTCATGAGGTAGATTCCTGATGCTTAGGATGGACATAATACGCCACGAGCTGCCATATTCAACTACAAATAATTACACAGAAATTACAGAGACACTTCTTGTAACAAATCAGTAAAAAACAATTAAATCAATATATTGGCAAGTATCATGGTTCTACTAAGAAGAATTAACAGAGCAGTCATCATCCTGGCCTGAGCCATTGAATCATCTTCGGTGGCTTCGCCACTGTTTTCCCGCTTTTTGTGGGGTTAAAAACTTTAGCAGCGAGCGGTCTTTCTTGGTAACTTCTTTTGGCCGTTTAAAAGAAGTCACTGGCTTGAATGGATTCAAGACAAAAACCAGCAGCGGACGCCGCGCGAGTCGATGGCGCGCAGCGTGCTTTTAGTTTTAAAAAAGTTAATAGTCGGCGAGCATTGAGTCGAGGGTAAATCAATCGCTTAAAAGCATCAGCTACGCTGATTTACAACGAACCTGGCAGGTTAATTCTCTGCGGTCTAGATTAACGAGAGAAGCCACCCCTTCTTGGCTAACTTCTCTCGTTAATCTGAATTCTCGCACTCGGGTGCTAAATAATATTAGAGGATCTTTAGACATAACTATTTCCTTCAATTAGGCGATTATATCGCCTGTATATGTGACTTATATAGCTACGACTATGGGACACAAACTCAAAGTGCTTTGTAATCGCTGTCTACAATGGATGCCATAGGAATCGAGCTAAAGTTTGGTTTTTTATTTATAATAATGACATGTTAACCTGATGAAAATAAACATAAAAAGCGTAGTTGTTATGATCAAACTATTTTCTTTCATTCTTGGCATTATGTTTAGCTATACTGCATTAGCTGGCTCGGTGCAGGTACTTGATCCTAATGTGAGTTTTCAAGCGGTTCATCGTATTGGTCAGCATGTAGTGGCAAGCGGCACCAATGGTAGTATCTATGAAAGTACTGACAATGGTTAACATTGGAGTAAGGTTACAGGACCTGAGAATAGTTTAGGTTTACAGTTTAGGGATATTCAATTATTGAGAAACGGTGGTCTCACCGTAATGAGTGCTGGTGGAGGTGATAGCTCGCGAATATACCGCACTGATGATGGAAAAAATTGGCAACTACAATTGCGGGGACACGGGCTACAACCTTTTACGATTGCATGCACTTTATTAACGATCAACAGGGCTTGTTATATGGTGACTCTGATGAAGAGGGCTTGTTTATATTGGGCACAGTCGATGGTGGTCGTCATTGGAAGAGACAAAAACTAGCACTTGAAGCACAAGCAGGTGAGGGCGGTTTTGCCTTAAGCGGTACTTGCCTAAACAAAGGCCGTGATAACAATATTTATATTGGCACCGGCAATGCTCTTACTCCGCGTGTGCTTATCAAACATGGCCTGAATGGACAAAAAAATGAGCGAAAAAGCGGGCAGGAAAGTGGGCAAAGCCTTATTACTTATTTTTTGGGTGGTGAAGCGGCTGGCGTGTTTAGTGTGCAACAAACCGAACAATGGCTTTACATCTTTGGTGGTAGTTTAAAAAATCAACAAAGCCCTGCCAAAGCGCAGCGCTACCATCTAGAAACAAAGCAGTGAAGCGCCTTACATGAAGTGCCATTGAAAGGCGCAGTCTATGGTTCGGATGTCATCATCAAAGATAATAAAATCAAGGTGTTGATTGCAAACCCGCAAGGAGTAAGTTTATGGCAAGAGGGTTCAAAATCGTGGACTATGCTCAGAAGAAACAACATTTGGAGCCTAGTCTGCGATGACAGTTTGGGATGCGTAGGTGCAGGTAAAGACGGGGTCGTAGAGAGTTTTACTTTTTATAACGATAGGTGAAAAATCAGTTTCTTCAACCAGGGGTTATAAATTGGGGGCTAAAACCTTAGGTCCTCCAATCTTTCGAACGCTATGCTGTGATGAAAATTATAGGTGCTCCGTTTATATTGCCATGGAACATTATTAAGAAACCGCTCAAATCTATGAGTTAACCCCGATTAACTTTGGTAGGAATGAAAATGTGGAAACAAACATCTCCACATTTTAGAACATTATGACTTAGTCGTAAAACGCAACAGCCGTATCAATATCTGCTCGGTCTGTTCGGGTTTTGTTGGCAGGGGCACTGTCGTCTGCATATCCAAAAGACATACCAAACAGTACTCCGCGCTCTTCTGGTAATTGTAATATTTCTCTGACGGGATCAGGAAATTGTCCCAATGCGCCTTGCATGCAGTTCGCAAGGCCGTGTTCGTTTAACAATAGGGCTAACGATTGCGCGTAAATGCCTAAATCTACCGCACCCATAATATCCAAATATTTGTCCATGGTGAAAAACACTGCATGAGGCGCATCAAAAAACTGCCAATTACGTATCATTGCCATCTGTCTGGCTTTTTTGTCTTCTCTAGCAATATCAAGAGAAGTATAAAGTGCATTTGCTGAGCCAAACTGACGTTCACGGTGAATACCTTGGTACTTAGGAAGCCAATTAAAATCTGGGTTTGGTTGAGCACCAGACATTAAGCTTTCCATAAATTTTGCTTTTAATTTGTCTTTGGTACTGCCTGATACAACACATGTTTGCCAAGGCTGCACATTGCAGTTAGAGGCCGCTAATTGAGCGTGGCTAAAAATCGTTTTCAGCGTTTCTTCGGCGACAGGTTTGTCTAAAAATGCTCGGGTAGAACTGCGCTCTGCAAGAATTTTCGCGATGGACATTTGAATTCCTATGATGAATGTAAGGCTTAAATAAAGTAGTAGGATAACAGCAGCTATAGAAACTGAAATAAAGTTTAGTGAATAGTGACTATTAAAATCAACAAAAACGCTATTACGCAAAAAAGCTGCAGATTAAAAGCTGGGTTGAGTTGAAAGTTGTTTTCAACAAACAATGAAGAACTCAGCTATGTTTCGAAAAGTGTCTGGTGTGCAATGTTATATCCAGAGCGAATTTCACTTATACATTGCAAATAGATAACCAAACTTTCGAAGGCAAAACTGATGCTGAAGGTTGGATTGAACAGATAATTCCCCCAAGCGCTAAAAAGGGCCAATTGATTCTAACTGATAGCGATGAAACCTATGATCTAAACCTTGGTCATTTGGATCCCCTAGACCAGTTAGAGGGTGTGCAGCAAAGACTAAAAAATCTGGGCCTGTATGTGGGTGACATCGATGGAAAAGATGGTGACATGACCCGAACGGCAGTCCAATTTTACCAAAAGCATAAAGGCATGACTGTCAGCGGCGCTATAGATGATGAACTGAAGAACAGTCTACAAAACTGCCACGGCTCATAGCGTATACGTAAGTGTATATAAACATCAAAACAATATTCAGACTCAGTACTTTTTTATTTCTTACGGGCAGTTTGTTGGCATGTGTCGATAACCAACCAGCCGCATCAGACGCAGGGCAACATCCTGACAAAGCAGCCAAAAAAGTAAACGAACTCACACTAAAACACACTGCATTCGTGCAGGCAAATAATCAGAAAATGCTTGTCAAACTAGGAGATTTTGCCTTTACACTGCCAGAAAACTGGCGCGATACCAGTAGTTACACTTACAAGTCCAAACAACAGCAAGTGGCTTTAACTGTTTCTTTCGGTAAAACCTGCGATGCCATCCAATAAAGAAAATATCGAATTAGTTTACAAGAAGGTAGATGCTTTTTTAGCTAAACATTTGTTGCATTAACCTCAATTTTTCTAAGTTATAGAACATCTAGGGTCAGGGTAAACTTGGCTTGCAAGTATAAGCAGCGATACCCTTAAACGTGTCACGAAAAGTATCTATGTCAACGCACACTTACTTCACATCTAAAGGGAGCAATTTTCAGAATTGCAGAACCATCTAGGTGTCATATCTCAAATTCCAATAGCGGATTTGAGCGTGATGACCCATGATCGTAACACCACATTGTAACTGACTACGGCACAATTGAATTG
>Ga0209712_10002355_pt1 | contig 15584 bp, 12 predicted proteins | sample ArcOceMetagenome_FD_187443 | JGI IMG/M metagenome (GOLD analysis project Ga0209712, IMG submission 187443) | Marine eukaryotic phytoplankton communities from Arctic Ocean - Arctic Ocean - Greenland ARC118M Metagenome (SPAdes) (version 2) | ecosystem: Environmental > Aquatic > Marine > Oceanic...
TGATCGTTTGGCGTGTACATGAAAATGAAAAGCTAGTGAGAATGTATGATGGAATCTACAGATTTAATATGAATGCCCGAGATGAGATCCAACTTGAGCGGTCACAAAACAACTCGAGTTTGTCGAAAGCAATTTTGATCCAGGCAGCATCGTATGTTCTTGCACTTGTATTGTCTCAGAGTAGCATTTTTCTTAGGGTCTTAGCAGCAGGGACCTTGGAAAGGTCCAATGCTCTCCAGATTTACCATCTTATTACAAGGCCTCTTCAGGGGTTCTTTAATTTGATTGTATTTGTTGGAGATAAAGTATACAGTTATCGCCGTGGTCGTCCAGAAGTCAGTATCTTCAACGCGTGTATCCACATCCTTACAAAATCACACGACAGTGCCTTCGTTTTCAGCCATATGAGCATTTTGCAAATGCACCAACAAGGAGCTGCGGGTGACGGCGACAGTGGATCGAACAATGAAATGGAGAATGTTGGAGCCCTTATTGATTTCCCAATGAAACTTGCACGGACTCCGCCTGAAGATCAATCTTTCTCTTTATCGGGATCCAACGTTGCAAGTCATTTCAATGAGGATACATTGTCTGTCCAATATCAGCCATCCAGCGATCCATCTATCGTCGTATCGGATGCCACCAAATTTGCCGATATGGAAGGTCGGAACGGCACTTGTTCCAGTAAGAAGTATTACACAAATATCCGCAGTCAAATAAATTTAGAAACAGAGCAATGGGACGAGGGCACAAAAGATTCGAATCTTGATGTCAGCGACAATGTAGATCTCGCGACACTTTGAGTTCTCCTTTTATAAGTTTTGTGGCTTCTTTGATGAAGCTGGAGGTGCTAGCTTTTGATATGGCCTTCCATCCAGTCTTATACTGACGATTTTATAACTGAACCTTCCTGGGAATAGTGAGATTGAAGATGGGGTTGACAATCTGAAAGTATGAATGAGCGCTGAGCGAAACTACCGAGCTACCAGGTACTTCAAAATGTAAATCTACTTTCTACTAATGCGTATATTAAAACGAATACTTGGTATTCGAAGTTTTAAAATCTTCCGCACCTACGAGTAGATAGTCATGCCATTCGGTCCTGGTTTCCTCAGCATCAGCATCAGCAGCATCTTCTAATACCGCTACAGCAGTGCTAGAGCTAACAGTGCGGAAGCGCAACAACCCACTGCTCAGAGCATGACTTCTGGTCCACGCATCGAAAGATCAAGACATGACACCCGCTTCTTGAACCTGCAACAGCCCTCCTCAAGAAAATATGTAGAAATCCGACATAAATCATCTCTTACCGGTACGGTACATAACAATTCCCACCCGGCTTTCAGCATTATTTTCAGGTCAGGTGCTGGTATCACACAGTACTGCTTGTAGTACTTACTACCTGTATGTTTCGATTCCTATCCAAGATGTTCTAGAGTTGGCGCGGTGAGTCCACGTCGGATCGGATGATGGATGGATTTAGTTCCAGTGTTTTCTATGCACCCTGCAACCGGACAGCCGTGTTTGAATTTCAAAAATACAAATATCTGAGTACTCACAGAATCATCGTTTGGTTTTGGAACCCCCCCCACAGTCTAAAGATCTCCTACACGTAGTACGTTTAGAAGGAATGTGACAATGCGGTCAAACTGTAAGACCCTACGTGTACCCACTCTATCTCTAATATTGTGCGTTGCAGTGACAAGATCACAGTCGACAACTTCGATAGATAGCTCATACGCGTATACAAAAATACAAAATGAGCAGAAGTCTTTAAAAGAACGAATTCGATCCCATCCTGACGTCAATGATGATTACTTTCCAAACAAAGAGGCTTTGGACGCGTTCAATCGGTACCGGTTGGAATATCCTGATCCAGAAGATTTCGTAATCGACATGCTAGTCAATCCATGTGGTGCGAATGGAACTCATGACGGCCTCGATGAATCAATAGCGAAAGGATACGATTGTTGCATGTATCAATTTGGAAGAGGTGAATATGGCTTTCTGAAATATGACAATGAACGGGAGATGATCAATGTTGAAGTGTTTCAGAAACGCCTCCTCGCTCATCACAGTGAAGTTATCCAGAATATTATCACTGTGGACGAACATGGGGTGGAGATACCGTATCATTTCTCACGACGAGCAGATGATCATACTATAATCGATGAAACGTGCATAGACTTCCGCAAGCCGCACACTTCCTGTGTTCAGAACAGATTGAGGGTCATAAAAAGTCCCTATGTCCCTCCGTGCTGGGATCACAATCAGACTGTGGATGCAACGCTTGATTGTTTCACTCCAAATGGTAAGAAGTCGCCAAATTGTATGCAGATATCTTATGCTCAAAATGCCTTTATCAGCATTTGCGGTGGTGACTTTTCAGACGACGATCGCTGTGGTACCTTCATTGAGATACATCGAGAGAATGGGAGTCCGTATGATTCTGAATCAACTATTATGGCAGATACTAAAATCGTTACTGAAGAGACGAATGGAATGTGCACGACCACAATTGATCTGACATATAAAGGGGACAAAAATCGATTGTTATGCGCTTATCAAGAGACTAAAATCAGAATTGGATCTATGGTCAAAGTGGTACAAAACTCTCCCCAAGCAGTTCGTCAATGCTGCTGTCCGAAACGCAGTTTCTTTTGTCCTATGAAACCAATGGCAGAAGGTGGTCCTTTTGCGGATAGTGTTGACACCCTTGAAGAGAGGCTAGAGCGAGACGAACAGTGGGATTCTTCTCCGCACTGTCCTCAAATGAACGAGGATGAAGATAAACTCTTTTGTAACGTCGAGATGGGAGAATCAGGTTACTCTGATTCAGCTATTCTTGAAGCGATATCTGAAACTAAGAGATTAACATATACAAAAGAATGCGATGCAGTAGAGGAAAACGAAGATGGTCTATATTCGAGCAATGTGTTATACCGTAAGTATTCATCGCCGTGCCCATATGGGGAGGCTTTCAAGAGTTGCGGTGCTTCAAACTTGGATTGCCTTGATGATGATGTGCCATTCAGTTTTAACAACCGTATCGGTAAGGTCTTCCGTCTTCCAACCAAAGAAAACAAGTCTTATGGAGTATCGTTCAATGATGGTAGAACTATATATTATTTTGCCTATTATGAATTGCATGTTGAAATACCACAATCAAACTATGAGCTATGGTTTGTTCAAAGGAATCGGTTTGAAAAGATTCTCCAGAAGAGGAAGGGGTTCCGTGTTATCTGGCCATTGTGCACATTCGATCTGATAAATGACAGGTACTTTCCATTTGCGCAGGTCTCTGACGATGGGAAGATACTTCGAGTGCTCTCGGAATAGAGCAATGTATTTGGAGTCCAACGAAATCTGGAAATCTGAAGAGAATTTCTGCCCCTGCGGTCATGAGTGATATACTACAGATCTGAAGATTTGCAACCTGTATCTTGTACGTGTACCCAAACAACACTATCGTATATTTACTACCTGGTAATGTTTTTCTATAAAGATACAATTGACTGACGAGAGAAACACCTTTGAAGTCTAGCGATGAACTGTAAATGAATAAACCTTCGCTGTACTCGTAGTCTATTCTCCTTTATTTTCATTCGCCCCGTCAAATTTGTTCTTCTCCAAACGCTTGAGAATAGGCGAAAGAGATGGATGATTCAAATAAGCTCCACATTCATAACACCAAACAGATAAATCCTCCAAGCTCACAGCGATTGAATGCGACGCACTGTTCCCAATCTCACTGTTCTTTGTATTTTCCCAATGCTCTTTGCAGTGTCCGTTCACATATCGCGAGCATCTCACCACTCCACATTTTAGACAAAACCAATTTTCTCCACTGGGGCATACCCCATCCACTGATTCGCCCTTCATCCCCCCCTTCGGTCCACCTTCGTCCTTGAGATGAGTACATATATTGTCATATTCAATACGATCCGCATCAAGCTTCACACAATCTGCCAAATGCGGACAATCATCAATCGGTACGATGGCACCTCCTTTATCCTCGCCCCCATTATTAAGAATATAATTATATGCAAGGGTCACATCTGGACCGACTGCATTAATTGCATCTTGAGACTGTCTTTGCGTGAATTGGAATATGGATGTGAGCTGCTGCATGGCTTGAAAGCATTGCGCGATTGTTGTATCTTTGGAACAGTCGGAAACTGGCAAGGGTTTTGATGCTGCTGCAGACGCTGAGTTATCTTGAACTTGGTCTGAAGTATTGTCTTCACTTTCGCCGGCTGGTGGCATTCTTTCAGTTGTTGGTGATACTTGTCTACCCGGTTGATACCAAAGTGGATTAGAGTGGAGGTGTTGGGTCGGTGTTGAGCTGAGTGATGTGTGATGATTGATAATGTTCAATGGAGATGTTCTCTGTGATTGATTCGATTCATTCATTCCTGCCAAAACAGTGGATTGCGCGCTATTTTAGGCGGCGCGCGTAATCTATTTCTGGAGCAGATGGCGTGGCATTGTACATTACACATACCAAAGCAAGTACCAGCGTATCATACCTGTAAATGAGAAGTTCAATTACAACTCACATCATTACTTCGAATCACTTGAACGAATCTTTGATGTTCTCAGAAATCGATTCAATTCCACCATTGCTATTGATTGGAACTTCATTATATTTACGTTCATGACAAACAGAACCACAAACCACGTACACCTACACCTATCCTCGCAGCCAAGATTATCATTACGCTTCGCATTTCTATTCCTATTACACGCCCAATACTCCGCATTTGCAAAACAGCCCATCCTTGCATTCAACTTACACAGTCAAATCCACAAATTCCGTCGAAGAATCATGACGAATAAAAATACCAAGATACGGGTACAATCTGCACCCGACGATTGCCTCGAAAATATAACAACCATTGAAGATATCCGTTCAAAGATTGCCAACGTCCGCGCTCTGCAGGGCTCGTTTAGGGATGCTACTCTATACCAACGGAAGTGGAATCCCACGAACGAGAAAGACAGCGACGTAAATGATTCCGATTCCACGTGTACCTTGAAATTGCTGCAATTCAATACTCTAGCCCAAGGGTTGTCCGCAGGGCCCTCATTGCAGATACCAACTCCATTTGATGCCAAGTGTTGCAGGAAAGATATCTACGGCGGGTTTTCGAATATACCAAACCCTGAAATTGTCCTTGACTTTGATCTGCGACGCTGGAGACTGATGGAAGTATTGCTTGAGGATGATTATGATATTATTGCTATGGAGGAGGTCGATCGTTTCCATGGATTCTTTGAACCTCTCTTGAATATATTGGGATATCAGGGTTTATTCACGCCCAAACCCTTTTCGCCTGGTGTATCCATGGGCTGGTACAGTGATGGGTGCGCACTTTTCTGGAAGAAGGATACTTTAGAACTGTTGAAAGAAGAAAAGGGAGCGTATGAGATGGGCTCGGGCTCTCAAGTATATACAATTGCAACAATGAGACATGTAGCCACGGATAGAGTTCTAGTTGTTGCCATGACGCATTTGAAGGCTGGCAAAACTATTGAGAATGAAATCGTACGTGTGGGTCAAGTAGAAGAACTACTTGGTGCAGTACAAGCGAGTGCTCAGAATGCTGCAAAGCTTGGAAATATTGCATTGGATGAAATCCCGGTTGTTGTCGCTGGGGACTTCAACTCAGATCCTAAAGAGAATAATTCTTGCATTCGTGGCATCCAATCGAAGGACTCAATTTACCCAATGAAATCAGCGTACGAAGTAGATTCGATAACGCATTCATCAATGTTTACCACGTGGAAGACAAGGGGGGATATGACTGTAAAGAGGATCATCGACTATATCTTTCACAATGCAGGTGTTACTAAGGGATTTGATTGCAGTCACACACTGCAAAATCCTGTAGATTATGAGGTAGAAGAAACGCGTTTACCAGGATTCAAGTATCCTTCGGATCATATTGCTGTTGGGGCCAAATTCAAATTAGAAAGATGACAGTCATAATTATCCAACAACCTGTTATAATAAACTTGCTTCCCGCATTTTTGTTGCTCATTCATTATTACAGTATGGAGTGAGTCGCTTCTTCGCAGCTATGCATCATATCATACATGATCTGCGGACCTCAGCATGAGATCTAAATATCTTAATGTGGACCCAGATTCACCTGTACGGTACGGTACGGTACGGTACGGTACGGTACGGTACGTAATAGCCTTTTTGCAAGCATAAATAGTGCCTATGGTACTGAAGCGGGCACTATTTTGAATTTACTAGCTCGAACTCCGTAGCGTAGCTAGCGTACTGACTGGCGCATGCGTGCGTGCGTGCACCGTATAAACATCTTCCCGCAATTTTCAGTCACTGATCTTAGTCTCTAGTTATTTTCGAATTTGGCTTTGAAATATTTGTTTGGCCATGCCAACCAACTAACATAACGTTGGAGGAGCAAACCCAGCGCTACCTTAGTATGTACTCTAATCATCAATCATCATCACTCACCTCTTTCGATAGCGCATTGTCTCTCCGTTCTGTTTCTCATTTTGGAATATTCTCCACACCAAATCATTATTATAAGAATTGAATATACACCCTTACAGGGGCTTTAGTTGTAACGGGAATAGAGCGATGGCGAAACAACCTTCAAGCGCTGCCCCTGCCCCATCGCTGGCAGAGCAAATTCAAATGCGCAATAGTAATACTAGTAAAATTCAAATTCCTGACACCAACGACACCGATCTCTTTTCCGATGAGTTTGATTCTTCAGATGATGAAGCAGACGTGAGCAAAATGCAGCGTCAGGACCAAAACTCTGCATCCCATCTAAGAACCTCTTTGACTGACGCCATCCAAACAGCCAGTGAGAATGCTGTAACTCCTAAAACAATCCGCCGTGAACGAATAATGAAAGACGCATTGGAGAGAGTCAAGAACAAAGAATCCGCAGCTCCGACAAGAACATCGAAAGCACCAAGCCAACCTCGGCGGAAAAGAACTAAGCTAGTCATCAAAAAGGGCGAGAAAACCAAAGTGAAAATGAATGCGAGGAAAAGCATTGTAGGGACGCGGAAACTTATTGAACCGACGGCTGTGTATGATCAGCAGCGATGCGTGATTGAGAACGGGGAATACACATTTAGAAAAATAGAAAAGCTAGTAGCCAAAAAAGGTAGAGGGCGTGGAAAGATGCGAGTGCATAAGGTGCCTGATCCTACATGTCCTATCCGCACAAATGCAAAGAAATCACAAGATAAATCCAATCAAGCAAAGGATCAATCTTTGCTGGATTGTGTTGGAGTATATCTAAAGCGCTTGGGGTGGAGTGAAAGAGCAAGGCGAACGCAATACCAATTGAATTTGAACGGCTCTTTACTGATAATACCGAGAGATAGAATGTTACGCATTGTGACTGATATGCATATCCACGGTGAATTGGATGAGTTTACAGCGGGTAGAATTGAAGAGGAACTACTGATATCAAAAGTTGAGCGGCAGATTCAAGTGTCGACCATGGTCAAAAACTCATATCAGAATGCGCAATACGATAATGATAATGTCAATCAGAGAATCACAGGAAGACGCAAGCACGATGATCAATACCATTTTGATGTATCCTCTGATAACTGCGATGTTGATCATCCAAGGTACGTCTGCATCGCATTGGTGGACACTTCTAGTCTCATTGCAACAGTTTTATCAATCATCTCATACATGAACAATTACAATTTCTGGACAGAACTGCGTCGAATTCGCCGCCACTGTCTACAAATAGTGGGGATCCAGACAGAGCTCGATCGGCACAGCCGAGCAGAAATCCTGAACTTGCAGAAATAAAGTTTATTTGTGCAAAAAAGTGTTTCCCAAAATTCTATGGAGACACAGAGGATGAAATTTTTGCGCAAGTGAAGGTAGACAAGGTGAGGAAGAAGGTGTTACGAAATGGTGAAAACACATCTGACGAGCAGCTTGTGATTGAACAAGCTGACTCGCAGAAAGACCATTTAACGATGATACTACATATGACTGGGAGGGAAGACCTTGTTCGTGATGCAAGTCGCAAAATCGTAAGTATTGTTCGTCGAAGGATAGCGCTTTGGAATTCTAAAGCTCTTCTTGAAGACAAGGATACCATAGAGGTTGATGTTAATTTCAATATCGATAAGCTTGACTTCGGTGAAATTAAAGGCCATGAGTCACTTTGGATACCCAGTTTTGAAGATGGTTCTCAATTTCGAGAAGTGTTTGGTGCTAAAGCACACCGAGGAGCGGCAATCACCGAGTTCGGGATTGACATTAAAAACTTGGAAAGTGTGTCCACACGACAGGAGAAGGAGGCTATTGTCGACAGAGCCAGACAAAAAAATAAGCAAGTGATAATTGCTCGCGTTTGCATCGACAAGAATGAAGACCTAAGCAGTATTGATGTCGACAGATTTGTGAAGAGAGGTGGAAATATCATGCCTCGGTACAGAAATGATGATACACGTAGCTACCGCGGACGATGGAAACATAAGTTCCATTTATTTGTTCCTGGAGGCAGAAAAAACCATCAAAATAAAAATACTCCAAAACCTACGCAACCCCAATCCCACGAACAAAGAAGAATAGACTTATCATTGTTTGCTATTCCTAGAAAGCGCAAAGCAAATGGTAAAACAGCTGGAGCATCTAGTCTCAACAAGAAGAAGACGCTTCCACAGTCTCAAATACCCCCCCAGAGAAATACAAGTTCAACATCGCTATCTGTTTCAAATGCGCAAACCGATCAAATATCCAAAAAGCGTAAAGCAAACGATGAAACAACTCGCGCATCTGGTTTCAAAAAACAGAAAGTAACTCCCAATTCTGATTACTACAAAAAGTTTACAGAAAAAATGAAGCCTGTGATGGAAATCGAATTCCGATCGATACATAAGCAAAGTATCAAAGGGATTTTGTGGGCAGCGCATAAGAAGAATTTTGGGAATGAATGCAATGAGAACTGCCGGTGCGCGTCTCAACTAGAAGTCTTGACGAAGGACGTTGTCTCTGACTATGTCTCCAAAAAGAGCAAGGAAGAGAAAGACTTCAAGCTTGATGATCAGGCGTATAATTCACCTGGTTTTGCTAAATATTTCTGTCCAAAATTCATTGATTTTGTTCGATCAAGTTTTCCGAATGATTCCTCCCAACAAATTCTTTCCAAGCTAATTGATATGTGGCAGAATATTCACACAAAAACGATGAGGTTCGGCTCTTCTTGCTCAGATGAATGCCCATGCTTGGACGGTTGGACAGTTAAATTTTTGCCACACCTCAAGGGTGACGACCAAAAAAAGGGTGACAAGAAGAAGAAGATAACGGTACTTGGTAAATTAGGACAGCTCCGGTCTCAGAAAAGTGCTGTGCGTGACGAAACGATGGACTCGATCTTCTTTAGACCAGCAAATTTTCCATTAGGTTTCTATTGTGTTACAAGAAACAGGAAGTGCGTCGTTGCATCGCTGAGTCCCACCGGTTCTAAAAAACTTTCAGTTGGTACCACTATTGAAGCCTATCAGATCGATCAAAACCCTGAAGAAAAGCTTGAATCGCATCAAAAACTTCAAGAAATATTTGAGATTCTGAAAGCAAGAGGAGGTAACCCGGGATTGAAACTTTTTTATTTGCCACTGACACATAAAAGAGTTGTAGATTGTAAGAAGGACTGGAAAAAAATTGCCAATACTTGGGTTTGGATCGGATCAAATAATTCTGGATGGGCCGGGGGCGCAATGGTGCACGGAAAGAAAAGGAGTATCAACTCAATGGTGGAGAATAATTCACAAATTGCTTTAGGAGTGTCTCCAAGGCATTTGCCAGAACACGTAAAAGAAAAAATCCACGCAGCAAAAAAAAAGCCTGCCCAAGTTCGGCGTCGCAGCAAGGTTGTAGCGAAAAAGGCAGATTCTCCACCAAAAGAAAGAGCAATCGGCAAGCCAGCTCCAAAGATATTGAGAAATGAGAGAAATAAGGATAGTCCAAAGACAGGGAACACCGTCAAATTTGATTTGAGCAAGAAAACAACTCACACTTGGGAAATAATTCCTTCTGTCGAAGTAAGCACGATTGCAGTTGAGGAGGTAAACAGGGAGCCAGTTAGACGTACGATGGATTCAGAAATATTAAAGGAGTATCTTATGTGCAAATCAGTTACAACCAGAGACTTGATCCGAAAATTAAAGGAATCTTATTATGATCTCAACACTTTAAAAGAGCCTCTGAAGAAAATTAAGGAGACTTTGAACAAGCTTGATTTGAATAATCGAAAGGCCGAATCCCAGGATGATTTGAGCAGCGAAGAGAGAAGAAATATTAATGAAGACTATCGCTTTTACCTCTTGAGATCCAAAGCCATCAAAATTTTCGAGATAGCTCATATCATTATCGGTGGTGAAAGGGCACAGAGAGATGGCACCTTACTTGATGGTGCAGCTCGTTTTGTTGAGCATACCACACCAGGAGATTATACATTGGATGAGATGCCAAATTTGATATATGAGCTTGAAAATGAGCGCAAAAGTTCAGGTGAAAAGCTTTGCAAAATTCACGAATGGATAAATAGATTTCAAATGGAGAAAGATCGCAATGGGCAGAAAATGGATCTAGGAATGGATTTCGATATTGATCGTTGTGGGGTTTCATTGGTTCATGCAGCTGTCATTGTTGGTGAGGTCAAATACATTGAACATTTCATTAAAGGTGGAGCAAAGCAGTCAAGAAGTAAAGGGGACGTGGTATCACCCCTTGAATTAGCCAAATTGATCAAAACTGAAGCAATGCAACGTAACAATGTGTATTGGATAGACAAATACGAGAAGGTCATTACGGCACTTGAGAATTCCAATGTTCAATGTTGAAGAACCTCAATGAGACGGGGAAAAATCCCCAGCACTTTCGAACCCAGGTGAATTATTATAGCAGTTGCACGAAGCACCTCCAGAGAGGACAAACAATTAGTGCGATCTGATAAAAGGTGCGAACCTTGTACCAGTAGGTACCAGTACTTGTACCAGCAGGTTACGGCGCACATTTTTTATTATTTCGGTTTCAAAAGTTTTTATTTTTATTTTGCGACATCTCTTGGGGGGGGGGGATGATCCGCCGAACGAAAATCTGTTTTGCACCTCTCTGCCCGGTCGGCGGGTAACGGTAGAAGAAATTAATTCAACACGCACAACAACCATACAAATCCAAAACAACCACAAACACCATCCAAAAACATGAAGACAATTGCAGTCCGCTTGATTGTGATGTCGATACTTCATTTCACCACATCATTTGCACCAAGAGCAAGAATTCGTGCAATCAATAGCATTCGCACCACGAGAGGAATCCTGCTCTTTTCGAGTGCTCCACAACAGACTTTAGAGGAACTTGATGATGGAAAATATTACGAAGCGGACCAGATAATAAAGAAAAGTCATTTTATAGGGGTTACACAACACTGTACAGCATGGGAATCGGCACAGGAATTTGTGAAATGCATTAGATCTGAACATCCTAAAGCTAGACACATATGTTTTGCATTTGTCGGCGGTTTCAATCCTAAGACAGAACGTTGCTCTGACGATGGAGAACCAACAGGTACAGCAGGAGTGCCGATTCTTGGGGGGATAAATGGAGAGGATCTGTCGGATACTGTCTGCGCCGTCGTTAGATATAGTGGTGGCATAAAGGTGAGTGGATATTTTGCGCTTGACACTCACTGTTGATATCTTCTTCTCGTGGTTTGAGAATGGGAACGAATATATCTTTATCTTATTCACCGTGCTAATCTTCATTTTACAGCTCGGAGCAGGCGGATTGATAAGGGCCTACGGTGGTACAGCGAGGATGGCTTTACGGGCAGCAACCAAGAAAATCTTGATTCCCAAGTCATCCATTCGAGTAAGCACTCAATCGTCTAATGCTGGGCAAATATATGCTACGGCCACAAAGTATAGCGGAATAGTCGGAGCGGAAACCTACGATGAAAAGGGAGACTTTGAAGTCACAATAACGTGCGATACTGCAGATTTCGAAGCAATGTGTGATAATCTCACTGATGCAACAAGAGGAAATATAATCTTTATTGAAGATTAATGAAAAGTCTGCAACTACACACGTAGTGAAGATTTCTTGGAGGAATCCACTTTTATTGCGTTAAGTTAAGTTTTATGGAGCACGAACGCTTTGCCTGTTGCCTTTTGGGTTGCTTTCAATGCACCTAATGTGCCAGTAGTGCCTGTATTTGCCGACCTTTCATGTTGTTCACGCTCAATTTGTTGAAGCCTTTTCTCCTCTTTCTTCTTTGAGCTACCATGACCGTGGAATTGATAGCATAACTGCCGATATGCCTCTTTCCTTGTCAATAGTCGGCCATGTTCATCACGATATTCAAGCTTGATTTCTCTATTCGCAAATTCAATATCCTTATCAGGACGTTTGGCCCTCAAACCTGTAGTGTCAAGCTTGACAACGTTCTTTAGATCAAGTGGAGCGTAATCATCATAAGTTTTTTCATCTTTCGCACGACCCCTGAGTTCCTCTCTTCCTGCACTTTTGCCTGTAATTTCACCAGTTTGCTTGAGCATATCAAGAAAGGCAGACATGCCTCGTCCCATTCCAGCCGTAGTTCCAGTGGATCCCAATGCTCCCATGGTATCTTCTTCTTCGACTTGATCCGCAAGTTCTTCAAATGTTTGTTTATTGTCATTTTTGTCTTCCTCTGCCTCTTCCATAGTTACATCCTCCACCTCAATCTTTTCCATGGCTGGGGCCTTCACTGGTTGAGCAGCCGCAGACACCTCTTTGTTCTGATTCTGGTTCGAACCATCAGGTTTGATAGGCTGAGCACGCAATGCACGGGTGAATTCTGTCGTAGTTCCAAGTTCAAATGTTATCTTTCCTTCGCCATTGCTGGCATTCTCAGCGACGATATTATCATCTGACTTCTTCATTGACTTAAGCGCCTCAACTACTGCATTTGCTCCTTTCGATTGTATACTCTTGACTTCTGTTACATTGCCATCACTGTTCGACTTGGAGTTTAATTCTCTCAGTCTGCGGAGACGCCGCGCCTTTGATATAGCAGCAGAAAGGAAAGCATCATCTTCAACTTCCTCCAATTCGTCACTCTTTCCTGAATTTCTCTTCTTACTCTCATCTTTTGCAGCAAAAATTGACTGTGTCCTTCGGTTGCCCTTCTCCATGATGTCATGAAATTTGTCTTTTCTTTTCTCCTGTATTGCTTCATCTTCGTCCTTCATTTCAACATCTTCTTGTGTAGCCATCTCCGGTGAGTTCTTCTGTGCGCCTCTATCATCTTCACTTTCATCACTGTCAACTTCTACCCGTCGTTTCCTTCTTCTGCGTTTCTTGTTGCCAAGTTTCGAAGCAGCTGCCAGCTCTTCTAGCAAGGTAGTACCTTGTACATGCGTATCTTCCTCTACTTCTGCACTGGTGGTTGCCTTGGAAAATTGTTCCTGCTCCTGATCCTGATCATCCTGATCCTCATGATCCATTCCATTGCCCTTTCGTTCCTTTCGGCTTCTCTTCTTATCTTTCTTTAATTTCTTCAGAAGTTTCTTTTCCTTCTTTTTCCGTTTCCTTTCGATCTCATCCTTGCTAATGACATTGATACCCATTGCCATCTCTTCCTCGTACGACAAGAAATCGGCCTGGTGCATGCTTCCGTTTTGGCCAGAGGAAGCCAGCGAAACGCTCTTCCCCTTGAACGCTGCAAACAGATCACTCTCCGGCTCTTCTTCTTTAGACTCCACAATCGTCCCTCCAAGTTTAAAGCCGGTCCGTTTCTTCCCTCCTTGTGAATCTCCAGGTCCCCCCTCCCCCCTAGTTGAAGAGTCGATTCCCAATATCATTTGGCTCCCACCAAGCTCTTCAAATTCATCATCGTCGTAACCAGCATACCCGCCTGCGTGGCCTAACCCCATTTCCACCATTCGCTTCCTCTTCAAATTATCGTGAAAGGTCGCACTCTCGGACATGTTCACATTCTCCAAAGCATTCACACCATCTTCCTCCGCCTCCAGAATAGATTTATCCGCTAGAGTTAGGACCGTGGTAGTCCCCGCATCAAAATCTGATGTATTATGCGCCACAGTCAGATTTTGCTGATCAAACTCTGCATCAGTATAATTCGCAGAAACATCCTTATCTTTCCCTCCACGTGATCGTTTCTTCTTCTTCTCTTTCGTACCGGTCTCACTATTCGAGCCAGCCGTTAGACTTTGTGCCCGCATCCGATCTGCCCAACTCAAGGCATCCAAGTTTGTGTCCCCCTCATTAGGTTCTTGTTTGAATTTTGCAATCCCGGCTTCGACTTCGCGCTTGAGCTTGGCTTCAGCGATTCGTTCCTTGATGCGATCCTCTTCGGTTGTATTTTGGGCTGGTGCATGGATTGCTTCACTTGCTTTTCTACCTTGTTGTCCATTTCCATCATTAGGATTTGTATTGAGGGGCTTGAGGCCTAGTTTTTGGCGGAGGGCGTTGGATTCAGAAATGGATAGGGATAGATCTTCGCTTTTGTTCGTAGTGGCGGGATCAGATGGTTTGTTGATTTTTAGCGGTTTCAGTCCGAGTTTTGCTCGCAGAGCATTCGATTCCGTCACTGACAGTTCTATTATGTTTTCTGACATTGCTTGACTTGCTTGTATTGGGCGGTAGATTAGTTATGAAAGCTGTTATGAATAGGCTTGTACGAGTACTCGATTGTGGTAAAAATGAAGGATTTGACCAATCGCAACAAGGAAGGCTTGTGATGTGGGCAAGCAAGCTTGTACTTGTGTGTAGGTTTGTTTTTTGAAAAGAAAAAAAGAGAAGAAAAGGAGAGAGAGCGGGTGTTTGAATATTTTGGAAGGCGCGGTTTTTAGGAAAGCGAACCCCGCCCGTCCTTGATGCGATGGAGCTACAGTACATACTTCTTGTACAAGTTAAAAGTTGTATTCTGTCATAATGACTGAATAAAAGCATCAGTTCAAAAGCATCAATACTGATACATTGCAATAGAGCTAGTAGAAAGATTTTATGGGCAGATCGTCCAAAGCACATCATTAGAAGCACAATTGGATTGAAGCCAATCAAGGTGAAAAACAATGATGAAACTCTTGGACTCATTAAGAAACAACATCGACTCAGATTATCGCAATCTTCAAGACAGCAAGATCGATGCCGTACCTTCCTCAGTAACACCCACTGAAATCATCGCATCAACCTTCAAAATATATGGTTCCATCTTCCTAATTTGCTTCGCCCTCTTCCTCGCCCTCCGCTCAAAATTTCCCCTTGTATACACTTTCAACTCTAGAGCTATCAATCAAATGACCCCACTCTCCAAACATCGCTATGGGCCAGTCAAGTGGATGTACAAAATTTTCACCTATTCCGATGATGAAATTTTCACACATTGCGGCATGACAGCCATTGTCTACCTTCGCTTCCTCCGCCTTGGGTTCAAATTATCCTGCGTTGGAATTTTCAACAGTTTCTACCTCATCCCTGCTAACCTTCACGGATGCAACTCCGATGGAGATGAATGCTTGAACTTGACCGATCAGGTGGAGAAACTCTCCTTCGG
>Ga0209712_10002357_pt1 | contig 15573 bp, 14 predicted proteins | sample ArcOceMetagenome_FD_187443 | JGI IMG/M metagenome (GOLD analysis project Ga0209712, IMG submission 187443) | Marine eukaryotic phytoplankton communities from Arctic Ocean - Arctic Ocean - Greenland ARC118M Metagenome (SPAdes) (version 2) | ecosystem: Environmental > Aquatic > Marine > Oceanic...
GTTTATTCTCGGAACGATTATAATACACCTAATTTTTCAAAAACTACGACATCGGAGATGTCACAAATCTAATTATTTGTGTCACGCAAAACGCTCTCTGTAAAATCATCAACCTCTGTACTACGAGTATACTGTACATACTGTACTGTTTGTTGGAAGAATAGAAGAATATTTAGGTAACTAGCAGGTTAACGGAGTAGAAAGTGGTATCATAGGGAACAAGTATTGAAGGAAGGATGGCTTCGTGAACGGGCAGTGAGAACCACAGTAAGTAGGTACAGGAAAACAAAAACAAAAAGAACAACACCAGGCAGGGATTCCAACGTGGTCCCCCATTGTAGTACTAAATTGGCCAGATCATGCTTCACTTCGCTGAGCAGACGGGAAGCGGTTCTGATGTGATTGTATGGTCGTTCATTACAACAATTGCGTTGGTGCAAATTATAAACTTATTAACATTTACTTCTGAGTGGTAACAGAAACAACCGCATCAAAACGATCAAACAAACTAACATTTTCAACAAAACCATCACACAGGCATAAAAGAAGCAATGAGTGACACTGCCCCATCAGCAAACTCCCTTCTGGTAGAGAACAGATTCGAGCTAGAATTAGAGTTCATACAATCTCTCGCTTCGCCGGCCTACCTTCACCACCTCGCAACCCAGGCCTACTTCCAAGACCCAGCCTTCATTTCATTCCTGCGATACCTTCAATATTGGAAAAGTCCAGAGTATGCAAAGTACATAAAGTTTCCGCACTGTCTCTACTTTTTAGAGTTACTTTGTGATAACGATACTTTTAGAAAGGAATTAGTGAATGTTCCATTCCGAAATTTTCTTCACGAGCAGCAATTTTATAATTGGCAGTATCGGAGTCGATATCTGTATGGTTCGGGGGTGAATGAAAAGGAAGATGAGAGCGGCAAGGAAACGGAAGCAAAGTCTGAGAATAACGATAACAATGCGGAAGGATTATCAAATTGATTGGATTCGTGCATTTTTGAGGGAGGTATCCATAATATGCAGTATCTTGCGTGAACTGAAATTGGACTTGTAAGAATAGGGAACATGAATTGAATATGGAATGACATGTTGATTTGCTATCTAAATGCTAATACAAAGAAATAAAATCTAAAAATGGAACGATGTAATTCACTTTGTCAACGTATTATTTTAACAGGAGAGAGATCAGATATCTCCTGTCATATTATCGCCACATGTTGTTTTCATTGATAGCTTGCTAAAGCGGTACGAAACTCAAAGAAGCAATCGATTCCCTGCTCCCTCCATCTGCATCTTGTTCACCAAGCTTCAGCATTACAGTAGTCTTGGATACTGTCTCTGAAAAGAAACTACTGTTCTCCTCAAAAATTTCTCGTAGTTCTTTCCACTCATCACCAGAAAGATAAAGATTAACGCTGGATTTGGATGTGCCATTGCCATTTTGAGAAAGCTGAGTTTCTTGACTACTTCGCGTATTATCAGCTGTTGGCGGACAGCACAAGTCCACACCGCCCCAACTAAATGCCAGTGGGTCATCATTTGTAGCTGATATCACCGCTGGATCTGTCTCTTCGTAGACAATCTTTACGACCCTTCGAAAATTGAGGATTCCATCGACCCCTTTTATTGCCATCGAAGTGTTCCAACTCAAAACTCTTAGTAAAAGACAATTATCAACCTTACCACTTTGGCAGCCAAAGACTGCGAAAGTGAAGACTGCCTGTGACTCAGCGTATCGAATCAGTTCTTTTCCGATGAAAGAAGCGCAGGTGCTGTGGATGAAATGGTGTTCCTTCTTGTTATCAATAGAAGAACTAGCTCGCAATCTATGTTTTAAAAGACGGTAAGCATCTGGTTCTTCTACAGATGCATATCCAAGTGTAGAACAGCATAGCATGCAAGTCAGCGTTGCCCCGCCCACTGTATCGCGCCATTCTCTATTTCCCCTGTACTCGGGATCCCCCTGGTTTTGTTTCACGTTGCTTTCGCCGCTACTGGATATTTCATCCCCCGATGCCTGTATTTCTATTTGCGATTGTTCACCATATCCATCAATCGCAAGAACACAAATATTGTGTAAATCGTCTTTATTCGTGACAAGTATCGTCTCATCTTCAAACATGACGCCCTTCCCTGGGACGTTACTAACTGCTGAAAAATCAATGGCGGGTTGCTGCGTTTGATTATATACATGATGCAACATAGCAACATTCAATTGTGAGAAAGAGTTGAGAAAATAGTACAAAACACAAAGGAGCTACGTATCCATTTGATTACAAAATCAGCAAAGTACGTACCCCATCAAAACACGTCAAATAATCTGTAATCTCGTCCCAATACCCTGTCGGCAAATGACACACATTTCGAATGACACTGTCTTTCTTGGCCATCACCCCTTGGTCAAGATTCAACAACGAGTTCGGGGCCTGGAGCAAATACTGTCGACACGATCTGCATTGCAGATTCGTCAATGCTTCACAAGGCGTCAGGGTCGCGTCTTGTTCAGGAATAATATTATCCAACTGGACTCGACTCGAATTGGAATCATGGTATTGAATGCGGAAGGATAGAAAGTCCCCATCAAAGTGTAGGGAAGACATGACTTCTGCTTCGGTGCCGAGGATTGTACATGGAAGTATCATTCGTACCAGTGTTGCCCCATTTTCTTTCGAGAAAATATGCAGGAGTGTCTTTTTGGATTTGGTGTTTATTGGCAAATGCTCTGATCCTGATTCCACACTTGAAATTTGTATATCTATATCTTCACTTTGTAGGTTCAAGGCGGGTGCACGTTTATCTTTCTCCGGCATGAGAGTGATACTGAAGGAAGAGATATAAATCAATTTTTCCACTGTATAATTCCAATCTCCATAGTCTAGTGCACTCATTAAATTGGGTGCTTGCGCTTCGTACCCCTCTTCCAAGAGCAGTTGTGGTGGCTCCAGCGGGTTTGTGGAATTATTGCGTTCGTTCCGCGATTCAACTAGTACTTGCTCTTTTTGTTTGGTACGTGGTGTACGTGCGCCCAAGATGCGATCGTCATCTTTGGAATTGCGTGAATTGAACGGATTCTTGATTGCATCAGCAGTGACAGTGGCACGAAGAGGATTCGTATCATATCCATTTTCATTCACAATGTCAATGTCATGCTCTGGCTCGTCTTTCGCCATTTTCTTCAATCGCTCCACTTCATCGGTGGCTTTATGAAAGTTTTCGATAGCTTCCTGCATCGACATTTGACCAATGAGTTGTTGAAGTTCTACCGCAGCATTACGAGTTGAATTATGCGCACTGCTATTAGCAACAGCAGGCGCTCGCTTACTATCGAGATGGTTGTGAGAACATGAGGTTTTGTGCACTTTCCAGTGACTTTTCTGACAGGTTCTGGAGCAGTATTGTACTGATTTACATGCTGAGCACCTAAGCGGTTCACACTTTTTGGAACAGTAGTGACATACTTCAGCGTTGGTCGGAGAGCTGGTTTCGATCCTCATTGCTCATTCCTATGTTTCATTTATTGTACTCCGTACCGTCTCCTTCCTCATTCATTTTTACAGCATGGGTTACAGGTTACAGTTATAGATACCGTACAGCCCCGTGGCGTCCGTCATTGTACGTACTTATGTGAAGATTGGCTGATATGATTGAGCCAGCAGACCTGGACATTTTCAAATTTCAAATTATGCGCCTCTTTTGCCATCGTCTGTTTTCGTACTTGACCTTTTCTTCTTGATTGAACCAAATCAAAACACAAACTGGTTCCAGCTGCCGCACCAGCTGCTCCAGCTGACATGACGCGACGCAGAGTGCAGACAGCACCCCAATTATCCAACCAGCTTGACGACACTTTAAAGCAACAGTCCTACACAATTGACTTGAAACACTCACCCCATTGTACTATTTTTCGGTGTGTGCGTTCAGTTACGAATATATGGCCTTTGTTCAACATACACAACAAAATGATGGACAACTCTATACACTCTTCAACACCAGTTTCGCTCACCGAAGATGAATGTCTAACTGGCCCTCCACCCAACAACGAGGATGCTAGCAGTTCTGGTAAGAACGAAGAAGATTTACCAGATGAATCACTGAAATCTCAGTCTACCCCTGTTGCTTTCGATTCAGAGGATGGCGGAGGACATTCAACCCTCGAACACCCAAACATACCTTCCAATGAACATCAACCCCCTTCTTCCAGCAACACAGATTTGAAAGGAACAAGTCTCAAGTCCACCTTATACGCCGACGACTTCATCGCAGAAGTTGACAAACATTACAACAGAGTAGCCTGCTCTGCGCTATGTGTCTGGCTCACCCTTGTATCCATCTCATTCTACATTGGAAAAAGGAAGAATGCCTTGAAACACTTACTGGAATCGAGCAGAAAGCTCCCCTGGTCGCATCCTTGCTGCTCGGCATGTCTCTCGTTTCCTCATTGCTGCCCCTACTCGTTCGTAAGAACAAGCGATGCTTGAGCGGTGTCGTCGTCTGTGCGGTTGTAGTACAATTAATTGCCTTCTCGACCGATTTGCTCTTGGCGTTTTTTCCAACGCCCGTTTTAATTGATCCCGTGTGTGGAACCAAATCGTACCTGTTGCGGTATTGCGAATGGACTCCGTTGGCGTTTACAATGGCGTTCTTGACGGAATCTTGCAGGATTGATGATCCGAGTAAGAGAGCAGCGAGGGGTGGAAATAATGCAGGAACACTATCGATGATTATTAGTGCCATGAGCATGACTAAGGCGCCCAGTCAAAAATTTGATCAGTTGGATGGGTCCGATACGGAAGAGGATTTGAAAGGCCGCGTTCAGAAGAGATTGAATTCAGCATATTCTCTTGGACTTACGCAGGGATTGTCGACGTTCTGTGGGTGGATTTTCCCTCTGTGTCCTGGTCCCATCAGTTGGATTATTTGTATGATTGTTTCTTGTGCATTGTTCTCTGTGCTCTGGAGCCGGTTGTTTCTTAGAACAAAATCCTTCAAGGCCATGGAATCGGGGTCAACTCTAAGTGAACAGGAAATGTATAACTGGACTCGCCTTTCGCTGGGCTTATTGAGAACCTGCACTTATGTTTGGTCTATGCTTGTCGCGGTCTTTTTTGTATGTGCAATTGGACCCAACATATTTCCAAATAACAACATTCTCAAGATTCCAGGACTTTCGATGATGCTTGAAAGTACTCTGGATGTCGTCTTCAAAGCCATATACCTTCTGATCGTGATTGACGTTCACGATACTATCTTCGATCCAAGTGCCCGTGCCGAGCGCCGGCTAGAGGAACTGAGGCAGATGCTGAGTGTCGTCTGGGACAACTCCAGTGATGTGATTGGAATTTCAGTGCAAGGCGTATCTGGAGATGTAACAACAATGCTAAGCCCTACATATATGAAGATCTTTGCGGGCATAAACAATGAAGAAGAAGATCCGCCCAAATCTTCTAAACATGGAATGGCTCTTGCATTTGAGTTGAATTCGAGCTGTTTTAATTCTGACGTAAACGCCATTCCTACAAATGTATACGACTTGGACATGCAAAATCTATCTGAAAGTAAGCCATATATTTGGACAAAAAGCAACACTCTTAAGAAGAAAGAACTGGAGTCCATGGCAAAGCTTGTCGTCAAAGCTTGGAAGACAGATTCAAGACGAGAGAAAACGCTGCTCATGCACGATCTGACCCGAGCACGCGGTTCTGTTGGAGAAAATATTCGTTGTGAAGCTAATATTACTAGAATGGAGGAGAATGCGTTGGTGATTGTCGTGAGAGACATTTCAGAGCGTTTCAGACGGTTCGAAGCTGAGAAAAAAGTGATCAGTGAAACGACGGCGAGACTAAAAGACGCTGCTGCAAATAGATTCACGCGTCACGAGGTTAAGAACGGTTTGTTGTCCGCCATTGCTTTATGTGATTCGTTACAGGAAAGTGTGAATGATTTGTCAGCTAGGGTTAAATCCTTGGATCGGCAGGTCGTTGAAAAGAATACGGCTCTTAGTGCTCTATCCGAGTTGGAGGAAAGTGTTAATCAGACGAATGCTACGAGTAGTGAGGACCGAACGACTGAAGTTTTCAAGACAGGTCCCGGTATGGATACCAGTACACATGGAGACTCATCCACACAGCGTTTTTTATTCGAGCTGGATAAAACTCTGTATGAAATTCTTGATACTATTCTTGCTGAGGCGATGGCTCGAGATGTGATTCATGAGATTTATGAGCCCAATCTCGAACGAGTTAATGTTCCTCAGGTTTTATCAGAGAGTATAAACATCAATGCGAATATTTTGAGTAACAAACGATTTCCGATCAACACGAAGCCAGTCCCTCTTCCCGACTTTGGTTTAGATACTCAGCTTTTAAAGTATATTCATAGGAATGCAATAAGCAATGCATGTAAATATGGACAAAAAGGTGGGGTGGTTGTTACGGATGTGTATTGGGATAAAGAAAATCGTGAACTTAGCATGGATGTGACAAATCTGCCCGGAGAGAACCATTCTGAAATTTTGAAGTTGGGAGAATTGGCAGAAGAGGTTGTGTTTTCCCCGAGACGGCGATTAACGATGCACTCCACAGGCGACGACAATAACAAAGTTTCTGCTTCGCATTCCTCAGGCGATGGAGCATGGATTATGCTCAAATGTGCAAAAACTTTGGGTGGTAAATGCAATATACAGGTGAGTTTTCCATGTTGATATTGTTTAAGCAAATATACTTCAATGTTCTTTCTCAAATTCCTTGATAACGCGAAACTTAGTTTAAAGAGGACAAAACAATATTTTCTTTCTCTTGCCCGGTAAAGGTATATGATGAAGAATTCGCAAATGAAAGGAAGCAGTATAAGGACTTTGAACTTCCAAAGAATTTGTATGCCATTGCGATAGATGACTCTAAAATTCAACGAAAGTTGTTGAAACTATTTTTTGAGTCTGCTGGAGTTCGGAATGATCGTATTCATATCATGGGTGATACTGCTGAAGAAATCAATACGTTTGGTGACTTTGCCACAACCTTTGTAGACGAACACCCTGATGATGTTATTTTGATGATAGTGGACGAGAATTTAGACATACAAGAAGAGCTAGTGGGTACAAAGCATGAGAGTGTGTCAGGCTCTGGCGCTGTGGCCGAGATGCGACGAAGACTTCTTCCGGATCAAGAGAGACGAGTCCTAGCTCTCATCAGATCAGCAAATGATTCCGCAAGCGACGTTTCGATTTATAACTCTAGAGCCCATGGCTATTTACCAAAATCTCCAATTAAAAGAAATAAGGTCTTGGAAGTCTTAGCCCCGTTATGGCTGGCACGCTTCCCTCGCTTTGTACCTCAAGCTAGAGATTGGCGCGACAAGAAAAGCATTGAAGACGTAGTAATTACCATGGATGATTTGATGGGGCTTATTGACGACATTGATGTTCTTTCTGTGTTGAGTGAGGATGAGTTGGTTAAAAAGTGGTCAATAATTTGGGAGAAAATGCACGCACTGAAAGGAGATTTGCAAATAATGCCAAATAGAGAAAAGGGCTTGGATACAGCCATCACTCTAATCAGTGACTTGAGAGGGCCAAACCCTCCAGAGAACTTCAGTGAGAGTTGGCTTGCAATTCGTTCCAACCTTCGTTTTTGAAATTATCTCCTCATTTGACTAAATAAAAGTCGGGAGATTTATTTAAAAAGACACAGTTCTAGAAGCATTTATGTTACACACAAAGTTCGCTCAAGAACATGATGATAAAATGGGAATTCCTTCTAGATTTCTTCTTCTTGAAGCATAAATGGTAGCTCTTTTGCGACCTTGAAGTCGCACCCAGTCTGATTCTTAATGTCTTCCACAGTTAATCCAGCTGCAATTTCAATTAAAGTCAACCCCCCGTCACCATTTTTATCACAATCGAAGACGCAGAGATCGGTGATGATTCTATCCACAACTCTTCGTCCTGTCAGGGGAAGTAAGCACTCTGATATTATCTTGGGAGTTCCATCTTTTGCTACGTGATCGAGAGTCACCACCACCTTTGTACCCGGAGCTGATATCAAATCCATTGCCCCTCCCATTCCTTTGCAAAGTTTCCCTGGAATAATCCAGTTTGCTAGATCACCATTGGCGCTGACTTGCAATGCGCCCAATATAGTTAAATGCACGTGGCCACCACGAATCATACTGAAGCTATCCGAGCTAGAAAAAGCGCTCGCACCCTTGATAGCTGTAACTGTTTCTTTCCCAGCATTAATAAAGTCTGCATCTGCTTCATCTATATCAGATGGATATGGACCAAGGCCCATGAGCCCGTTCTCTGCTTGAAGCTCAATATGCACATCGGGAGGAATGAAATTACTAGCCATGGTCGGAATGCCAATGCCGAGGTTAACGTACATCCCGTCTTTAAACTCTTGCGCAGCTCTTTGTATCATACGAGACCGCCCTGCGTTCGCGGTATGGGGGTTTTGACCAGAGAGTATCTTCAATCGTTCAATTCTTTTTTCATTATCCACTGCATGAATAACTCGATCGACGTAAACTCCTGGTAAATGAATTTCATCGGGACTCAAATCACCCGCTGGAACAATGTGCTCTGCTTCTGCAATACACATTCTCCCCGACATAGCTGCATCCGGGTTGGCATTTCGAGCGGTACCACGAAAGACCAAATTTCCCCTTGTATCTGCCTTCCATGCTTTCACAATTGAAACATCTGCAGGAAGTGCCTCTTCCAATAAAAAATCCTTTCCATTAAAAACCCTTGATTCACGTGGTGACGAGGTAATGATTACTTCGTTACTCCCAGACGAGCAATATTTGATTGGTATACCGCCACATGCATACATGGTACCTACCAATAAGAATTCTAATGTGAGAAATTTCATTTGAATACAAACCAAAACACATCAGCAGATGAATTTCCTTACCAGCTCCAGCAGGAGTGTAGAATGCAGGTACACCTGATCCTGCAGCACGCATTCTTGCAGCAATGGTGCCTTGTGGCGTCAATTCCACCTCTAACTTGCCACCAAAGTACATGTCTGCAAAATTCTAAAGTTAAAATTTATTATAAAGCAGTCAGTGGTCATAAATATCAAACCTATCAACAAGAAGAAATTGAATCAATTCATATTTCACCAAAATAATGTCTTACCTGATTTTCCCCTACATAGGATGCAATCATCCGTTTAATCTTTCCAGCTTCAAACAACAAGCCAAGCCCAAATCCATCAACCCCTGCAGTGAGACTAGCAACAGTCAAATCTGTTGCGCGATCGTCATTTGCTAATTCATTCAATAGCGTTTCTGGTATCCCCCCTAGACCAAAGCCGCCGCAATTTATGGAAATCCCGGGGAATATGCAATCTGAAAGAGCTTCTTTGGCGCTATTTACAACCTTAGAAGTTCTATCATCTGTAGAGAAGCGGCGGACAGAATGAAGTGCGTTTTTGTTCAATTTCTGTAGATCGAATGCTACTAGCGGTGCCGCTGTTGCTGAGGGCACACCACCGATTGTCCGAGTGCGCAGCATTGTTGCCTTCACGGAAGTTCTCCGAAGGATAGATCCTTGAACTCTCATCCGCTTGGCTACTTTGTCAAGATAACGATGCATATTTCCTTTTCTATGGGAGAATTCAGATGAACTTGTCTTCTAGAATCTGAACACGCTGAAATCACACAGCAAATTCAAAATGATTCTTGATGATGGCAACATGATTGAATTCTGTCAAATTTTGGAAAATCTGGAAGAATTCTTTTTCGGATAAAATTTCACCCGCGCCATACCAAAGGTATAGCAAAAAAGCAAAACATTTCTCCGACACAGGGAATCGAACCCTGGTCTCCCGCGTGACAGGCGGGGATACTAGCCACTATACTATGTCGGAATACAACTGCTTGTGAAAGATTTTAGGCACATTGCAAATTATAATCTATACTATGGCGGAACCCGGAACTTGTCCTGCATTTCCTTTCACAAATAAAGGCATCACAAATTAGGACGATTTGATGATTATATGATATGACGTCAAACGCCAATGAGGCCTACACATTTCCTTTCACAAATAAAGGCATCACAAATTAGTACGATATGATGATTATATGATATGACGCCAAACGGCAATGAGGCCCACACATTTCCTTTCAAAAAGGCATCACAAATTAGTACGATATGATGATTAGTACTATCAATAAGGTAGGTCTATCCAGTTACCGGTATGACCACAATATCCATCTGTAATACACAAGACTCCACTCAGAACACGAGCTATCATCTCTTACAGTGGGTGCTGGTACCTAGTCGTCTATCGTCTATGCCATGGACTAGTGAAATGGCAGGATGTTCAACTAAAGAAGAGGATCATCCAACACGAACCTCTTTTGGTGACCAAGCGAATTCAAAAGTACATATTGTTAAATCGCCAACTCACGAAGAGACCTAACTCTCGAAAGCAAAACAAGCTCATTGCTTTTGGTAAAACAACAACCTAAAAATAATCAACGCCGTTGAATACCATATTTGTACATCTGCTGTTTTTATTTAAAACTATAAACAGCCTCCTCCACACAGAAACAAGTAAAATACGCAGCGCGCATCCACAAACAAGTAAAATACATGTACATGTAGCCTCCACAAACACACATTATACACAAAATGAAAACAATCCTCCGACACAGGGAATCGAACCCTGGTCTCCCGCGTGACAGGCGGGGATACTAGCCACTATACTATGTCGGAATTCAACTGTTTGTGAATAGTTTGTGACATACTGCAAATTATGATCTATTACTTTATGTTACAGCATAGCAGTGATCAAAAGGTACGAAGGTCTACGCCATGCCAGTTACCACCGCAAAAAATGAAATTACTTGTTGTACGTGAGTACCATGCTGCTGCTTTTCTCTTGCATGTAAAAAAATAGCACCTCAACAACTTCAAACTTGGCCTGAACCTGCTGGTGGAACAAGTTCCTATCATGGGGTAAGTGAGCTGATTCTTACGCCTCACATACAAGTATAGATCATTTAGTTAGAAGTGATCACTGAAATAATCGGAAACATGCTCCATGATGTAGCTATCTTTGGGCTGCCATGCTAATTCATTCTCTCTATCTTCACAATCTCCATCGCCTCCGCATCCGGTACATAGTACTGTAATGCACACAGTACTGTAACATGAATATAACAGATTATAGGTTTTAATGTGTATCATTTTCTCCACGAAAGTCGCAGTCCGACATAGTATAGTGGCTAGTATCCCCGCCTGTCACGCGGGAGACCAGGGTTCGATTCCCTGTGTCGGAGAACAATTTTACCTTTTTGTTGCACATGTACGGAGAGTGAGTGCTAACATACTTTTACTTGTAACTCTTGTAACTCTTGTAACTCTTGTTAGCAGTGATGTAATGTATGCTTCGTCTGGCAACGAGCGTCAAGAATCCAGATTCCAGATCCTAAATTCATGACACACGTCGTATCATACTCCAGTTGTAGCTTACAGTATGCAAAACAACTATAAAGTTATTATAGAACTTCTATTTGTTTCAATCATCATGTCGGGATCAGCAATGTCTTTGTCATCAGCTATCAAACCGTAAGTGCGTCCTATAGTAGCTAGCTTATCATCGCATGGTGCGTTGTATCTTCAATTTGATAATGGTCGAATGTGTTATGGCTTCGTGTTATCTTTGGAATTCTCTCTAAATTCTATTGCACTTCAAAATGTTAGTGAGGACGAATCATCCGATGTTCTGGCCCGCTGGGCAGACCGCTGGGCTGAATCTAGACTGGGATGGCATAAGGCTGAACCTCATCATTTTCTACTCAAATATGGTTCAGAGTTAAACATTATACATTTCACAGATACGAATACTTGCATCGCTGGCGAAACTGAGAATGAGTGCGATGGTGATAGAAAACAAGCAAGAATTCTTTTCCCTCTCTGTGGAAAGGTAAGAGATGACAATGTTTAGAACTTGAAAATAGTTTGGTGAGAGTGAACCAGGAATTCTTTCTGACTTCATCTTATTTATCTGGTAGACGGTTGATATGGCGTTCCTATCGGAACATGCAGGAGTGGGCGAGGTTGTTGGGGTCGATGGTATACGCAAAGCTCTAGAAGAATTTGTTAACGAGCACCCACATCTAAAAATAACAGAAACCAATGGTTATGAGGCATTCGAGAGGTTCGAGGGAGACGGCATATCTTTGTTGAAAGGAGACTTTTTTGCGCTGAATGATGGCGTCACAAATGGAAAATTTGATGGAATTTTTGATAGAGGTTCAATCGTTGCTATTGATCCATCTCTGAGGAAGAAGTACGTCGATATCCTGGGCAAATTGATCAAACCTGGAGGCTCTATTCTAATGACGACAGTTGATCGCCGCGATGGAACAGAAGAGGGCAAGAGCGCAGGGCCACCATTTTCTGTTGATGGTGAAGAAATCAACAGGTTGTACGGAAATCTTGATTGGGTTAGCTCCATACAAAAATTGGACGAAATGAATGAGTTTCAAGACGAAGAGAGTAAAAAGAGATGGACGATGCAAGGCGTGGACAGCCTTTATGAGCTAGTCTACGTAGTGAAAGCAAAAGTAGACTTTTAATCAAAGAGCATTAGTTCTTCAAATATAACTCCTTGGCGAATTCAATAGTTTCGAAATTGAGGAGTGATGAGTGAGTCTAAATGAAAATGAGTGCAGTAAAAAGTAATCCTCTACAGTAGATTCAAGATGGCAAAACAGGAGAAGATTCTTGACCCGGATCGACAAGGCACAAAAAACTGCGTGACGAATCTGTTCATTCAGTAACTAGTTTTGGTTGGAACGAGTTTCATTCCGTCCCTGGCCTGTTGTGCACTGAATCATCAAGCCCCGGTATCATACTGTCTAAAAAAGAGTGACAGCACACCACCGCCCTCCCGCGCATTCAGAACTGTGAAATGAAACAAATTCAGTGCGCGTGCGCCGGCCTCAGGCCGGCCAGCCAGCCAAGCCAGCACACAGTAAAAAGTACGTTAATCTTGGAGCCTGAAGTTTCTACGCCCATCCATCGACCATGAAGTCTACGCCCATCGCCATAAACCATAAAGCATAACCCAAACGTATCAATCACCCATCACTTCTACTCTTCTACTATCACGAATTCATTTCCCGCAGCTTTCTACATGACTTCCCCTGGCCATTTCTTGCTCAATAATGGAGCTGCAGCGGGCCTCAATCCTATGCACGGGCAACAGCATCAAGGCTGTGGTTTCATCGTTTCTTGCCTTGTCAAAGCCGATAACACTTCGAAAGATGACGTTGAATTTTCTAGCTCGCTAGGCTTTCGCTTGAGGAAGACTATCGCAGACCCATCCCAGACCACCGCTGATATTGCTAAAGCTACTGTCGAAAGCAGCACGAGATATAGCATGCGATCTGTAAAGACTTGACGGGGGGATCGAATTGTGACGTTATCCTCAGCTATGGTGATGGATCTACAACCAAAGTCATGGTCAGGTACGATGACAAAAAGGATGAGGAAGCAGTTATTGGCAAGCTCTCATTATTGGTAAAGATTGCAGAGAACAGTATGACAAGCCTTGTTTTGGCTGAAGGTAAGAAGCTTGTTCTTATTCTTTTTCGACCGCCGATAAACATTCTGGGTATTCGTATTTCAGTCTCTAAATTTGGACCATCATTTATCCTCTTCAAATACAGATCCGTTGTACCCATTGATTCAGAGTTGCTCAAGTTTCCCAGCAGAGATCTACATCAGCCCAAGTACTACTTTGTGGGACTCCTCAATTCTTGAAGATACCCATAAAACTGTGCTCATGACAATTGCGAAGGACGATAAAATCACTTCAGCTGTTGTAAACCCATCGAAAAAGGCGATCGACGATTTCATCAAATCAAGAGGTGAAGCTACATCTGTCATAAGCAAATCATCTCCAAAGAACCCCCCCTCGAAGCCTAAAGCTGCTGCCAAGCCCAAGGCTCGGAAATCAGCGAGAAGAAACGAGGAAGAACCGGGGCAACCTTCCAAAAAGACGCGAAGTGCCGAGAAGAAGGAGCAAGCCAAAACCGACAAAGCTCCTTCAGATGATGTTGAGATGTTGAAGCAAGATGCAGGAAAAGACAAGGAAGCTCCTTCGAAACCAAAAGATACCACCACAGAGAAGAAACAAAATAATGCTAAGTTGCCCAAGCAGGGTTCAGAAGGCGATAAAGAAACTCTTTCGAAACCAAAAGAGTCCGCTAAAAAGAAGCAAAAAAAGGCGAAGGTGGGCGAGTCACCTGTCAAAGCTCCAACTGAAAAATCCCTACCTTCAAAGAGCGCTAGCAGGAAAAGGAGCTTGTCTATTACAGATAAGGAAGTTAGTGCACCAGTGTCTTCCTCCAAGAGCAAAGATTCTGACAAGAACACAAAGAAGAAGAAGAGCTCCAAGATTAAGGATCCCAATGCTCCGAAACGTTCTTTGACGTCCTACCTCCTCTATTGCGGTGATAACAGAGCGTCTGTAAAGAAAGAGAACCCCGACGCCAAGTTTCTTGATATTGGTAAGATTCTTGGTGAGCAATTCAAGAGCTTGTCTAAGAAAGAGAAAGATGTCTACGTCGAAAAGGCGGCCCTTCTCAAGAAAACATATGATGAGGAAAAGATTGAATACTTGAAGAATAAAGACAAAGAGACAAAAAATGAGGATGAAACAGCAGTAGCGTCAGAAGAACCAGTTGCTACAGTAGTAAAGAAGCCAAGGGGGCAAAAGAAGGGGAAGGAGCTCACAGAAAGTAAAGATGATGACAATGAAGAGGATGTGGAGAATAATGGTCCCGACAATGCGAAGGGGAAGAAAGCAAAGACAGCAAAGAAAGCAAAAAAAGCAAAAAAAGATCCGAACGCCCCCAAACGTTCACTCACCACTTACATGCTTTTCTGCAAAGATCACAGAGCGCAGGTAATGAAGGAAAATCCGGGCAAGCAAGTCCCCGAAATTGGCAAAACCCTTGGATCCATGTACAAGAAGCTTTCACTAAAAGAAAAGGATCCATATGTAAAGGAGGCTCAAAATCTCAAAGAGCAATATGACAAAGACAAGGCAGAATACTTAAAAACGAAGGATACCGAGGAGAAAGGGGCATCTGGGAAAGCTTCGACCTAGGTCTAACGGAATCTGAGACGGGTCAGATGAAATAAATGTACCGGTAGTATATGAGTCCATTTTAAAAAAAGGGGAAGATTTTATCTCGTTTTGATTCGTATCTCCGGTTATTTCGCACCTATTAATACATTTAATGTTTACCAAGTGCTTCACAAATGCTGCCCAATCACTTCAATTATTACTGTGGAGTTCTTGTTCCACATTTCAAAATCGCACTACACGTGGTCAACAGACGCATTATTTTAATCAGACTTTGATTTATTACTTTCCGATCTGTTCGACACCATTGCTCTCAATGATCTACCAAAATCTTTTTCGAGTGTATAAATCAGACAACTTGTAAAAATGAAACAGCTTATACCAATCCCAAGGTGAGATGCAGTGTCCATAGATAGTAATGGCAAGTTTTGACCGTCCATGAACAATATCCGAGATTC
>Ga0209712_10002358_pt1 | contig 15570 bp, 13 predicted proteins | sample ArcOceMetagenome_FD_187443 | JGI IMG/M metagenome (GOLD analysis project Ga0209712, IMG submission 187443) | Marine eukaryotic phytoplankton communities from Arctic Ocean - Arctic Ocean - Greenland ARC118M Metagenome (SPAdes) (version 2) | ecosystem: Environmental > Aquatic > Marine > Oceanic...
TCATTCCCTTGAACACATGGTTTTGTCAATTGTTCCTCATTCCCTTGGACACATGGTTTTGTCAAAGATTGCATCTCGGTTTGCAAAATTCCCATCATGGCATCAAGCTCATTTGTTTCCAAGAAGAAAAAGTTCTTATTCTCCCTGCCACTTGTACTTGTCGTCTCAGGGGTTGCGATCTCGTCCCACTGCTTCCCCATCAGCTGCAATCCTTCTTTCATGTCTTCAACTGCAGAATTTATATAATTTGATAAAGTCGCTTGGAACCCCTTTGCCAAGTCGACAGTCCTGCCAATGTCACAGTCGTCCCCTCGCTCGATTGTAGGTACACTATTCCAGGAATAGCTCGACTGCAGACTATTTGACGTCCAACTTCCTCCATCATCGTGATCGTGATCGTGATCAATGTCAGGATTTTTTGGAAGAATAGGCACTGCGGTTTCTGAGGACATGGGATTACTTGACATGGAAGTACTACGTGCACATGTGTGATGCTGAGATGTTTCACCTTCTCGATGTTGTTGATCCTGCCGATTCTTGTTCCATGGCTCATCCGGGAATCCATTCCATGAATCTCCATTCTTGTCCCGCTTCTTTTCGGGTGATGGAGGCCCATCAAGAATTACCATGAGGGAGTCGTTTGGGTTAAAACCTTCAAACACTATGCCTGGCGTCTTCTGGTTCATAGGCGCCATCACAGTTTGGCTATTAAGTGAGTTGAAGTTGTTGACGTTGGTATGATCTCTGAGGCCCATATCAGCGGTTTGAGCAAGCAACTTAGGCCGGGTTTTTCCATGAGTTTGTGCTCGATGTCTATCCCGACTTGAAAAGCCCCGGCCGACTTCTTGATTGTCAACAGTATCAAACCAATCCTCTGCCGAGTCGCCGTAAGGATCAGGAAGGCCATGATATTGTCCATATGTGTCAACCACTTTCGGGTCGGGATCTATAAGAGGATCATAATGAGGCAAAGTTTCTGTGATTACGAGTTCTTCCACCTCTTCATTCCATGAAATTTTTCGGTCGTGTTTGTTTATTTGCTTGGGGGGCTTTCTCAGTTTCCGCCTGCTCCGATTTGTTGTAGACTTTTTCAGGATGGAAATAACATTCGAATCATCTCCACTCGGTAGATATTTCAAAGATTGAGTACCGGTACTAGATTGAGTGCTAGATCTTGTACTACTTGTAGATCCACTGCTAAGGCTATCAGGTTGGTCTTGTGGTTCCTGCTCTATCTTCTCTTCAGGAGGCGGGGGTGGCAGACGTGAGTTCCACAGTCTCCATTCATCATAGGCTTTTCTCTTCGCCTCATCTTTCAATAATTCATATGCAAGACTGGTGGCCTGAAATTTCAACTTTGCCTTTCTGCTAACCGGTGTTCCAGCCTGGACAACGCTGACGGTACTTCCCGCATCGGAAATTTGACCGTTGGCAGTAATTATCCCTCTCACACCAGCACTGATCATCGTCATGTCATCCGGAGATTCAATAGGAGTTGCTAATACAAGACGGCCCTGACGTAAGAATGCAAGTTTGAGTTCCCGATCTGTAGACTCGGCTTGATCCAGTCCAAGGACATCGGTGTACAAATCGGCACGGTCCCAGAACGCTGAAAAGACAACGGATAAGATTTGCCTCATGGTCATTTGGGATACGCCAGGAATGATATATTTCGATTTTTCTTTTGGAGGTGGAGGTGAGGCCGAGGATGCCTGTGATCGATTTTTCCTTCGCTGCAGCGTATCCTTATACTCTTGTCTTTGTTTGATGGCACTGCGTGTCTTTAAATTCTGAGAATGTCTTTTTGGCAGATTGGGTTGCTTTCGTTGCTTTGGATACACTCTTGTCGCACCTGACTTCCCCGCATCATCTCGGAATAGACCATCAGTGTCGGTGACGCCCGTAGGGGATGCCGCCCACGGATCGAAACCCCATTCCATGCTGGATTTTCCCTTGTTCCTGTTCTGTCCATGGCTTTGCGCATGGGCTGACAGAGGTCTGGGATCTTGAGAGTCTCGAGAGGTGTACTGTTCCCAATTCTTTTTGGGCTTCTGCGCCGCAGACCAAAACCGCTTCGGCATGATTGAGGTTTAATGCGCAGTGTTTCAATGCGAACTACGTTTACACGTACTTGGGCTTACGATTCGAGTGAGGCGTCAACGAAATATCTGTTTCTTCTTATGATATCTGTTTTTCAAACCGATTCATTCAGTCATTTATTTCCAATACGAGTGCTTGTCGTTAATCACGCAATAGTGAGAGGAGCAACCGCCGGAACGCGACTGAGGGTATTATTCTTTGGCACAGAGCACTAACGACCCATTTTTTCGTGAGTCTTGTTCCACGTTGTAACTTATGCCCATGAAATATTTAGTATCATAGATTTCGAAAAAGTCGTTAAGAAATATCCACTTTATTGGAGGTGCTCGAAGTACCAATCACAATATGTTCGTCGTGTCACCTTGGTGTCGTCACAGCATTGTTACTTGAAAGGAGTGAAACTGAATTTTCAAATTACTTGAATATTCTCGGGTCTAGGGGACGGTGCGTTTAGATAGTTCACTGCACTAATGATTTTGTTGATCGTTGAGAGCTCACATATTTTATATTTTGGATTTTTTTTAATTTTGCACCAAGATCCCACTCTGAATTTTTTTTCTTAGAAGAAGCGCGCATGTCTGATGTATTGATTGATAGTCGCCAAATTTCTGATATTCTAGAAGTATTAAAATATCACGTATTTATTAATAAAATAACACCGTAATAATCAGGTTTTCTTCTACGGGTAGGAAGATTGTAGTTCGCAGATTGAAGATAGATCAGTTTGGTTGCGCCCACTTTCTACACAAAAGCTTTACAAATATAGTACAGTATTGTAAGATGGGTGTCCCCAGTATGCAAATTTGTGATTGGGTGATTGAAAGTGGCAGCCATAACCAATGGTATTCATTTCAATTCCTTGTTTTCGCAGTGGCAGAGAACTTTAAAGGTGGTAAAGTGGTAGGTGCACTCCTTTGTACTAACCTCAATTGTAAGATCACCAAGATGTCTTCTATTGTGCTATCAAGGTGATATACTCGCTTTTTCTGGGGTACACGAACCAGTTAGGCATTAATTAATAATCTTGATCAGCTGCTGGGACCATTATATTGTTATCCATAGTAAGGTGATCTGTTGTTCGCATTTGAAAGAAGTGCAAACAAAGTGATGATAAAAAGATGTTGTGTAGAGGAATGTGAAGGATGAACCATTCTTTGACTTCGCAAGAATATTATTGGTTTCTCAGCTCTGCTTCCAACGCTGCTGCAGAAAGATGCAGCATCTTGATCCATCACCTCTGTGTGTTGTGTTAGTTGCGACTTGATATTTCCCAAAGAGATGAACTCGATGGAGGAATGAGGCTACTCCTTCGTATGTACTTTAATGTAGTGCTGATTGTCGATCTCTTCTCCAAGTTTCTTAGTCAAAGAAATTGGGACTACACTACAACCTTGAACATAGTGAAAAACAATCGGTAACCAAAAACACGACATTAAATTTTTAGTCTTTGAGTCTACATTCCGCTCGAATATATATTAGGTTCGAGCGGAATTTCTGTTGATTAAAAATGCTTCTGCAAAGAAGCAGGACATATTCGGTTAACACCATCACCCATCGGCAAGGATGGATATGCATTTGGATCTAACGCAGGTCTAAAATATATCAGATCTATTTTGTTTGTGCAACCTCAAAATATTTAGAGGTTGAGGTTTCCAGAAAGGCTTCCGACAAGGGTGAAAAGTCCGAATACAGCAAGGAAAAGAAGCTGGAAACGATCAGTGTCAAGTCCAAAGATAAGGTTGTCAGTCTGGATATCTCCACGGATGGCGGATTTATCAGCCTGAGTGTTACTCCTTGCGGTTCCAGACAAGAAACCGGGGATGTTGGCTCTCTGATCACGCTCGATAACAGTAAGTCCGTCCTCGTAAAGGTATTCCGAGCTTCCGGAGAAAGCAGTTACGCGGGTCTTAGCAGCCTCAGCGTAGAACGCAGGGTCACGCTCGACCTGAAGACGGGAGTCAGCAAAGTTAGGAACCTTGTAAGGGGAAGGGGGTGCCTTGTTTCCTCCTCCGGAGAAATTAAAACTGATCTTGCCTGCGTCTTTAGCGAAGGAAGGGTATCCCTTGGATTCCTTGGGTGCGCTCTTAGCCTATTTTGGAGTTAGAATGAAGATGTTAGAGAGAGAACTTGGTCAAAGGTTTCAGTGCGAGCCGTGAGAGAAAGATTTCTTCGCTCAATCAACACAAGTAGTTGACCAGATCAGACTGGACAAATTGTGAGGAACCCATGCCCTCGACTCATTATTTTCCGATGCAGTATACACTGTGTCCAATACATATTTGTTGTCGTATTTAGCCACAATCTTCTGGTGGCCTTTCTCTCACAACGGCACTTCCATTAATTTCCACAGTCGAATATCAATAAACTCACGGGAGCAGCCTTAGCAGCAGCCTTACCGGCAGCCTTACCGGCAGCCTTAGGTGCAGCCTTCTTTCCCTTCTTGAAAGGGTTTCCAATAGCACGGGTAGCCATGTGAGGAGCAGTGAAAGCATTGGCAGTAGCCAACAAAGCAAGGGTAACAACAGCGACAGATTTCATTTTGGATATGGTTTTAAAATGTATTATGTGGGGCATTCGCTGTACTTATCTTCCGCCTCGTCGGCTGGCGATGGGTCTTCAGGCACTTCGAATCCCTGACGTCCGTTTCTTGAAGGCAAATCTTTCTAAAATTCACTTCAATACTCAGGGTGGGAAAGTTTTCAAAGTTTGCGCGAACATCAAGCGAATTCACAATATTTTACAAAATCCTAACCTTAGCGATATACCTCACCTTGCGTAGAAGTTGAAGCAGGAGGGAAAAGATAGAACGGACAGACGTTGTGTCAAGGCAACTTTCGCTCTACTGGAGCTTGTTGAGAAAACATTCCTTGCTTGTAGCACATTTCTCTATATATACTAATCAATATCCAACCATGAAGCTTTTCACCGCCGCCCTCCTTGTCACCTCTGTTGCTGCTTTCGCTCCTTCCTCCGTTGAGCGTACCAACACCGCTTTGTCCATGGACCGCCGTGCTGCTTTTGGACAGATCGCCGTTGCTGGAGCCGTCCTTGCTGGAGTTCCCGCTATTGCTTCTGCTGATGGATCCGTTTCCGCTGCTACCATCAACCGTGCACGTGGAATTTACGGAGACCGTATTGTTCTTCTTAAGGGTGCAGTTGCTGCTGGAGACTTCAAAGCTATTGCTGAGGAGAAGAATGCTTTCGTCCTTTTCAACTCTGGAGCTTACGCCAACAATAAGGGCAAGAAGAAGGCTGCTATCGCTCAGACCAACGATATCTTCAAGGCTATCCGTTCTGGAGACAAGGCTGCTGTAAAGACTGCTTATGATTCTTACGTTGCTGCTAACGAAATCAGCGGTCTTCCTGATGTTGACTCTCAGTCTGGACAGGGATACTGCAATGACTACGATTTCCGTAACCGTTCCAAGGCTGGAGCTATTTACGTCAGATAGATTGCTCGTTATGAAAAAAAGTATCAGCAAGACATTTATTAAACTTTAGATATTGAATATTCAATTCAATGGTGTGGTCTCTCAAGGTCGTTTTCACCAGTTCTTATGTGCTGCCTGCCTCTACAGTAGTCTCAAGAAAACAATCGGGGAGAGGTGTATCATAGCAACATAGCTTTTTTTAGTTCTGCATAACTCTATAGAACAGTTTGAACTCAATCTATTTTTGTTAGTTTCTATAGAAATCTTTTGTTTACTGTAACTGGGCTGCATTACTTCGAGATTAGATACCTTTGCGAGAGAATTTGAATTTACTTCAATGACATCTCGAAATAGCTTCTCAGTACACAGCGTACGGTATGGTATGGCATGTGTACTTTAAAACTCTATAAAAAGTTTTAAAATAAACCCGATAATATTTAGAATAGTTCTTTGTGTACTTACTGACTGTAAACTGTAAAACGAATGTGATAATTTAGTTTTCTCCCGGTGCTGGCAAGTCAGCTTGAAATTCGCTACCAAGACGTGGGGCACGCCGTTGTCCAGGAGCTGGCGCGGACAGCCAAGCTCTACCAGCAGTGTCATCGGCATCATCATCTTCTTCGTCACTAGACGTTAGGAATCTTCTCATGTTGCCATTTCTGTTTCCGTTTTGTGTAAGCGCCTGCGGTACATCATTATCATGTATTATGTTGGCATTTTCATTACGTGTACCCTCCCCACGCTCATTATTATTTCCTACATTTGGACTTGAATCAGAGATGCTGCGGCTTTCATAGTCACTATTCCCAACAGCTCCACCGCTCCCACCAATTGCAGATGATTGAGATGAACTCGTTTCACTAAAACTAAAAGTTGATGCTTCAGGGTTTGTTCCTTGCAAGGATCGGGTTGAGCTGTTCAGCTCAGTTTCGTGTGATGCCAGAAGAAGAGCATGAATTGCTGCAGAGTCTTCATTGAATGCACTTTGCTGTTCTTGCCTTACCCGTTTGGAGGTATCGTTGTTATTTGAGGTGTTGTCTCGTCGTTTCATTGTGCGAACTGCGAATTGCGATGTTGAATGTTGAATGTTGAATGTGGTTGCGTTTGTCTGTACAGTAGTACAATTTCGAAATTAGGTTGAATCAATCTACGAGCAAGGGCTACAAGCTACACGTAGTAGCTATTTGTATGCAGTTGAAAAGAATAAAGTAGGAGCAATGTCAAGATCTTACTTGTTGAATGTACTCGTACGGTAGAGATGATTCTTCGTTCCAAATATCGAGCTTGGCATTAGGCGTATTGTAGGCTGTATCATGACGCTCATGCCCCTCATTTCCATCTTCAATCTTCAAATCTGTTGCGAGTTGCGAACTGATGTCAATTTTTTTGAAATTTTCAAATTTATCTCCCTCTCCTCTTTTCATCCCTTTCTCTCACATTTTGGATTTTTCAAATCCTTTTGGGCTATTATGAGTTTTTAGAATCGTGACTCGTGACAAAGCCGTTCGCCTCTTATTAATCTCGCATCGACTCGGCCAAACCTGTCTCTGTCTATCTCACCACAAAAGTAAAAACATCATGACTTCGAAAGAACTCGCTCCACTCCAAAGTGCTCTCGACTCAATTCTCAGCCGTCTCTCGTGCTTGGAATCTAAAGTCGGCATTGAATCAGTGACCCCAACCGAAACGGCCTCCCGAGCAGCGATTGTAGAAGGCAAGTTAGTTAAGTTCTCACACTTGAACATACCATACCGTCCGTAGATAAACGCGTCGTCATTGTAATTCAACATTCCTTACATTTCCTCACATGATTTTCACGAGATAGATGAAATTTCCCCATCCCTAGTAGCATACGATGAACACGTCAACAGAACCGTCTCTCCTTTTGTAGAGGCTTGCAATGCGATTGAAGGATTGAAAGATACGGGATCACACATTAATGCAATCTGGAAAGGAATTCGTGACATTGTAGAAATCGGGACAAAATGCAAAAAGCCGGCTGAAGTACAAAGTTCCCTCATGCCCTTTCTCAAACCTGTTCAAGATTCAATGGCGAAGATTCGTCAGGCGAGGCTTGATAGAAAGTTTGATTGGCACATCAAGGCGATTATGGAGATGTTGGCGTCTGTTTCGTGGACTATTATGAGTGCTCCGCCTGCTCCTAGTACCTTTATCAAGGATACGATTGGTAGTTCCGACTTTTGGGCGAATAAGATAAGAAAAGAGTATAAAGGCAAGGATGATGCTCAGATAGCCTTTTGCGATACAATGAAAAAGATGATTGGTGATTTGGCTGCATATGTGAAGGAATATCATTTGAGTGGTCTCATGTGGAACCCCAGAGGTATTGACATTGCTGACTATAAGCCTTCGGATTCTGTTCCTGTATATTCGTCCGCTCCTGCACATGCTCCTGCGAAAGCAGCCAAACCTCCTGGAAATGCGGCTGATATCTTGAAAGAATTGGCAGGCAAGAGAACTGGGGATGGAAGTTCGGCTGCAACTGGGCTGAAGAAGGTTGGGCGGGATCAGCAGACTTGGAGGAAGGAATTTAAGGGTGGCAAACCAGGTCCAGGAGCAAGTGCAACTGTGAAACCTTCGGCAGTGAAGGCGGCGCAAAAAGCTGTTGTGGAGAAGAAGCGCAAGGATCCTGTTTGCAAATTTCAACCTGTTGGAAGCAAGTGGATAGTTGAGAATCAGACCAAGGAGTCCAATCCTAATGGAGTATGCACCGTTGAGGTCAAAAATCCTAAGGAACAAGTGTACATGTACGTAACAGTCGAAACTGTTTTGGTTTGATGATTGATCGTGTACTTTTCCTTGATAGCTACGTGTACTCACACTCTCTTTGCATTCATCATTCATCAGTTACAATTGTCATAATGCAACCATTCAGATCAAAGGTAAATTGAATAGTGTCATCCTTGACACCTGTACTAAATCAAATCTGGTTTTCGAGACTGCTATATCATCTTGCGAAGTAGTAAACTGCAAAAGAATGCATATCCAATCTACTGGAGTTTGTCCCTCTTTCTCCATTGACAAAACCGATGGGTGTCTTGTCTACTTGAGTGCAGAAGCTGTCGCTATTACCAACTTTGTCACTAGCAAGAGTTCCGAGATGAATGTTAGTTGGACGGATGAGAAGAGTGGTGAACAGAAAGAGGCGCCGATTCCAGAGCAGTTTGTTCATAAGTTGGTGGGGGGTGCGATTACATCCGACGTTTCTGATCTTTATCATTAAAACTTGTGTCGATCCTTTTAGAAATAGTAGAAATGAAATACTTCAAAATTATTTATCATACTGTAGACACCGAGTATTACATTGTTATTCCTCTACCTTTCGCATAGTACGCTCGTATGAAACTCGCAATTACTAGTGGAGGGAGCCAGCATCTAACATTGATTCATTCCAAGAAATTATCTCATCTACCATTGATTCGGATTATTGAACGTTACAGCAAGAAAAAGACGCCTATTGATATGATACAGGTAAGAAGCTAAATGATGGTGATGTATGCTAGTTTTCTTGTTGCGAAATAAATTTATTTGATGCCTCTTTCTCAAGTCAACAAAAGAATATGATGATATTGCTTCTTCCCATCCGCGCTGACTTGAGCCAAACTAAACATGAAGTAAATACTTTGTACGAGGATAGGATGCGATACCTCTGAGTGAAGACCGAATTCGAAGACAAGGGTTAGATTTATAAGTCTTCTTTCGTGTAGGTTGAAACGCTTGGTTGAAGCCTTGGTGGTTCACAGTTCGACCGCTCGCTTCAAAGCATCACTCATCTTCTTTGTCAGACTCTTTAATAAGCACTAAGCTTCTCCTTGTGCTCTGGTTTCGACCTTTTCACAATCACCTAAGACCAGTAACACTGTCCTCCCTCTGCCCTGTCAATGTATCTTACCCTAAGGAGTAGCAATAAAGTTCTCCCTGTGATGTACCGTAAATGTCATAGTGAAGAGGACTAAGCCTATTCCTGTGCATTTTCGACCTTGCCTTGCCCTTCTGCGGAGTACTCAGCTTCTCCCTGTGCTCTTTCGAATTTACTCTCCTCTTCTCACTAAAATTTCGGCAGTTTGAATTTTACTCCATGCCAAATGGAAATGAATGAATACATCCACTAAACTGCATCCAACTGATCTTGTTTTGAGCCAGACTAGCTGGTATCAAATTATATGAGTGCTATCGGTATACAAATTGAGCGAGGGGGCAAAGGAATGATAGAGATATGTTGAACGGATGGGGGCCAATGGAACATCTTTTTCGATATTAGGACGCCTCGGGGCAAATTCAAATGCAAATGAGGTTATTGTTTCTGATTGTAAAAAGCGCAGCAAATTAGTTGTGCACGGTGCTAACTAAGAATTTCCATCTTCATTAGACCTTAATGAAACTTGACTACCAGGTATCAGCCAATTCTCTTCACCCATAATCCAAGCTTGCTCTTCTTCACAGGTTTACATTTCTGCCCATCATCAAGAGCGGCAAAAACTTTCACTAAATACTTCTGTACAAATTGCAGATTACTTATATCGGTCTCTACTTCTAAAAAGAAGAGCTGTATCAAATTTGAAATGATGGTCATAAGAAGAGAGAAGAGTATTATTGTATTCAGATTTTGGTCATGAACCAATCATTACTGTCAGTTGGTAGATAAACTATACGCACGTTTTTAGGCACTCGCCTCTTGTTACATTGGTACGTGTACTGTTTCTTAGACGAGGTTGTTGTGATTATTTTGTTTCTTTCTCGTCGTCGTAGCGTCTGTTCTTCTTGTTTCAGAGAAGCCAAAAGCACTGCTGCTGTTGTTGTCCAAACGCCTCATTTGGAGCATTTTCACCAATGACAGCCACCTTTTCCGCAACAGGATAAGTCGCAACATTCCATATGAATATTGGAGCCCGTAAAAGGTAGAGGGCCCACTTCATTTTCCTATGACGCAGTTCTTCCTTTGTCGAGTCTGAGGATAGATCAATATTGACATTTCTTGCGCCATTACCATTTTGGCCATCTTTGTCAGTTTGTGCGAGAGAAGATCCATGCAGAGTGACAATATCCAAGACTTGAGAGCATTCTTGTTCGAGAATCTTTGGCGTCGATAGATGTACTCGTATGACGGAGACAAGATTTGAAATAGTATAATGTTAGAGTCAGTGAAACTATTGCGCAATTCAGAGGGGATGTTTTTTTCCTGCGAGTGAACATTGGTGATGATAGGACTCATTCCTATAAGGTCTGCCGCAGTGATATCGTTCGAACTTTGAGAAATAATATCTGTCTGTTTGCTAGAGAGTGAATCTGATGAATTTGAGCCTATATCACTCCTCTCTGGAGCGCTACTTGCGATTGGTCCAGGATTTCTTGGCAAAACCTTGACGCTAGGAATGTAATGCCAATGGCGATCAAAATTGTCAGTGGAGAAAAATTCATCCTCCTTCACACGGCCCAGTTTATTGATAATCTCGTGCCTGCATTCTAACTGAAATGCATCTTTGATGGTGCAACCGGGGCACTTGGAGGATATTGTTTGCAAGACGCGTCTTGTACCAGTACCTGGTGAGCACCATGTGATAAGATTTCATACGGTTTGGGAGTACATTCTTCTCGCCTCTCAATAGATTGTTTTGATTTAGGACCTCCTTTCTCTTCGTACTCTGTCGCGACATACCAATATTGATAAGATCGGCCATAAGACGAATCGGTTCCTCGCAATAATACCTTCCAAGATATGCTTGACTGACACGGTAGCAGAACGAACCAGGCATCTTCTTTATGATATAAGATGCATACTCCTTTTCCCTTTTTGCAAACGTTTCGAGATAGTTTCGCTCACTTGTAGGAGCATTTTCCCAACGAGAATTTCCATGGCAGAATTGTAATGTTCTTCAAACGTAGGTTTCGCTCTCAGCGTCAATCATCCCTTTCAGATTTGTTTTGATTGCCTGGTAGTTGACAGGAGCCAAGTTGTCCTTGTCCGCGAGATCCTTGTTTAGAAGATGCCAAGAATCAGCTATGTAATGGGCATTTGAAAGCTTCAAAGTTTTCGTAATGAATCTCTGGTTGATGAAACCATCCGCTCCAACAACAAGAATCTGATCGCGGGACCTTCCTGTGGCCATTTCAAACATAGAGTCAAAGAGAAACTGGTACGCTCCAACAAAAAGAACCTGATCGCGGGACCTTCCTGTGGCCATTTCAAACAGAGTAAAAAAGAAACTGGTACGAAGAATACAATTCCTCTATAAATAAACCTTCCGCTGCAAGGTCGATCTTGTCTGTATCTCGTTTGACAGTAATGGCACCATAAGAGTATAGTGAAGTGTTGAACGCAGATTTCATCATATCTGTAAAACTGCTGTCCCATATCTCTCGAAAACATCTCTCATGGCACCAGTCATCCATACGATGCCTGTGATTGTTCCATCTTCTGCGGTTTTGATACGGTAGTCAAAATAGGGATCGTTGTCTATGTACACGAGAAGTCCAGACAGTCCGCAATGATTGGGAAGAACTCGAGAGCCAAACTCCCTACTTTTTGTCGCTTCTAAAGCGAGAGATTGAAACCTGCGTCTAAATCAATCGAGTTGGGTTGACGCTGACTTATTATGGATGCAATGGGTAAGCATAGAAAATCTGACTTTTCGGTCAGTGGCCTATCAGTTGATTATGTGGATCGTTGAGGACTTCACGACAGAATGACCATTAAGATACATCTAGATGCCATCTTATAAATCAAGATGATCGTACTTTTTGCTCCAGCTAAAGCTCCTCACTCTGATGTTTACTGATATCTTGAGGGAGAGCACCCATTTGGGATAAAATAATTGATCTGTGATACTCGTAGATCTCATTGTATTGTACGACCTTTGCAGCTGTTCGAGCTTCTTTCGAACTTGAAAAATGAAGGACTTGGGAAACTCCAACTCTTTATAACAAAATCTCACCATTGCAGTAATGATGTTTGTCAAAACAATTTTAAAAAAGAGATTATCAGGCTTAACTAAATCGCATGGAGCCTCCTACGTGTACCTCAACTTGACGATTTGGCCGATGTCGGATGGAGTAAATCTAGTTCAACTCACGACCTTGAACTCACATTAGATCTTGAAATTGGTCTTTACAAAATTACCAGCATTGAATGTACGATGAACAAATTTAGAAGATAGAACGAGTAATTCACGAGTGTGGTTTGAATGATCTGCGATTTGGGTGGATGCGCTAATACATAACAGGAGAGCGAGGCGGGCAAGACACACCGAGAAACTTTCAAGGTTGTGAGCATGGACCTACCCAACCCTCGTATGATCAAAAGATATAACAGATATGTAATATTTACGAGGTTCAATGGTATCCTTCCGCAACTACGTGTACGTGTAGAACCTGGACATGTATCCATATGTGACTAACAGAGCGCGATATTTGGCGTTCAATGGAGTGATATACCAAAGATGAACTTATCCAATGTTCATGATGAAACGACAATGAGATAGAAGGTATGATTTTCAAGTGAAGGCTAAATTGAAAGACTTTGTTTTGACGAGCTGTCCAACAAGCTGATGGCATTCAAAGCCGACCATGTTCACTACTTGTATGATGCACCTCAGGCTCAATCAAGTGAGTACTACTCCTACTCTCTGGCGGGAGGGTGTTTGAGACATTCAGCATCCAAGATTCGAAAGAATGAATTGCAACCTTTGAAGCCACTAAATGAATTAACACGGCGATTGGTTCTTGACGGAAATATCTTATGACCATCATTTGATACAGCTTGGAACATTTTCTTTTTAAAGTAGAGACCGCTATACGTAATTTCTCTTGTGGATTTACCTGGAGGTAGAAGATCGCATTTTCAAATTGTACGCAAGTATTCAATCCAAGTATTCAATTCAAGTTTTCACAGCCCTTGACGGATAAGAGAAAAGTAAACCTGTGAAGAGGAGCAACCTTGGATTATGGGTGAAGAGACAATAGTTGATTGACAAGTTTTATTACGGTCTGCATGTGGCTGATAGTTTTAGATACGAGTAGCACCGTGCGCAAGCGCACAAAACGCCACTTTGCTGTGCTAAGCATTTGATACCAGCTAGTCTGGCTCAAACAAAACCAGATGGATGCGGATTAGAGGATATGACCGTTCAAATTCATTTAGACATGGAGTGCTACTTCACACTAATTGCATTTTAGTAAGAAGAGGAGACTGCTACATTATTTCATCTAAGAATTTACCTCTCGTGCCTACTAGAATTAAGCATTTTTTGAAAGTAAAACGTGTGTAGACTTTTACGTGAGGACTTGTAAAGGAGGCAGCAATAAATTTATTTTTGCGCTTCTTCGTAATTAGAAGATATTGAAGGTCGTCACTGCACAAGCTAACATACAGCACAGTGATCTCGATATACCCATAGCGTAATACTCTTGAAAGCTTATTTCCAATTCATCTTGAGACAATCCTTGTTGAATTTTGTGCTTCAGAATAAGGCTGACTCTCGTGATAGATAGTGAAAGCACCATTGCAATAAAGTACAGAATGGCCATGAATATCTTGATGGAAAAGGTAAGCGTACTCGATTCTTTGTTGTAATGAACAATGTTCAGAAGCACGCCAGTCAAGCATAGAGTACTGAAGACGATGAACACTGTTTGCCCCCCTAATTCATAAGATCGATTCCACTGAGAGCAATCAAGCATTTCGTTTCCTCCAGAGAAATGGGAGTAATGAAATATAGATAACCCTGAAATGGCACCTTGCACAAAAAGTAGTGCGCCTTTCATTTTGCGAATTAGAAACTTCAAATTGTTTTCTCTTCTTAATCCAGTACTACGCGTAGTAGAAACACCAGCAGGATTATTGATAGAAATATCATTTTCTTCAAGAATCATGCAATGAAAGCAACCCGTAAATGAATTTTCAATATAAATCATTCCTTTGTCATCCCGAGCTTGACTGCCAGAATTACCAAACAGGTGCACTGAAGAACCTCTTCTGACGTCGCCTGTATCACCATCGAAGTCTTGATCCGGAACCTTACTAGTTAATGAATCATCTCTCTCATTCTTCTCTACAGATATGTCCAAGGTTTTAGTGACCCTTCGGGCTCTCCCGACCAGCGTATCATTGAATTCGTTCTCGGTTGACTTGGAAATATGAGCATTTGTTTTGGACTCTACGTCGTCTACTAAGGTCGACGAGCTCATGGAGGTCGGCGTTGGTAAATTACAATTTCGAAATTATGTTCTGAAACGCATTGAAAAAGTCAAATTTGAAAATAATTTGAAATATGTTTTCAACAACAATTGTCTGACAGCCTACGAGGGACATCAGTACTGACTGTAGGTTATTAGAACAAGAGAATCCCCTACCACGAGGAGTCTCTTGGTAGTAAAAATGATTAGAACCCCCTGTATTTGATTCCTCAGCCATGAATAGAGACGAAAGCACGAAGCTATTACTTCCGAGATTGCGAGCAGTTTCTTGGTACACACGGGGAGTAAAGATGAAAGAGAAACCAAGAAGAGACGGAGTACTCCTTCCAAGAAGACATTCAATTATTCTTATGCTAACAGTGCTCTACACTGATAGCATCAACCGTAAAATATTGGAATCAAATCTATCTGAAACGCACCCTATTATTTCTACCTCCTTAGTCCAGCGTAAAGATTGTCGGCTTAATTTCAATGCAGGGTTATTTGTTTATGTACGTGTATTTATATACCGTGGGCGAGACATTTGAATACGAATGACAGTATCCTTCTGGACTATTTTTCTCTGACAGCCTCGGTAACTTTTCATTGGGTATGTCAATCGGGAGCTATCAATACGACCAGTATCCTCGAGATCCTTTGTAACTCTTCGAACTCCAGCCGCGTCTGCCACTTTTCCAGCTGCGTCTGCCACTGCGCCAGCCACTTTTCCAGCCGCGTCTGCCACTGCGCCTCCCACCGCGTCTGCTACCGCGTCTACCACCGCGTCTGCCACCGCGTCTGCCACCGCGTCTGCCACCGCGTCTGCCACCGCGTCTGCCACCGCGTC
>Ga0209712_10002359_pt1 | contig 15566 bp, 12 predicted proteins | sample ArcOceMetagenome_FD_187443 | JGI IMG/M metagenome (GOLD analysis project Ga0209712, IMG submission 187443) | Marine eukaryotic phytoplankton communities from Arctic Ocean - Arctic Ocean - Greenland ARC118M Metagenome (SPAdes) (version 2) | ecosystem: Environmental > Aquatic > Marine > Oceanic...
GAAGGCTCTTAACCTAACCTACATTGGTTAGGTACTTTTCTACAGTAAACAGCTTGTTGTTTTTGGCTGTCGATTGTTTGTCGCATACCGCATACCGTACACCGTATGTACTAGCTAGCTAGCTAGCTAGCTAGCTAGCTAGCTAGACTACAAGTTTGAAAGTCTACAAGCTACTTCGCAAGTTTGCGTTTGTATTGCCTCCGTGGTACAAAGTAGAATTGTACCGGTACGGACCAGCTACAGTGCGTTAATCGTACACATTGATTATACGCACACTATACGTTCTACCATCTTTCAAGAGAACTGTTACCGTCTGCATCATAATTTGCCATAGTTTCAAAATGACATCGTCAATCACGTCATTCTCGAACCCAACCTTCATCTCACTATTCATAATATTAGTTCCAGTGTTGATTCTAATCTACCGCATCGTTTGTCCTAAAATACTAACCTACCCATGGCCAAGTGAAAGTGCACCAAAGAAAAAATCGACTGTATCCTTTGCAGGAAGCTTCAACCCTCCTCATAATGGGCACCTTGCAATGATTGAATATCTGGCAAAAAGATATGAAAACGTCATAATCGTTATCGGAATGAACCCAAATAAAGTATACAAAGTATCACCACAAACTAGAGCAGATATACTCCAAAAAATGATTTCGGTACGATTGGGCAGCGAGCAAATGGATAAGAGTAGGATAAGGATTAAAGTCTGTTCGGAGTATATTTGGAGGTACGCCATGAGTCAAAATGCCAAAATCATGTTTCGGGGGATAAGAACATGGAAAAAGGATGGCAAGGAAGAGAGGGCACTACATGTTTTGAACACATGGGGTCCGATTGTGTTTGGGCCATTGAAGTGGCCTTTGAAGACGGTTTTCATGGAGGGAGATACAAGATATTTGAATCTTTCGTCTACTTTGATTCGGGAGACTTGCGCCGACCAACATTCTAGAGAGAATGAGAAAAGAAGCGGAGGAAGCTGCTTGGAGGGTATGGTGCCAAAGGAAGTTGAAGAGGAAGTGATCAAGGCTTATAGCTAGAGTAGCTATTAGGTATAACAGGTAAAACAAATCACGAAATCTTTTAATTTGGAAATTGCACGCTGATTATTTATGTATTAAAAATCTGTAACAAATATTCTGTGTTGGTCAACTTCTAGTTGCTATGTTAAATTGGTGTATCAAAAGAACAAATATGTTGACGTCCAATGAGTATTCACATAGATGCATGGAATACCCGCACAGTACCCGCACAGTACCCGCATTGTATCATTCAAGGTAGCTTACACGTATTCCTTCCTCCCTGTTTGAAGTTTGATATTTTTATCTTTTTTATTAAAATTCACCATTTTCAATAATGTGTTTTCAAATGAGTAACTACGGGTATGCGTGTGCCATATTGAATATCGTTGAAGGGAAAATAATGAGAATTTTCCAACATTCAACATGTTCAATGTGGATAGATACAATAGTGATTGCTTTGATAAGAAGTTGTTCTTCCACATTTTACCGTTAATTAACTGTTGGTTTTCTAGTTTGGTGACCGTTAGAATAACACGGTAAGCAATATACAAACAAACAAGCTAGCAAGCTCGCAAGCTAGCAAGCACGTAATCTTTACCCTTCCTACTACTGCCTATCTCAATCTACAACTACCGCGCATTGTACATTTCATTTCCCAATCAACCCACCACGAACTGCACTACTCTAGGACAGAAACAGTCTTGGTATTGACAAACAAATAGCTGCATAAAAATTTTCCTATCATTTGCGCTTAAGCAATAAGCAGCAGCTTAGCCCCTTTAGAATGCAAAGGCGCCCAAAGCAGAGATCCAGTGGCAATGGCAATTCCGCCTCTGGATCAAAACCCTCAAAACCCTCTTCTTCCAGTCTTCCACGCCATCATACCATATCTCAGCAATCTCGCCGCCTCAATCAAAACTCACGCAAAAAGAAGTTCAACTATGTCACCTTTGCAATTCAACTCATTATTGCATGCGTCTTTGGACTCTCATGTATGATCTTCTACAGAAGTGCCACTGCCGGTGCATCGTCAGGGTCTCTAGGGAAGGATCCAACTGTTGACAATACATCGTCTTCTTGGACAGGGTCCAAATTTGGAAAACCTTCCAACCTTGCTGAGGTCGATAATAATAACAGTGAGACAGGGGTACAAGGTGACGTTCAGCAAATATTGAATAAACACTTTGAGCAACAAGCTAATGGCATTGCAGGTGAACATCCAATCGTATCTACCTCTAAACGAACAACAGAGGAAGCCAATGCTTACATGAACACCCAGCAATCAGAATCTGTTAAAGGTGAACAGTTCCTCAAGCAGAAACTAGTCAACCTCTACAATCTTCAGCAAAAGTCTGATGTTGAAGATTCTTCCCCTATCGTGACGAGGTACTTGGGCCAAAAGGATCTTCCCCATTGGCTACCCAAGAGTAGTACACCTGCTGAGGATTTGAAACAATGGACAATAAAGGTAGATAGAGCAAAGGAGGATATGAGGAAATTGGATGTCAAGATGTTTCCGGAGTTGCATGGAATGAAAAGAGATGCAGTTGCTGTGAATACTTCTAACAGTGCAAGTAAGATTGTATTTCCATCTCCTGCTAAGAGTGGGACACATCCCATCATTCAGCCGACATTTGGAAGTCATCGATCCAACGTGGATGCAATTTTTGCACTCGCAGAAGGCTACCAATTGAACATTTATCTATTGTTTATTGAATCCTTGAAGGCAACTGGGTTTACTGGCGATTTGGTGCTAAGTGTGAGTTCTCTAGATCAGCTTAAGCCTGGAGTAGAGGAATATCTTAAGGCATACCAAACCCAAGATGGAAAGAAAGGAATCAATGTCGTAGCGTACACAATTGCATGGACTTGCTTCGAGGGAGATGGAATTACAGTTGCCACGGGAGCCAAAGAAGGTGTCAGAAAATGTGCCCTGGTCAACATGTATGCAATTGATCCGGACGGGGCAGCAATTAAGGATCCTAGGGAACCAAGGCCCGTGGCGACTGCCAGATTTGAATTGTATTGGGCTTGGAGTTTGAATTATGATAGCCATAACTGGTTAATGCTGATTGATTCTAGAGATGCGTTCTTTCAGGCAAATCCATTCGCTGATGTCGAGAGGAATACCGATGGCAGTCAAGCGGAAGGTCTTTTGTACTTGTTTGAGGTGAGTGACATTTTGAAAATAGAGGCCGAGATTGGGCGTGTGTTATTTTTCGATGCATGACTCATTTACACGCTTTTGTATTTTTAGGAGAATTCCGATGCGAGCACCATTGGTCAATCTTCCTTCAACAGTAGATGGCTCAAGGATGCATATGGCGAAGAAGCTGTCCAGCCGTTCTTTGAAAAACCAATTATCTGCTCCGGTTCTACCATGGGAGAGACAGTTGCCATTGAGGCATACCTTCGCGGCGCTGTTGCCCAGTTTGATAAAACGAAGTGTAAGCTAAAGGGTTGCGATCAAGGCTTCCACAATTACCTCTATTACTCAGGTGAACTTGACAATGTGAAGGGAATTCGAGATGTCGTTGTTTTCCCTCAGGGTAAGGGCATCATTAATAATCTCGGAGTGCTTCGTAGCAAACCTCTCAAGGAGTGGGGTCTATTAGACGAAAACATGAACGTGTTGAACTGGGACAAGTCCATTTCACCAGTTGCACATCAATTCGATAGAGACGACGAACTGAACGCACACCTGAAGGAAATCCGGAAAGATATGGTAGATAAATTCAATTCTGGAAATTTGGCGGATTTGAATAAAGGGCCGATTTCCTATCCCCTTCCTGGCGGAAGTGGCAGCCACCCTACTATTATGCCAACTTTTGGCGAGCATCGTTCTCACGTCGATGCAGTGATGGCTCTTTCAGAGGGCTATGAGCTCAAAATTTACATACTCTTTATCGAATCATTGAAGGAGACAGGATTTACCGGAGATTTGGTGTTAAGCGTGAGTTCACTTGATAAGCTCAAGCCTGGAGTAGAGGAATACTTGAGATCTTACCACAAACTCGAAGGAGAGGACGGAATTAATATTGTGGCGTATACTGTAGCATGGACTTGTTACAATATCGATGGAGCAATTGCGACTTCAGCTGGAGAGGGCGTTAAAAAATGCAAGCTTAATGGTATGTATGGTGACGAGAACGAACATTCAATTGAAGATCCATATATTCCAAGGCCCGTGGCGACAGCTCGGTATGAACTATACTGGGCGTGGAGCTTACACTACGCAAAGCATAGCTGGATCATGTTGATTGACTCAAGAGATGCTTACTTCCAATCGAATCCATTTACAAATCTCGTGAGAGAGAGTGATAGCAGCAAGTCTGATGGTCTATTATACTTTTTTGAGGTACGGTTTTTAGGTTTGCAAATTATTGTATGCCCGCCTTCAACTCAATTGATAAACTTATCACATCCCAAATAGGAAAATGCCGAAGCGAGCAATATCGGATTATCAAAGTTCAACAGAAGATGGCTAAAGGAAGCATACACCGAGAACAATGTCAAGTCATTCTTTGATAAAACCATCATCTGCTCAGGTTCCACCATGGGAGAACAAGTCGCCATTGAGAGTTACCTTCGTGGCATGGTAGACCAGTTCACAAACACAATGTGTACTTCTAAGGGTTGCGACCAAGGATTTCATAACTATCTGTATTACTCTGGCGGTCTCGACAATGTACAGGGCATCAGAGAGGTTGTTGCATTCGAACAAGGAAAGGGCATTATCAATAATCTTGGAGTTCTTCGCACAAAACCATTGAAAGAAAGAGGGATGTTGGACGAGTCCATGAAAGTATTAAATTGGGACAAGTCTATCTCAGCTGTTGCGCACCAGTGGGATAGAGATGGTGATCTCAACAACCATTTGAAGGTAGTGAGAAAGGATCTCATGAACAAGTATTATGCATCGAAACAATAAAACAATCACATTTTTGAAATGACTGTGTAAGATTGAAAACAATTACCGATGATTCATTCTCTTTTGATAAATTGAAAATACGATCGTTAAAAACACTATTTTACGAAAGATTTTTTAATGTCGAAATAATTTGCTAGGAAATTCTACGCTTCCCACAAATGAGGTGCTCCACTTTCAGCATAGCTCTTTGCAAACACTTGCTGCTGTGGAGGGAACATGGGACCTTGATTGTTCGGAATACGACCACTTTGACTACTCAAGTTGTATTGTTGACCGGAAGACATTCCTCCGCTTGGCACTCCACCGGGAATTGACGAAGGCATTTGGATAGTTCCAAATGCTTGGTTTGCAACGTACTGTTGGCTGCTGCTATGAGCCATATTGCTGTCTGTCGCAGAAGAGGAAGGGCGTGATTTGCTCTTCTTGGAGGAATGTCCTCTTAATACATCTGCAATAGCAGAGCAACCCATAACAATACTTTCTGCTGCACCCCTTGTGCATCTAATTGTTATCCCTGATGTCTTATCTCCACTATCAGAGTATATTCGAATAACAAGGGAATCTCTGAATTTATCTGCCTGCTTTTTCGCGAGAGGAAAACGAGTTGCCAATTCATTCTCTACTTTCGCCTTGACTAAATGTGCAAATATTACCCCACCTCTTCCTTGTTTATCAATGGTAGTGACACTGTGATCATTACTTCTGGTAAGTTTCTTAACCCAAAGCAAAGCGAGAGGGCAGAAGCAAGCGTCTCCATTCGAAATGTCCTTTCCATTCTTGAGCCATGTGCCTTCTTTCGATACCGTTAAAAATCTTGTTTGCCACTTGTTCTCTCTATTCAGTTTTAAGACCTCATAGGGAGAATTTTTGATCTTGCTATAAAAAATAAAATTAGTTGAACGAAACGATTTTCGAATTTGTTTCATTTGCAAAATCCCTAGGACATAGTAGAACTCACACACAAAACTTTTCTAGAACCTGCCTCTGCTTCACAATCGTCTTTGATAATCTGGGACCTACAGGAACTTGGTTCTCCCCGTCTGACTGATACTGCGAATTGCTTGAGTTAGCAAGTTGAGATTGGTGCTGCTCCGGAAGGACGGTTCCTTTCTCTGCCATTCCGAGTGGTGGTGGCCTCGATAGCGCAGTATAGGCATGCATTAACAGCTGCTCATGCGCAAGGGCCCTGCGTTCCATAACAACATGCATTTCCCTACTATCCATTGTAAAGTCATCTGAGTAGCCAGAAAATACAGTATCTTGGTCTTTTCTTTCCCAGTCGCTCCACTTTTTTCTTTCTCTCTTGTTCAGGGCCATGCTCTCCAGCGTTGCTGATCCGAAAGTATGGCTCCCGTCGCTTCTCGAACTCTTGCTTGAGTAAGACCTGTCGTCAAGAGTGTCGTCGTATGTTCCATCATCATATGTTTTTGAATCATCATTCGTATATTCACCAAATGTACCAGTCTCGAGTGTAGCATTTCCAAACGTTGCATCGTCATACGTAGAATGTCCAATAGTGTCTTTGCGTTTGACACTTTCAGGCGACCTCTTTATTCTCGATACTTTGTCATTCTCCTTCCTAGGCGAGGGCGATTTCTCGTTCACCTCACCAGAACTATCCAAGTCAGTGGCAGAAATACCGTTGAAAGTAGTGTCAGCATCTTTTTGCTGGAAGTTCTTTTTCTTTCCTTTGTTAGGAGGAGTTGATTTTGGAGGTGGCGGAGGAAAATCTTTTTTCGTTCTTTGTGGGGATTCACTTTCATCCATAATTTTGTCAAAATCAGAATCGTCTTCACTATCACTAACCTCCAAGACGCGACGGCCCTTTCCAGACCTCACTTTAGATGGTATTGGTCTCTTGGTAGGACTGCCCTTCGATGCCGGAGATCCTTCATCGAGACCAAAAAAGACATCATCGTCCGAGTCATCGATAATGTAATTTCCAGGTTCATCAATTGAAATAGAATCTTTGCTATTAGATAAGGCCTTTTTGATATCAGAGTTCACGTGATCATCTTGAGTATGTGCATACGACTTATCCCACCATTCGGCAATCGATTCAGAAACATCATTGGCTGTTTCTGCGTCCTCGTCCAGTGACCCAACATGTACTTGCCCAATCAAAGTAGATGCGATAATTGACTCCTCAAGGTACGACTCATCTTCTCCCTGTGGAGGTTCTTTCACGCCATCCACAAGATTATGCGGAGGTGTAAAGTATTTATCATTAGAATTTGATGATGACAGGCTATTAATTGGGAAGGGATCTCTCTGAAACTCTTGATCCGGCTGATCATTAGTAGGGCGTTTGACTTCCATAAATTCCGATGGTGAAAATGGCCGCATTGCATCAGGCGTCTCAGGTGCAGGAAGATCTAAGGCTGGAATGGTTGATCTATTTCCTTGGCGTGCTGCAGACGCCTCAGGTGCTTCAAAACGTTTCAAAGCAGGAGGAGCTATGGCCGGAATGGTTAGCGTGTTTTCTTGATGTGCTGCAACAGGTTTATGAGTACGAGTAGAGACTTCCACTGGATCGGCTTCCAACATAGTCTGCAGAGTGTCTTCTTTTACTGGCTGTCCAAAAATGGCAAAATGGGCGTTGACAGACATGAGACTAGTTGGAATTGTTGGTTCACAAGTTCGAACTAGTAGAGGATTTGTCGATCGAGGTAAAAGGTCCTCATATGCACCAACGAAAACGTTTTCATCATAGATCTGGTTTTGGTGCATTGGGCCTGACATCTGCAATGGGACTGATTGCTTTCCATTATTGAAACTTAGATTTCGTTCAGTTGCGACCCCGCTTTGAACAAATAATGGTGGTTTAGGTGGACTAGATGGCATCTTTTCTTCCCGAGGTGGTGACGAAGCTTGAGGTGCCACCTGCCTTTGTTTTTCACCTGCGTCACTCGACCAAGTTTCTCCAGTATAGTGGTCATCAAAATTAAAATGTACACCATCAACTTCATTTTCTTTCAACCGTTGTTCCATTACTTCTGCCCATGGCGAACGGCTGCCTAGCGGTCCGGATTGCTTCTTCCCTGCAATGCCGGTTCCGCTTTCTTTCGGACTTGGAGATAGGTCCTTGTGAAATTCGTCAATGGAAAAATCATCATCTTCATCATCTGCTGGTTTGGAGAAGTGCTCATGCCTAATATCTTCATCAGTGTCATCATTCAATCTGCTTGGAGAAGATTGCCCATTGGGTGGCGAACCTTCAAAAATCGCCTTTGGAGACACAGTAACCTCCAATTCTTGCACTTTCAATGCGTCGCGTCTCTGCTGTTTCTCCCTCAATACTTTCATCCTATTCATATTATCAGATAAGCTCTTAGTCGACTGGATTTTTTCTTTGGTCGTAGGACTCTTTACTTTGGTGGGATTCCTCAGATTATGCATTGTCGAATTCTGCTTGTGCAATAGACTCAGGCCTGCTCGTACTGACAAATGCTCACTCGAGGTGCTACTTGTAATTTTGATCTTTTCGTCGCTCGGCGCAGAAATCAATGAAGGCACGGAATTCAGTGTTTGTGACGCAAGATGTCTTTGCTTCGACAGCTCAACACTGTCATCTTTATATCCACTGATATTTTGCTTAACATCCTCCTTTTCTGCCGATGACGAGATTATAGAAGTGTCGTCAACTTCTTCGGCCTTCTTTGCAGCCTTCTTTTCTCTTGTTTCAATCATCTGTCGCATTGGATGCTTAACATCCTCCTTTTCTGCCGATGACGAAAATATAAAAGTGTCGTCAACTTCTTCGACCTTCTTTGCAGCCTTCTTTTCTCTTGCTTCAATCATCTGTCGCATTGGACTTTTTGACCGGACAGATAATTGCGTCGAATGCATGTGCTTTTTCATCAGAGGTGAAGGCGAAGGCGATCTAGACATACGACCCTTAACTTTGTCAAGAATCTCTTTTCTGCTTTTACCAGATGCGGTGCTTCTACCCCCCGCAGAAACTAGAGAGGCACTTGAATCACGACGAGACGATCGAATTGTGGACCTTTTCTTCTCTAACTTTTCAGCAATTGTCATCTTTCTCCTCGAACTCATAGATTGAGCTGACAGATTGTCTGATATTGATTGAGATCCAGCTGAGTTATCTACAGCCGTTGGAACATAATTGTTTGGTGAAATTGAAGACGAAGGTTTCTTCTGAGACGTTCTATCGGCTGTCGTGGTTTCTACTGCTGGCTTTTCCTTTTGCGGCGAAGATGACGATTCGGGTTTGTTTACCATTTCATGCAATGGACTCATAGATTGTTTCACAACCTTTTGAGACACTGATTCGGGTTTGTTTGCCTTTTCAACAAACACACTTATTGATTCTTTCATTACCTTTTGAGACACAGATGTCTCTGAAATATTTGTTTGCAGCGAAGGAGCTGTTGGTTTAGATTTTGTTTCATTTGTCGTAGTCGAAGGCACAGTTGATGTTAACGACGCCTGTGAAAATCTAGACGAAGACTTTACAGAGTTCAATGCACGCTTTTTCAGACCTTCACTGCGTTTGTTCGTCGAAGGACTTTTCTGTGCCTTTGACACATGCTTTCCTGCATTGGAGACCTTATCAATATTGTCATCACCAGTTGCCACCATATCATCAGTCATTTCTTCTTTTTGGAGCAACGGCTCGTCGGAAAATGCAGGCACATCTAATGGAGATCCCGCATAGTTCATTCCACGTTTGTTAAGACCTGCGATAAGTTTATTTTTCGAAGAACTTTTCTGTGCCGTCGACCAATTCTCTCCTGCATTGGAGAATTTATCAATATTGGCATCACCAGTTGCAGACATTTCTGATTCGTTGGACGGTAAAGGGCCATCTACAAACTTTAATGGACTTCCAAAATCACTGTCCTCGTCAGCGCTTGTTCCTTTGTCTGGAGTCAAACACACAGGTAACAAATCCTTGGCATTTGATATTTCAGCTAGTTTCTTCATTTTCTCCATCCCAGTTAACTTCTTAGTAGCCTTGGTAACTATCTTCTCCTTCGCATTCGCCATTTCAAGCTCTTCATCTTCGTCTGATTCCGAATCAGCGGCTTCTGCCATCCTTTGAAGGAACAGCGGATTGTTTCGCAATGGATTATTACTCTGTTTCTTCAAAGGAGAAGCAGGCTGATTCAGGAAAGTATCAGTTTTTTTCGCTTCCTCCTTAGGTTTATTGTCTTCTTCCTCATATCCTTGATTCTTTTGAGTAGATCCGGAAGATACATTGATGCGTGAAGGAGGAGCTGCAATAGAAGGATTCTGCGAGAAAATGAAACGTTGCTTTGGTGGAGATTCATCAAATCTGACAGACTTTTGCTTTTGAGGCGACTTCTTTACTTCACTTTTATTTTCTTCCTCAAAACTTTCATTTGAGAGTCTAACAGCAGGAGGCATAGGCGAGTTTCTACCAGGGCTAGGTGGTGCTCTGTTGGCATCCCCAGGACTTGGAGGCCGTTTCATCGCAATCATGCCCATTCCAGGAGATGGCGGCCTCGATTTTGCAATGACATTCTTATTTCCGAGGGGCGATGAAGAAGGACTCGCTATATCACCTGGTGCTGGCCTTTGTCGCATAGGAGATCGTTTTGCTTGAAGTTGTGCTTGAGGTCCTTCCGGTGTGCCTAGTTTCCTGTTGGATGGAGACCCAGCAACATTTTTTGCAGGTTCATTCCATTCAGGTTTGAAAGACCTGTTGCTGTGAGGAGACATCCCTGGCATAGGTCTATCTCTCGGCATGACTTCGATTCGTGTCGGACTTATAGAGTCTACGAAAGTGACTGTTCTCTATTACTGATTGTAGGCGTCAATTTGCATCATTGGAACTACTGTCGCCGGTGCCTTGGCGAGCTTGCCTGCTTCTGGAGCACACCGCCGACCGCCGACCGCCGGGGTGTAAAAAACGACGAGAAAAAAGGAAGCCTAAAATGCTGTTGAAGTTCAAAGTGTGCCAGTGTCATTTAGCTGCAAAGTTTTTATTTTAGCCGTGAAGTAACGGTTCTATCCTAATTTACTTTTTAAAAAGAGTTTTTTAAACAAGTTCTCATGCATTCCCCTTTTCGACTAAAATATGTGAAGACCCAGAGTTCTGATCGTCTTGACCTTTGACTTTACCTTTTCTCATCTTTTTCGCATTGAAGTGTTCGGTTCGGTTTACTTTGACACAGTAGTGTAGTAGTCGACTCCGCTGTTTATTTCATTATTTACAATATTGAACAAAATCAGTCCCACCATGCTAAACAAGATAATTAAAAAACATTTCATTAACAATGAATTTGTCGACTCTGTATCCAAACAGACATTTCAGACGATTAATCCAGCCACAGAGGAGGTCATTGCTTCTGTTCAACGTGGTGATGAAAAAGATATCGACCTTGCCGTGAAGGCCGCAAGAGGCGCCTTCACGAAGTGGTGTGATGTGAGTGGACCAGATAGACGCGATTTGCTTTTGAAGCTTGCTGATTCGCTAGCACAAAATCAGCAGTACCTTGCAGAGATAGAATCACTCGATAACGGCAAGCCTACTTCAATCGCAAGGGACATCGATATCATGATGGCGATTAAGCACCTTAAGTATTTTGCTGGGTGGGCAGATAAATTGCCTGCTGGGAAAACCATTAACGTTGAAAACACATCAACGATGGCCTTTACCCTTCATGAACCCATTGGCGTTGTAGGTGGTATCATTCCCTGGAACTTTCCAATCCTTATGTTCATTTGGAAAATTGGTAAGTGGGAATTGAATCCCATTCCAAATATGTTCGGGTTCTCAAACTTGCCTTCTCATCTCTCCCGCTTTTCTTCAAAGCTCCTCTCCTCGCTTGTGGCTGCACCTGTATTATCAAACCCTCCGAGAAGACGCCTTTGACTGCACTGCTACTTGCTCAGTTGATCAAAGAGGCAGGTTTCCCTGCAGGAGTCGTCAATGTCGTATGCGGATCTGGCCCAGATTGTGGAAAGCCACTTGCTTTACATCCGGACGTTGACAAAGTTGCTTTTACTGGTTCTTCTGCAGTCGGTCGCAAGATTGTGAAATATTCCGGAGAGTCCAATCTCAAGAAGTGCACCTTGGAACTAGGCGGAAAGAGCCCTCTCATCATCTGTGACGATGCCGACCTCAAACTTGCTGCTGGCGCTGCCTTTATTGGTTTGTTCTTGAATCATGGACAGTGTTGCTGTGCTTCGTCCCGTATTTTCGTGGATTCCAAGATTTATGATAAGTTTGCTGCAATGATGGTAGAGAAAGCAAAGGGCATTACTATGGGAACAGAGGAAGGGAAGTTCCAAGGACCACAAGTGGATGTAATTCAATTTAACAAGATCTTGGAATACATTTCTTCTGGTAAGGAAGAGGGCGCGAAATGTATTTTGGGGGGAAACCGTGCAGGCGATAAGGGCTACTACATCGAACCTACAATCTTCACAAATGTCACTGATGATATGAAGATTGCAAAAGAAGAAATATTTGGACCAGTCATGCAGCTTTTGAAGTTTGACACTATCCAAGAGGCGATCGACCGTGCCAATTCCACGTCCTACGGGCTAGCTAGTGGAGTCTGCTCTCAAGATATCGCCAAGGCAATGGGCATCGCTAAGCGTCTGCAAGCTGGTACCGTCTGGGTCAATTCGTATAATGACTTCGACGCAGCCCTCCCCTTCGGAGGATACAAGGAGAGTGGGTGGGGTCGCGATAAATCTGAGTATGCTTTGGAGAACTACATGGAGGTTAAGACTGTTCAGTTTCCAATCATCAATTATCATTGAAAATAAACCCGCGCACAGAAAATAAACACTTACAATGTAGGCTATACAACACTAACGTTATATTCATTTATCCACAAAATATCCTCGCTTCAAGCATTTTATGAGGCACGTTCGCACTGGTGGCCTTCTTCTAATTCTCTTTTTCAAAGTATCTATGTGCGAGCTGTCCTTGGCAGTGTCAAGGTTAACACAAGACACTAGTGTAAACTGCAGTAATCAAAATCATATTGTATATTTCTACTAATGTTTACACTATTGTGTCAGTTTGACCAATTTTCCATCAACCGATATCGAATTTTCCTCAGCTATGACAGTTTTGATAGCTTTCTTAACATCGTCTTTTGTTACTTCTTTGTCCTCACTGTCTAATTTACATTTCACAAGTTTCCGTAACTCTTTCATCTTGAGTTGATTACTTGGTGCTTTTTTCAGAGCTTTTCTCATAGCCTTTACCACCTTCTTTCCGACCTTGGTTTCGTTTATAGATGTCGCTTTTTTTGCCTGTGCGTTTGAAGCAGACTCGGTGTCAGTCTCAACCTTCTCTTTGCTCGTTTCTATGACCGCTTGCTCTTGTTCCTTTAACTTAGCTTGATCTTTCAGCTTTTCCTCTCTCACAGAACTCAAATGACTCCATATTGAAGAAACTATTGCATCCCCATGTGCACCTCTAAGATTTAACGAATTAGCAGCAAAGTTTCGGAAAGCCTTTTCTTTCCTTGGAACATTATCATACGAGGAGAGGGTTTCTAAGTATGAGGTCGCAGCAGGTGGACATTTCTCAAAAGAATCGTTGATAATTTCCATCCAGCTTTCCTGCGGTGTGAGTTTGCGTCCCTTAGTTTCGTTCTTTTTAGGTCCTTTGTAAACCGTCTTTTCGTATCGTTCCGCTTCGGTTACACATGATGTGTGTTGTTTGTAATCATCTACAATCAATGGAAGAACAGGAACAAATGTTAGAACAGATTGACAGAGCAAACCGGAAATGACAAGTGAAATTGCTGAACCATCATAGTTTAATTAAAACATTGTTGCTTCCACTGGGTTGTGATTTAATCCCAAGTCAAGAACAGGTGGTTTTGTAATCATATGGCCATGCGATATCTTTTCAGTAAAACCAAGAACATCACTTACCTCCCCAGAAGGATACTGAGCAATCTACACAACTGACAGAGGCACATCCGCACCTCATTGCGTGCGCGTCAACTTTGTTCTTTTTGAGCGACTCTGCGCATTTATCGCAAGAGAAGAATACCATCTTCGCTCTTTATAGTGCGATTAGAGATTGTATGATGCCGAAATCAAAAATGGATTTTCGAAGTTGTGTGTTTTCTGTCTCTCTCAAAAAATGGATGGATATCACTGGGAAAATTCCCAAAATAGGTAATGAGCCTCTCGACTCTGTTTTATTCGATGCAAAAAACAAGCGCAGACTGATCAGATCGAATGGATGTATCATAGTAGTAATACACAGAGAGAGTTCAATTTATCCATCTTACAGATTCAGAGTACTGACTAACTTGTGCCCTTTCCCAGAACGTTGTCACTGGGCTAAGTGGTGGCCAACAAAGTAAAGTTTACTGAGTACAGTTGTATTTTGAATTTACCGTCCTTTGTAGTATTTTAAATAATTATTTTGAAGAATTCTGACTTCTGACTACGAGTACAATCATAGATTTTCTACGCCCGCTTGTATTTCGACGATCTCCTCGTCGTTGTGGGGGGATTTTTGTGCCTTGTCTATTATGTTTCCAAATTTGTCAAGAACTAATTCTTCTTCTGATTCATAATAATATTCATCTTCATCATCACTTGGCGGTAGATCTCCTTCATCTATTACATTCCCGAAACTATCAAGTTTCACCTCCTCTTCCGATTGGTAGTCATATTCATCGTCGCTTGGGGGTAAATCTCCTTTATCATTTTCCTGGTTGAGTCCTTCTTCTTCATCTTCCTCTTCATCAGATTCATCTTCACTGTTCGACTCTTCCCAGTGCTTTTTCTTTTTCTTTGCAAATATTGCGAATTTCTTCGAGTCATTTTCTGCCTTTTCCAACCAATCATTTTGACGCCTAATCACATCCGCAGCATCTTCGGCAGTTCTATACAATTCAAGTAACTCTTCATTGAGTCTAATAAATTCCATCCCCCATCCAAACTCAACTAACACTGCCTTAGCAGCATCAACTCTTCCGCAGATATATAGAGTGGCAGCAGCTGCCTCGGCACAGCTTAATTTACTGGGTTTTCCATAGTTGACTGTATTTGCTGCTACCAAAAAAGGCAACAAACGATGGTGACCGGCCCTCATTTGCTTGAAGGGGATTTCTGATAATCTCGCCCACGAACAATCAATCACACTAAGACCAAATTCTTCGAGAATTACGGCATCCGCAGGAGAAACGGATTCACTTCCGTTGGGACTTAAAACGAGACCACGAAAGGGTTGTTTGAGAGGCATCGACTTGAAGATCCCACGCCTTGCTAACCTAGCACCAGTACATCGTTTTGGATCACACTGCGAAAAATCCCACATACGGAGATCAAGGCCAGTCAGAGGGTTATCAGCATCGTCCTTGCCTACTTCCTCACAAAAAAGCATGTCTTCACGAGTGGCCAAATGAAAATTGTCATGATAATCTTTCTTTTGGTAGCCCCGCTGTTGACGAACGCTTCCTCTACTGTTTCCACCAGCACCACCTGCCCCTACTTTCCCTTTATTTTTCCTGCTTTGATTGAGATCACCTCCTTTTTTGCCCATGCTTACTCTTTGAATGTCTGCGTATCTTTAGTCCTTTCCTCAAACATATCCGAGGTAGATGAAAGATGATGGGTCGTCTTACTGTATTGCTTGG
>Ga0209712_10002360_pt1 | contig 15563 bp, 13 predicted proteins | sample ArcOceMetagenome_FD_187443 | JGI IMG/M metagenome (GOLD analysis project Ga0209712, IMG submission 187443) | Marine eukaryotic phytoplankton communities from Arctic Ocean - Arctic Ocean - Greenland ARC118M Metagenome (SPAdes) (version 2) | ecosystem: Environmental > Aquatic > Marine > Oceanic...
ATTTCATCCGCTCTCCTCACCTATACATGATACCTGTAACATCATTCTGTTCCCCACTACATTCGCGAAAGTTTTTCGCATAGACCATCGCGTCACACATCCATTCTCAATACACTCTCACATATCTCACCAGCAGTGATATATCGTTGACGTTGATTCGTCCGCAATACAAATTGCGCTCTTTCACGACCAACTAGTTGATAATTCGACCCACTGTAAATTATAAATTGTAATGCCATTACTCTGTCAATAACCATTTCCATTTACAAATGCGATAGCTACTTGTATTTTATATTGTGTCCAACCTTTCATTGGACTCTGGAATCGTTGTCAATACGTTACGATTTACGTTCAGATTTGGCAATTCATGTATTATGTGATATATTTTGTACTTTAGAAAAGGCTTTTCCAGAAGAAAAGGCTTTTCACAAGAAAAGCCTGCAGATCTCAGTCTTCGTTCTTCGTTTCAATTCGCTTCAGACCTCTCCACTTCTCTCTTCATATCATATACTGCTCGAACCTTGCTAAGAGCAGCTCTTTCCCTCTTGCATTTCCTCCAGGAAAAGCCTCCGTTGTAATTCATGTTTTGCAGAGTTAGGGCCGTTGTGTCGAAACTTCTCTTGCAAAGACTCACCAATGCAAATTTATAATTTGAATCTGGCGATTTCGGATTCAAGCACATCAACTCTTTCATTGTTCTTTTGATCAAGAACTTTCGCAGTGATTTTATTACTGATCTGTTCTAGCAAGTCAAATCTATCACTGTTCATTTGAATCTCATGCATCTTGGACTCAAGCAACGTAACTCTATCATTGCTAATCTGAATTCGATGTATTTCGGACTCGAGCAATGCAACTCTCTGAGTTAGGATGAAGTTGTGATATGCCAGTATAAAAAGGGCAATGATGAATAGACTTGCGGAAATGACACCAAAAAGGAATGACCTCGAATATTTATAATGTCCCTTTGTATCAACTTTCTGGACAATTTGTTGCTCGCCACTTATAACAGTCTTCACCATAATTATATATGAATCAAACCAGGTGCTTATTTCACTCTTGCTTTGATTCATAATCACTTTGCGAACCATTGCCATGGGAGCCTTTATGAAATGGATCTTGAATCCTACACTGATGATAACTTCCTCGTCTCCCTTGGCCTCAATAATCCATGCATCTCGCATCTCAAATGTATCCCCATAAGGAATACCTTCTAGCTTCAATACTGTATTAATGGCAATTCCAAAGTTTGTAAAGCTCCGGAGAGTTTGTTTTCTTTCCAGCGGAACAGAAGACGGACCGACTCTTGCCTTTCGCTTGTGTTGCGCTGTGATCTGACGCGTGCATTCTACAATGCCTTCTACTGAATCATGTGTTGGAATCCACTCGGTGCATTGTACTCTCTCGTCCTTGATGATTGATTCTTGAAATTCCCTCATGGAATGTGGTGCATCATCTGTCAGAAAAGTCTCATAAAATGTATTCAATGATATCGGTAGAGTCTGGCGAGCAACAGCAACTTCAGGATACTCTGACATTGATGTATCTATTAGTGTCTTCCATTCCTTCTGTGCATCTTTCTTCCTATCGGCAGGACTTTCCTTCGATTCCATAATCACCTCATCAATGGGGTGGTGAGAAAATGATTCATCCCATGTTGAACGCCGCGATCGTGGAGGACTTGAAAGTAGATCATTATCTAATTCTGAAACATCATCCGAGGCCAAACGACCTCGTAGGCGATCGTGCAAACCATTCAAACCAACCGGTGAATCAATGCTTTCAGGATTTCCAGTTTCTGATGATCCCCTTTTCTTTTTTTCCTTCATTTTTCTAATTAATGGCGTCGTCAGTGGATCATCAAATTTTTGTAAAATATAATCATCTGATGAATATTCTTCACTGTTCAATCCCTGTCCTACGATATTTTCAAATGCCTGTAAAATGGTGTCGAGCACTTTCTGTCGATCACCGAATGAACGGAATATGCATTCTTCTACAGTTTTACATTCTTCCGTGCCCGTGCCGTCATCACATAGACTTCGAATCTGGATTGATGTCGTCCTGTGCAGAGCTGCATATTTGATATCTGCAATGCGAATCATAATTTTCCTTTCGAATCCAAACATGTTAGAAAAATAGCACAGACAATTAGAGGTGATGTACATCCTGCCCGATTGCCGTCTGAAAGAACATGAATGACTAGAAATGACGGGGGATAGGTTGTGACCGAATAAGGATCGGACTATCAGGGAGACAGGGTCGGTCTGATTGGCGCTGGACATCTTTAATTCTAAGTTAAATATATGTGGTTGTGTCTTTCAAGAAGATTGGAGATGCTGTGCGAATTCGGATGATGATGGTTCTTGTTTCTTGTGTTCCTTCGATGGTTTACGGTCATGACTACTCATGACTCCAAAATCTTTGGTTAGGATAGGATTCCTTCCTTTCCAGAACAGTTCTCTTTTGTTTAGGCGAAAAAGGAAGAAAGTGAGCGAGGAGAGAGAAAACATTCATACGAAATTAGCTTAGTATACTCTTTTAGCTTCAAATGGCATATTCAATATCACTCGTTTGGTGGTTGGGTGTTGGGTGTCACAAACAGAAATATGAATATTGCAACACGCAACGCTTTCTTACGGTTGTATCTGCTGCGAAGTTTTAGAAGTGCCAGCGAGTAAGAACAAACACAATAAAACTATGCAAAATAATCTCTTTCCTAGTGTCAACAGAGCTCTAATCCTTCTGCTCGTGATATGGTTCTGGACGTTCATTAGTCTGACAAGGAGAGTTCATTTAGAGGAAAGGGATCTTGAAACGTATCAAGAGCGCATCAAGAATCAATTCCAAAAGATAGTAGAGGAAACAAAAAGTTCTTCATATTCCGCTAGCTCGCACAAGAACGCTGCAGTTGCTACTCACTGGAATGATAAAACATCTCTCATTCAACTGTCCGGCGTGTCCAATGTTATAGAAAGATACGACGACCAGTGGACTTGGACCAACCCACTTATAAATACTACCATCGATGATACAAGTGGACAATCATTCCCTCCGACGCTCACATCATTCCAAGATTTATTGAAGATAAATACAAACATTCCGATACCAGAGAATCTACACATTGCATTTGCTGGAGATTCTCTTACTCGATATCAATACATTAGTCTCGTCTACTACATGAGGCATGGTCGTTGGATAGACCCAAAAGAAATCCCAAACATGACACAGGAGAAGCAACACGCTACGTGGCACAATTTCTACAAATTTACAAAGAATAAATTACATCCAAACGAGCAATGCGATTGCTTTCGACCAGAAGGGCATAAAATGCCTTTGATGAACGAGAATCGGTTCTACTGGGATCCAATACGAAACAATTCAATCTCTTTTTTCCAAAAGTTTGGACACAAGTTTCCATTCAAGTCAAATTGGAATTACACGGATGTGAATAAGCCGCATGAGTTATTGACGAGAGAAGACCAGGTTAATCCCACAATCGAGACCAACGAGTGGAATGAGTTCATTAGTAAATTTGTTGCGAATTTGAATCCAAAGCCAACATTTTTCGTATATAATGAGGGAATACATCCACACAGAGACTTTATGAATAAAAAGACAATGCGGCAAATATTACGAGCACTGCGTGAAAGTGGGATGATTGGTGTCTACAAGACAACTACAAAGTATAAGTATCACAACATTACCAATAATCGCATTGACGAAACGAATTTGATCAGAGACTATGAGATGGATTTTTGCAAGAAGTCCGACTTGTGCGCAGATTCATCGTGGTCGTGGAAAGTACCATTAGATTACTACAGCGACTATGCTCATTTTCACGAACCCGTTTATTCATGGATGAATGTGCAACTTCTAGATTTGCTGAAAGTAAAAAAGACGGATTTCAATTTAATCAGACAACGTTATCATCACATGGAAGCTCAGGTCGATCTTTCGTTTGCTTCTTTAAATAAAGTGATAGTAAAGAAGTTGTAAAGTGATAGAAAATAAGTTGTCTTGTCATCACTACGAGTAGGTGAACACCTTCCACATTTGTTTGGTAAACATGCTACATTCTAATAATTCATGATTTGAAATCATTGCACTCCTAAATGTTATTACTTATATTACCAGCTTGTTACCCACAAGACATGTTTGGAAGATGATGAGGGTGGGGTCCTATGTACCGGTATCCAGCGTAATGCAAAAGAGGCTCAAAACCAGTTCTTCAACACTTTTCCTCCCACCACCATTCAATCCCTCGCTCATATGAATATTGGCCCATTATTCAATCTCCAACACAATAAAACCAAGGTGTATGACTTGATAAAACTATGCAAAACAATCTCTTAATTTTCCTCCTCGTGTTTCCATCTGTGTGCAACGCTTTATCAGAATCTACGCGACGATGCTTCTTTCCAAATTCCATTGAAACAACCCCGTCCGATCTCCAAATCATGCTACGCCAAACGGGACAAGCAGCACCAACCGAAGCAGCAATCGGCGTGCCATCTTCTTGTAACTGTCGCCATGGATTCCCGCAAGCATTTGCAATGGATCCAATGCCTGCCACCACTGGTAGAGTTAATTCGGGTTTGGTAAAGCTCACTTGTCCACTTTTGGTAAACGCAATTGATGCTCTCGAGGACGAGGGGATGATATCAGCACTAAGTAAAAAGATGGAAAAGGTTGAAGATTGGCAAAGAAGTGCAAGGGATATACATGTCGAGCATGCACAAATTAGAAAAGAAATGATTATTGGAGATGCTCAACAGATGGATGTTCTCAAGGACAGACTTGGAGAAAATGGCGCAAATGCGTTTCTTAATTCAGGAGTAGCCGGGTCTACTTTGGATTCATTGGATGTCAAATGTATACATGCCTGGATGGGAGACGATTTATTCAGGTTTCGCGATGGAGGAGAGCCATCATCGGCTTCGTCACCTTTGGGGAAAGCTATTCGTGAGGGGCTAGTGGAAAAGGGTGTAGACCTATTTGGGACTGTCAATTGCAGTGTGTACTGTGATCCGAATAGTTCACTTCCTTCTGCACCACCAAATCCTAGAAACAAACAAAGACTGAAAAGCCGAAAAGAAGTTGCAAGACGAAAACGCAAGAAGGACGAAGATGTCGAAGCTAGCGATTAATGGGAGTTTTTGGGTTCTGCAGCACGAAGTTCTTTAGAATTCGTTCGGGTGCAAGTAGAGCAAATCCTCCTTTTTTTGTTAGCGTCTTTTTCTAGTTTGTTACCAAATCTATTTTCCATCAAGTACACACTCAAGCTAGTTGTCAACACTTGCGACATATAAGTGAAGTAATTTCAGTGGTATATTGTATGTGGAATGTGAAAAGGCGGATACTCTTGCCTGTATTCACGCCGAGTTCTATGGACGCAAAACGATTGTGATATGCCGGACAGAATGAATTGGAATTGAGTTGATTGATTGAAGTGGTGAGTTGAATCGTTATATCATTTCTCTCCAAAGTGGCGAGTGGGAGTCTGAAAGCCGATGAACAGTCTAAGTGGCGGCTGGAAAGTTGTGACGATGGCTTGTTCGGTCATCTAAACTTCCTTTTTAATGTTTATCTCAAACGTTGTAGATGTTTTTAATAATCCAATATCGTCATCAGAAAACCAAAATACACAGTAGCAAAGTTATGTATCGAGTTGTAAATATTTTACATTGTCAGCGTCGCCAAAAATCAGAAACTACCACATGTTTGTGTCCTTCTAGCGAGTGATACTAACTTAACACTACCAATAGGGGTGTGCCGTTATTAAAAGCGCACCTGTATTCGGGAAATCTGGAGTGTCTTTAAACTTTAAACTGTTATTACTCAGCGAGCGAAATCCAGCTATTTTAGCGCATTCCAGCTATGTTCGAGCTTTTGTGTTCGAAATTCTTTTCACAAATAATATATTAGTTTTGGTTGGTGTGTTTGGTGCACACATCACACATTCAATCATCTTCGTAAAGAAGCACCTCCTATCCACACTTGCAAGATCGCATCAGACAGTTCATCGGTCATGTCATCTTCAATTGATAGCTCATATTCCAGTGAAAAATCCGCGGTCACGGATTCATCCGAGCAGACCTTTGCAGCGACTAGCTTTGATATTTGTCAAATTGTTCGATCTGAGAAGCCACCAACTGTTCCAACAAAGATGGAGTTAAGATGCGATGGTTTCGAAGTAGTAAGGACCAAGCATAATACTGGCTTTGATGAGTGCCTCAGAAAACTAGATGAGGCCCGTGATAAGTTAAACAATATGAAAATGGAATCGTCGAAATCTACAGCACTAACTTATGATTCCTATACCTTGGCACATGAACGTGAAAAAGAACGGCGCAAGAAGGTCAGGATGACTAGATATGAAAGGGAGAAAGATCACAGAACACAGCTTGGAATCCAGCACTACCAGAACAAACTTGATGACATTAAAGAAACTTCGCCTAAGGATAAAGATTCTGTGGGATTTCTGTCAAACGAAATGTCTCGATGTAAGGAAACACTGAATGACATCTCCCCAATGGTTTCATCATCACTTTCGTCGGAAAACTCCCCCGATAAGAGAGTAGAGCAATCATCTGATCGCAGAAAAAGACGATCCAGCTCCCGCTCCAGCTCAAAGTATAGGAATGGGAGTGAATCAAAGAAACCAAGGGAAGAAAAATCTTCATCTTGGTTTGATTCTTTTCTTCCTTTCTTCGCATCAGCCAGTACCAATTCGACTTTTTTTGAATTAGAAAGAAAAACGGGTGGGGATCATCTCAAATACAATTCTATCCCAAGAAATGTTTCTGTGCCAACTGCTAGTATTCGTAAGAATCATCCTGCACCTTTGGTCATTGCCCAGGACGAAGCAAAGGAGAAGCAAAATAATGCCTTGGAAATCAAGGCAGTATCTGTGGAAAAGGAAGGAGCGGTCGACTCAAAACACGTTGGAAACTCAAGAAAAGAAATACATATCCAGGAAGAAGCAAAGAAGAAGCAAGGGAATGAAGAACATGTCTTGTCAATCAAGTCAGTATCTGAGTCAAAGGAAACAGCGGTTGACTCAAAATATGTTGGTAACTCGAGAGAAAAAGCGCACATTCAAGAAAAAACAAAGAAAAAACAAAGTAATGAAGAAAATGCATTTGCAGCGAAACAGAAAACAGAAGAAACTTGGACAATCAAATCAGAAATCTCTGGCAAAGCGAACTTGAAATATATCGGATCTTACTACACTACCGACTCTTCTTCGATCAGTAGCAAGAGTTTCAGGCTAAGACGCATGCCGAGGGAGGCTCTCAAACAGAAGGCACTAGAAGTACTTGCCAATTCTAGTAGCAACTCGTCCTACTCGGAACCTATGATTAAGTATGAGGAAGTTGAAAAACCCACGATCATCCGTTCTTCAGAAAAATCAAACGACGCCACTCATGACTCTAATAACAATTCAAACGAGAAAGTAGCGTCTAAGGAAGTGCCAATACTGGACATCATTCAAAGAGCACCAAGCGAAACACCATGCAAAGCTGAACTTGTTACTGAGAAAATTTCGGAAAGTTTCGAAGACGAAAGTTTCAAAAACAAGAGACGCCTTCACCGCACCAGCAAGTCATTCCCAAGACCGCCAAGGCTCCCAGACCACAAGTCCGATGATAGCCCACGCAAAAAGAAATCGTGCTCGAAAAGTGTTGATTATTTTTCTCACATTTCATCACTAGAATCTGACGAAAGCCAGGTCATCACGGCAAAGGAGGCCAATCCCTATGGCAAAGTTCAATTAATTCACAAAACTCCAACAGGATTGTCCTCTTCTACGATCAACACATCTTCAGTCCATGGTCAAATGGATAATGTGGTCATTACATTCAGCAATGGTTCGAATTCCACCGACAGTGAAAACTCACGAGGTTCTCGTAGGCAACGGCACTATTCAGAAGGCGAAGAGAGCAGAGACGACTGCTCACTTGAGCCTCTTGAAGCCTTTACAATTGCCGATGGAGCTCCTCCGAACGCATTTTTGGGCGCCGAGATAGCAACATGCCCAGATGAAACTGCGAAAAGAATCAGAGACGACTGCTCATCACTTGAGCCTCTTGAACCCTTTACAATTGCCGATGGAGCTCCTCTGAATGCATTTTTGGGCGCCAGATAGTAACATGACCAGATGAAACTTCGAAAAGAATTTGAACAAATCATCCAAACGCCTCGGTTACGTGTTGTACTTGTATGTCGAAAGAGGGACCAATCAACCACGCTGTTCCTTTGTTGAAAAATAAGCAGTCAACATTATTAAAAATAGCTTAAATCAATTTAGAAAGAGTTAATTCTTCACAAGAGATTGAAGATTGTCCTCGCTAATTTAATTGCTTTGCTCATCTGGTTCATCATTTCGAGAAGTTAAAGAGTCGAACATATGCACAAATGATATACCTATAGATTGAAGATAGCTCTGCTTTAGCTTGCTTTCTCGAGTGCTTCTCTGTATAAATGGTAAACGTAACCGCCAATCTTTCACCTTTTACAGTTCTTCGTCTAGATCATGTCCCTGTGAACAAGTTCAACCTTATCTTGCAAGGGTTGTGTCGATAAATCCTCGTCCTCTGAACGCGGCCATTTGATTCTCAGACATCTTCTGCATAACTACGTCTCTATAACTGGCATCGTACACTTCCTCTTCCCCACCGGCCTTCTTAACTCCGTCAACTCTCGCTTCGGCAAGTGCTTTGACAAACTCGCTCTTTTCAAAGAAGGATTTTGTACTAATACCATAAGACTGAAGCTCTTTCTTTAGCTCTCCTACTTTCATGCTCTTGCACTTTACCATTTCTTCAGCGAGGCGTTCGCTTCTGGGCTTTGATGAGGAGCTGTCAGTAGATTTTGATGAGGAGCTGTCGGTAGATTTTGATGAGGAGCTATCGGTAGATTTAGATGTGGATTCCGATGGTGCTTCCTTTCCATTGGCTTTTGGCGATTTTCCTTCTGCGCGAGCTTTGTTGACTGCATCAACTAGTTCACTCTTTTCTAAAAAAGACTTCGTTGAAATTCCATACGATTTCAACTCCTTCGTGAGATCACCAGCCTTCATGCTTCCGACGTCAGGGAGGGCAGAAGAGGAAACGCTAAGTTGTGTAAATGTTCTACCTGACGTTGCTCGTTGTGTAAAATGTGGTGCAAATCCTTGCACGTTTATCAGTAGTGCCGCAAGTGCGATGAGAGATATAGGGCAGTGCTTCATAGTTTTCGTTGTGGTTCTTGTCAGTTGATGATTTGTATGCACGATTGTGTCACCAGACGGGTGCACCGGAGGGTGAAGAGTGCAGGGCAGAGGCATCAGACATCAATCAAGAAAGAGATTTCTACAGAGTGTTGTGAGGTGTTCGCATCGCAACCATCAATCAGTCATGAAGTTGAAAGTGCCGCGCACTTTTCGTTTGTGTGCTTTGATTTGACCAGGGAATAACTGTAACTTCGTAACGGTTACGATACATATCTACAAAATTCACTTTAAATCGAGCTAGTGGCTACATTGAATATAATTTGAAATTAGTTAATGTAACTCACGCTTTACTTTCTCTCAGGGAAAGCAGTCCATGGGCGCATATCATACGCAGTCTGCCACTCTTCAGGAATGGCAACCTTGTCAGTCACAGTACTTGAACAGTACTTATGAATAAACTTGATGGCATCAAGCACTTTCTGCTTGTTCGATTCAGGAACTTTGGCGAGGGCTTCAGAGTAATCAGTTCCTTCGTCATACGCAACTCCAGGCATATATCCGTACATCACGAACCTATTTTTTATATTCTCTTCATTGCTCAGCTTGGGGTCAAAAACCTTTGTATTTCCATCAAAAGACCCATAACGATCTTTTGCATATTCCCACAGTCCCCACGCCTTCACAATATTGTGCAACCACACCATTTGGCCAAAGGGATAAATCTCATCATCACCATTGCAATTTGGCAGACCATGATGCCAGGTACTCACCCATTCTTCGCCAAGAGTGTCAATTTCTGCTTGGCGTAATCTTGCAGCAACATTCTTCACCTTTTGAAGCGTCTCCTCCTTCCTACTGCCATACAAGTATGCAGCATAAGCTGGCTCGTCCAAGTCAGAAGGTCTTGCTGCACCACATACAATAGTATGTAGGGGAGTTTGAGCCTCGTCCAAATCTGCATGGTGGAAACACCATAGGGATCCGTATTGGATAGGCTCCAAATCAGGCAAAGTCAAACTACGCACTTTCTTCGAGGGTGCATAGAGTTTTCCACCCTTATCATACGGAGATATGATGAAAACTCCCATATCCTTCTCCTTCATCAATCTTGCATTCTCGATATTACCTCCACAGGTTCCTCCACCCGATGCTGTGTAACTTCCAAATGCGTGCAGGTGGATGTTTGCATACGAAAAGGCATCACTTTCAATGCACTTCTTGATGAGGTCCGGATGCCCATGAGAAGAAAAGCCAATGTTACGAATCTTTCCCGCCTTTACATATTCCTGTGCAATGTCCATCAAGTTTTCGCCATCGGGATTATTGAAAATCAAATCATACTGCTTGTAGTAATTGAGCCCATGGAAAGAGAAAAGGTCAACGTATTCAAGCCTCAATTTCTGGAAGGAATCTTCTAGAGTTTTGCGAAAGTCTTCAGCTGCCATGGAATTTACTTTGGTTTGAATAATGATATCTTCACGCTTGATTCCGGTCTTGAATAGTTTCTGGAAGACATCTCCAAGTTGGATCTCACTTGAACCATACATGTTGGCAGTCTCGATGTGATTCACTCCAACCTCATTGATGGCATACTTGAGAATATTAACAATGTTTTCCTGACAATCCTCTTGTACATTATCTCCCAATTTCAACTCTGTAATCTGAGAACCCCAGGTCTGCTGAAATCTCATACATCCTAGTGTCACAATGGGCATTTGAAGCTCGGTCTTTCCGTATCGGACCTTGGGAACTTTAAGGCCCCTGGAAAGCATATCGCACTGATCCACAACAGCGCCAAGGCCAGCAGCGAGGATATCATGTCCCTCTGCAATACTAACAAGATCAGCAATGCTACGCCCTACTTTGACCAATCTATCCTGGTCCAAAGCTGCTTTTGATTCGAGGAATGCGGGACATGTTTTGGAGAGGAATTTCTGGGCGATTGCGATGGAAGTTTTGTTGGCAGTGTTATCATTGGAGTTCGGATCTTCAACGGGAGTGTCGACCTTGTTCTCTTGAGTGGCCTCGTTGACAGCCGTATTTGCTACTTGAGATAAGTTCCAGGCTACCATTGTTTGTTGCTTGTTGCTTGTTGACAGTTAGTTGATAGAATGATGAAGAATGCGACTACGTGCACATTCTAAGTTGTACATGATAACATATTATTCATTGGTGGGTGACGACACACGACACACGACAATATCATGACGAATGTCGACTCGACAGACAGATAAGATAGAGATGTGGCAAAAACCTGGCAAAAATATCGTTAACGGACGTATAACGTATTTTAATGATTATTTGCGCGCTTTTTGCGCGCTCAATTGTCTTTCTTTCTTCATAATATTTTACAACAAAACGGCACTTTGGAACAGCGATGCATCATTTCAAGAATTTTGAAGAGCTTTCGACAAAGCAGTGCACGATAACAACGGCACGCCCGTCCTTACGTTAAGCAGTTTGTGATTTCCAAGGCGTTTCCATCCCAGTTACCACAGCAGCTCAGTATTTTAGAATGTCATCTTTAAAGGAATCCACGCGGATAGCATTTGGCTCATGCAACAATCAGAATTTGACAAACAGCCTTTGGGATGTGATGGCAGAGCGAAACCCTGCGGCTTTTGTGTGGGGAGGAGATGCAATATATGCCGGTAAGATATGATTCCATTCCCACTTGTACCGGTATCTCTCAGTCACTAGGAATGTGCAACCTAAACATCCCCTCTCTAATTTTCTCCCAGATATCCACCTTGGTAACGATTGGACGAAATTTCCTCCCCTGCCCATCATGTCACAAGCTACTCCCGATAGACTGAAATCATTCTACGATGTGCAATTGAAGGATCCTTCCTATCAGAATTTTTTGAAGACTACAAATGCAACAATATTTGGAACTATCGACGATCACGATATGGGAATGAATAATGGTGATGAGACTTATGAATTTAAGCAACAGAGTGGTGTGCAATTTCTTGAGTTTACGGGAGAAGATCGGAACAATATCATGTTTAAAAGGGCTCTGAATGGTAATGGTGTATATGGTGTCAAAGTGTTTGAATTTGATGGAGATAGAGGAGGAAATCGCTTACTCTCGGATGAAGAGGCGGGCATCGATCCTGATGTGGTTGGATATGATATCGAAATGAAAGATTTACAATTGAAGGAATACAAAGAGAAACGAGTGGCTATATTTTTGTTGGATGCTAGAACGAATAGATCGCCATGGGGAGAAGGATTTGATGCATGGAAAAGAAACTACAGCGGCGATTTTCTTGGTGAACCTCAATGGGATTGGTTTGAGACTGCCATACTCAAATCGGACGCTGCAGTGAATATAATTGTGAACGGATTGCAAGTTCACCCGTTTCGCCATCCAAATGCTAATACAGCAGAGCAATGGGCACAATTTCCAGCTAGTAGACAACGATTATATGATGCGATATTGAGAGGTGGTGTGAGGTCACCGATACTGATAAGTGGAGATGTTCATATGGCGCAACTAATGCGCAAAGACTGCTGGTTGCGAAGTCATCCGTCTTCACCCACAAGACCACTGATAGAATTCACCACTTCTGGGATGACACATTCCTGGGGATCGGTGTTTGCAAGTAGCCAAAAGTTTCACGAGACATGGAGATACTATCCTATGCATGTCATGAGTAAAACAATCATGACAGTCGCACACGCTATCTTCCCAATGCCTGATCTCATGGATTCTGGAACACGTTCTCCATCCGATGTTGATCAAACAATGTTTGAAAATGGTGGAGCAGAAGGCGGAAAGCAAGGAAAGCAATACTCACTTGAGAAAAACTTTGGGGAAGTGGAAATATTTTGGAAGAATAAGACTATTGTGATCCGGGCGATTGGCGAAGATGCAAACGCCCCACCTCTCTTGAGCGCAAGCTTTAGTATGGACCAATTATCTGGTTTAGAACCAACACCAGGGGCGATCAATGACATCAAATCATTCCAGAATAGAGGAGGGTTCATGATCGATGGGAATATTATTCAAGGAAGCGAATCCGTCTGCGTCAATCATCGTGGGACTACAAGCGATGGCCACTTCTTGATTGGTGTCATTGCTATGACTTTGGTACTGTCCTTCTTTTTGCTCGGCCCGCAGTTTCTATTGCTGCACTTTATCGTGAATAGATGGAAATCAAGAAAGAATACCAACCGAATCTAGCTAGGCAATTGAGAGTTATATGGCCTTCGTACACTACGTGCATCTAGTACTAATATTATTCTCATTCTTCTTCGTCCGAAATAACTCGTATTGCAATCTTACTCTCTCGTGACATCATTGTCTTTACAAACGACCCGAACTTTAGCCATTTCATCCTACTCATCCGCCACTGCTCTCGCAGTCTCAGGTAATATTGGACAGATTCTCTTTCTTCACGGAGCAGTTTTATTTCTTTTTCCAGCCCCTGTATCTGCTTCTTGTTCTCTCCAATTGTTAGCTTGTTCTGATTGACCAGTGCGCCTAATTCCAATGAAGAAGATCGTATTGTATCTATCAATTTCCCCTGTTCGTACAGAAAACGAATAATCCATATTATAACTCGACTATTGTCATGCATTTTCTTGGGAATAATTGATAGACTTGGATTATTCCTCACACTTATGACCTCAAGAGTTTCTCCGACTTTTGCAAGATCAAGAGGAAGGGAGGTCAACATGTTGTTGTCAAGATGTAGCTCTTTAAGGCTGATACACTGGCCCACAGATGCTGGCAATTCATCCACACGGTTTTCATTGAGATAAATGGTGGTCAGTCCATGACAGCTGCCAATATCATCTGGTAACGACTTCAACATGTTGCCGTTCAATCTCAGTATTTTCAATCGTCTCAGTCTACCAATTGCAGGAGGGATTGATTCTAAAACATTGCACGCACAATTCAAGTTGGTCACCATCTTGAGCATTCCAATCTCGTCCGGGAGTGTTCGAAGCTGGTTGAATGACATATCTAGAATGCATACTCGATTTACAAGAGTGAAACATCCCGAGTCAACTTCCGTCCATCCTCTGTAACGCAAATCTAGCCGGCCCTCATCATCAAGGGTGAAATTCTCCTCCTCCTCCATGACAGGCGAATATCGTCAAAAAGTAAATCGAAAATTGGTTGAGAATTCTAATTTCAAACTGAAATGAATTTCAAATATTAAAATACAAGCAAAATATATGCATTATAGTACAGTTTTTAGATCGAAATATTTTGAATGTAATGTGCAATCAATGTGCAATCAAGAGCATTGCATTGTTTATGTGCAATCAAATACAATGGACTTCGTATACAATACAGTGTTCATCAACACTTTTCCTCACTTCTTCCAATGGTCAAAACTCTAAAGTCACCCGAGTCACCATTGTTGAACACAACAAGTGCGAGTTGACTTATTCGCTCCAGCTCATTATTCATTTCAAGAAGATCGCCTTCAAATCCTTTCTCAATCTTCAATTGAAAGGCAATAATTTTTTCTTTTGTTATCGCTGTTGATTTGACGCCTTGAAGAGCAACACGGAGAGATGCCATGGCTATGCTTGAGGCCTTGCAAGACCTTACTACTGGGTGAGGAAGTAGAGTATCAAGGATGTAGTTTGCGACTTCGAAAATAGAATTCAAGTGAGTGTTACTTCCTTCATTACAGAGGAGCAGCATGAAGTGATAGAGAAATGACTGAGGTGTTGGTGGGTGTAGTTTCCATTCCAGTTCCTTCAGAAGCTTTTGTTCCTGTTCTAGTATACACGTTCTTGAAAAGCAACAGCCATCAAGATTCTGGAATAACTTAAGCAGAGAAGAGGCAGCAGACCTCGACTGCTCGCTGTGAACCTTGACAGTGAGGTAAAGAGCAGCGATAGATTGTAATTGGCATTTTCTTTTCGTACCCGCACCTTTATCAGTTCTAGCAAATCTTTCAAAGTATGACATAGCGTAATAGATACATTCTCTGTTCAAATCGTATGTGTCTACAATCTGTCGAGAAAGGAGCGTGGACGCAGAGAGCAGAGAAACGAGAAACAGCAGGAGTGAGGATTAGACACTGATACAACATATTCGATTCTAATCTGTTAGCAGCAAAGTCACTCACCTGTAACATCCAAGTGTAAATATCTGACCAAAAAGAATCAGGATCTTCGTGATGCTCATTTAGGTCAGGGGTCTCCGGCCACAACTCGAGTGATTCATAACCTCCGCAATCGTTCTCGGCACTTTGTGCATGTGAATGTGATGTACGTAGGATGTCGCTATACTCTTCTTCCGCAACATTGCCGAGGCGTGGATAAGTTCTTTCTTTTGCTATAAGACCTATTACTTCATCCATGCTTGGTTTTTGTT
>Ga0209712_10002361_pt1 | contig 15562 bp, 17 predicted proteins | sample ArcOceMetagenome_FD_187443 | JGI IMG/M metagenome (GOLD analysis project Ga0209712, IMG submission 187443) | Marine eukaryotic phytoplankton communities from Arctic Ocean - Arctic Ocean - Greenland ARC118M Metagenome (SPAdes) (version 2) | ecosystem: Environmental > Aquatic > Marine > Oceanic...
AGATTCGCCGAGCTGGTTCTATGACAAGGTTAATTGATCTCGATAATTTTTGGGGCTTCTTAGATAACGATCATGATGTGGTGTTGACGGCGGGAGAGGAGGGCTTTGGTCAAATTGAGATTGGTATGAGGATTGAAGGGTTATCTGATGAGCGTTGGCATTCTCTTGCCCGGACAGGTGGTAAAAGGTTCACAGAGTGCTTGATGAATGGTTTTTCTTCTGAAGCGTCAGCGAAAGCATCATTTCAGTATATCTTGGTAGAAGATCTTCATGTTGCAAATACTGTCCATCATAATCAATAAAGTGACAAAAAATCCTTTGGCGTTAATCGACGGTGTTTTATAAACGGGCAAAATTGTAGCTGAGTCGGGAGTCGTGCACCTCCTCACGAATGAAAAATGGAAACAATTTCGCAAGTGGACTGTGCCGCTGCGCTGCGAGTATTCCGGTATGTGCCAAAAATACAACGATCATCACACTTGCACGATAGGTCACTCACTCCTCAAGAGCAACGGCAAAAGCAACAAATCCGTTTCAAATCAAAATATCTCGGGAATACGTATTATTGTGCCAACGCCATTGCAATCTAAGAGGAGGATAGGCAAATTGATAGCTATCGAAATCTCCAGTAGGTGTGTCGGTCCTGTGAAAGCAACAAACAAGAATCAGCCACATTTCTGCACGGCAGATACGATTGATATCCGCCCTGATAGCACACCCATCAGGAAAGGCACAATGCGATCTGTCAAGCTAACATCGATAGCTATGTTGGTAGGGATCATTTTACAACTCCTTATGATTTCCACCGTAGGGGCAGCTCCGGTTGAATTGAGTAATAGAGCCGTAGAGAAAGGTGTGTGGACAATTGTCTTCCAATTTTGTTTGTTCCAATTCCATTTCTAACTGAGTCCAAAACGAAACAGGCAACACTTTGCAACAATTAAAACTCGAAAGGATTCGTCGCAGACTGCAAACGAGTAAGTAGTAAATGAACTTAGGATATTACGTGATGTAAAACTTGTTCCCAACTCATACCACTCTGTTTTGAACAATAATAATAACGCAAAGATACACCAGCTGTTCCAAGTTCTATGCCCTCCGTGTCTACGAAGAAACCTTCTCAAAATCCCACAGGCATTATCAGTGATAAACCAACGCATGTACCCACCATAATGCAGTCGAGTGAACCATCAACCAAACCGACAAATCGGCCCTCGAAATCTCCGACTAATCAGCCCTCAAGGTCGCCGTCGTTGAAACCCAGTGCATCTTTTTCTGATCTGCCGTCGATGAAACCCAGTAGTTCTCCAACATCCACACCTAGTATGAATCCCTCAACTGCGCCCTCTAACCAACCGTCGTTGAAACCCAGTGCATCTCCAACATCCACACCTAGTGCGAAGCCCTCATCTATGCCTTCTGATCTGCCGTCGTTGAAACCCAGCGCATCTCCAACATCCACACCTAGTGCGAATCCCTCATCTGTGCCTTCTAACCAACCATCGTTGAAACCCAGTGGTAGTCCATCTCGATTGCCCTCTTCTTCCCCAACTACGATCCCATCTGCATCGCCAACCTCATCTCCTTCCTCCTTGCCTACGTCCGAACCAACGAAAGGACCGACATCATTGCCGTCGGTCTCTCCTACTTCCAAACCATCAGGTAGGCCTTCAATTCTTCCATCATTTTCTCCTTCACTCTCACCTAGTTTGGCGCCCACGAGAACACCAAGTGATACACCTACTCAAATACCCACTAAGCTGCCGAGTCAAATACCCACGGTAGAGGCTTCGTCGGTACCATCTGTGACTCCCACCGATGTGCCAACCATGGATCCCTCGTCAACACCTACTAGAAAGCCCAGTTTGCAACCCTCGTTTCAGCCAACCACTGTTCCAAGTTCAAGGCCAACAATGAAACCAACTTCAACTCCTACGTCAAAACCGTCAACATCACCTAGTTCCTCTCCTTCATCTCACCCATCTTCGCTTCCTTCCTCGTCACCTACAGTAAAACCATCTCATCAACCATCTTCAACACCAACATCAATGCCTTCAGTCAGTCCAACTAGTCAACCGACTTCTACACCTACACAGGTACCGACACGGGTTCCTTCTGCCTCGCCATCGACATCACCGACAACCAGTCCGTCTGATTCTCCAACCTTTACTTCGAAGCCATCGTCAAGTCCGTCAATATCGCCGACGTCGACGCCATCAGTTAGTCCATCCTCTCCGCCATCGTACTCGTTGCAACAAGTGGAACTAACTATCACGTTTAAATTTGAAGACTTGAAAGATCTAGCTGGTAAGTCAACGTCGGTTCTGGAAGATCAGACTGGAGCTACTGTTTTACAAATTCTCGAAAAAGAACACCCTGAAGACAATTTCACGGTGTACGCTGAATTTCAATTAAAGACAGAAATTGTCCAAGGTGAATCAAGGAGAAATCTATCGGAGGTTCGAAGGCTACAACAGAGTATTATATCTGGACTCGAAGTCGCGCTTACATTATATGTTGAGACCAGGTCTCCCATGACATACAATAAAGAAAAACTACAGGCTTCGATTGAAAAAGCATTTGATACAAATGAGGAGCTGACTGGATTCATTGAAGCATTGCAGAAAAGTGATAGCGCCTTCTCCCCCATAAATGATATGGCAGTCAGTATCGACAATACTCCTGTTGTACTACAGACTGGAGGAGGTTTCGCGTGGCTTTATATTGGTATTGGAACTGGAGTTTCTGCAATTGCAATCTCTGCATTCTTGTTCATTGGCTACCGTCGTCGTAACAGAAATCAGAGCCCCTATGAAAACCAAGGCAGTTCGGGAGGATCTGACAGTGGAGACCTCGGTACAGGACAGTAAGTGAATTATTTATGTTCTTTCAATATGTGTCAGGTATTCGTTTATATATCTTACCCTTGTTTTTCCTTTCAGGATTATTGCTACTCAAGGGATGGAACTCTCAGATATTTCTACATTGGGTGATCCCTTTTCGGGCGGTCCAACAGGTATGTTTGGAGCAAATTTCGTTCAAGCTGACGATCAACAGAATGAGAGTACGTTATCAGCAGGTTATGATTACAAGTTGGCTTATTTAGGTGCTGGAGATTTACCATCGGTTTCATCAGCGGGTGGCACAAGATCTGCAGAAGGAAATCGCGCACTTGCTGACGATCTGACTCAAGACGGGGATGAGCCGAGACACCGTATTGACTCTGTGGATAGTAGTAGAGTCTCTGGGGCACAAGAGGATCTATCTCTGTTTGAAGAAGACAATTCATTTGATCAAATGTATGGAGAGGATGAACGGATAGAGATCATCGCCCCTCCAGGAAAATTGGGAGTCGTCATTGATACGCCCATGAATGGATTTCCAATGGTCCATGCAATCAAGGAAACAAGTGTCCTTTCCGGTCGCGTAAGGATTGGAGATAAGCTTGTTTCTGTAGATGGAGAGGACACAACTGAAATGTCAGCAATTAAAGTTTCCAAGTTAATCAGCTCCAAGGCAATGAATCCTCAGCGGCGCATGCTCTTTTTGCGGTCTCCAGGCTAAAGTATGCAACTACTCTGCATAGTCAATAAATCCACAGTGACTACGTGAAAATTTAAAAAACTTATTAGAATACTTAAAACCGATTGTAGACATCACTAGGTGCATGATTCATTTGACAGCCTTCATAGCTACAGAGGGCGCCTTACCCGCAATAGCGAAAGCCGCTGTTCCAGCTCCTCCGCCGCCGCTCGAGGCAGCAGTTGTTACTATTCTCTTGCTGACTAATCTCAACACCCCAGGACTCACATAACGCAACGAATGAACCACATAAATACCCGTTGATAAAACAACCAGTGATCCCAATTGATGGGCAGCAGCTAAACCAATTGGAACATAATTTAACAGAGTAGCGATGCCAAGTGACATCTGCCCAGTAGCAACACCACCTAAAAGTTTCAGACCTCTACTGACCTGTGGAGTCACAGCACTGCGAGTTGCAGGATGAAAAAGTCCTACACCAGCTAAAGTGATTGCAGATAGTGCAGTAGATGTTCCCAGAACTCGATGGTTCCACTGAACCATTGCAGTATTTTCAAATGCGTTACGATAGGCAGGTTGTAAATTGGGATCCACCATGTCTTCACTTGGGATCCACTGGTCGTTCATTTTGGGAAAGGTATTATAAGCATTTCCCGCATCATTACCAGCAACAAATGCTCCACTAGCAATTGTGACAGCTGTCAATCCTGTGACTGCCGCAGCACCACCTCGCACCTTCTTGGCATGTTTGATTGCTTCTTTCGATAGGGATTGGGCCAATTCCACAAGTTTACTTTTAGAACCGACTTTCCCGTTGATACCATTAGCGACATCATTCGGTATTTGCAGGATCCCAAGTCCAGTCCACATGAGGGCAGAATAGGTGGTGAAAGCCATTCCAAGATGAGCGGCTAGTCTATAAGGACTAACCCTAATTTCATGCGAATCACTTCTTCGGTCTTCCCCAAGACCGCTCTTGACCATCCACCAGCCTACAAGTCCCTGCGTACCTCCCATCAGAAATAGCACTCTCATGCGGTTATTATAACCTGCAGGAATTTTCTTTCGTAGAGCAAAATAAGCCCAAGGAGCAGCGAAACAGACACCCACAACCCTCCCCAACATCCTATGTCCCCACTCCCAATAATAAATATATTGAAATTCCTCCAATTCCATACTCTTCCTCTGCTGCCACTCTGGAAATTGCTGATACCTCTCAAACTCTTTCATCCACTCGTCCCTTGTCATGGGAGGAAGCGATCCTAGGGGTTTCCAGTCTGTCATGGCAAGACCGGATTTGGTGAGACGGGTGACACCTCCGATGTGGACCATGCCTGCTACAAGGCCAGAGGTTCCAAGGATCCATTTTGCGACTGGCGCATAGGGGTTTATTGCTTGTTTAGCTGCGGATGGGAGACCCTTTTGTATCAGGGTTGTTGCTGATTTGGTTACTGCTGCCATTGGATTACTTTCAATGCATTGGTTTGATGCGTTGCAAACGTTTATCTAATTGATGTTTGTGCTGTTGAAGGAGTGAAGAAGTACCTAATGCTATTGTATGAGGTGCTGTATGATACTCGATAAAATGATGTGGTGGTAGAGAATAGAAGGTAAGGAAGAAAGAAAAAGCCGAAAAGCAAACTTCAAACCTGCGCGACTAACTGACTCGACTCGACTCACTCACTCCCCCCTCACTCAATCAAGAAGAAGGGGGTCCATTCATCATTTGTTTTTCAACTCACATCTTCTCCCCCCCCTTCGATTTGAAAATCCCACCTCTCGCGAGCTCGCGACGCTCGCGCTCTACGACTTCGGTTGGATTTATGTCAGTTTTGGCACATACTTACTACCCGGTCCCCCGTTTGGAAAAGCATCACCACTATGTACTACAATACAGTACAGTAGGCGGGAATTAATGAATTCACATCTGTACACCGGATTATTGAGCGGATCACTATTGATTGCTAGGACAACAACAACTGATACATCGACAATTTGAAATTGAAAATTGAACGGCATTTTCAAATTAGCACAATTCGCGTCAGTAGAGAAATACAGCACGGTTCGGTTGCTTCAATTTTACCGCACCCAATTAATTGATTAAGATAAACAGAAAGATGACTTCGCTGAGTGGTGCGCTGAAGGCATACCGCCAAAATTATAATAACGGCGATGCTCCTGATACACAAATTCATCGGATTGGAACTCCTGATCCTGATGTGTTGGAAAATACCAAGAGAGGCAACTACAGTCGAAAGAGGACAAAGAATCGCAACAAGATCGGGAACAAAGGTCCAGGAAACCGAGGGAGACAAGGAACCTCGCGTAGGAAATCTCACTTTCCGAACGACGACTTCAGAAATGGATCAATCAAGTCAATACACGAAAACAATGTGAGTGGTGAACTGGTCAGCCATGATATACTCGAATGATTGCGATGGCATTAGATCCATGCAATAATGTAAATAACTCGACTCGCTCACTCACACTCACACTCTACCCTCTCTCATCATTATTCTTTCCAGAGATCTTTTCAGGAAACTCCACAGAACGACAAACCACAAAACGACAAGACGGAACAGTCTAGGTCATCATTTTCAACTTTTGAAAATTCATTCAATACTGTTAATGCTCATGACATACCTACAACCCCAAGAATGAAGCAAATGTATTCATCTTTAGCTTCTGATTCTGATTCAAGTGGTTTATCATTTTCAATAATTTCGTCGTCATCATCTGACGAATTGAGTGTATCCAGCACAGAGGAGGCAGTGACAACTTATCATGCTAGCGCCAGTAATTCAATTTGCCGAAGTTCCTACTATCAATCTGTGAACTCGTCTTTGCGAAAGGCAGCGGACCCAGACGTAATGACTGTTGTTAACCCATCAAAAGCAGATATTGGCGGTGATAGTACTTGCAATTCAATTCAGAGTATCGGCTGTCATAATGAGGAACATACTACTAGAGGTGGTGCACGTCAAAGCTCCGTCTCGACGATTGCAACTCCGCCGGAGGAAGGGGACGCTTTGTCCTGTCGAACATCATATTATCAATCTGTGCAAAGCCCTCCACGGACAAGAAAGCCTGATGAATTGAAAAGCTCTAAAGCAAATGTCATACAAACCGAGACAAAAATAGTAACTCCACCGGAGGGAGGGGACGCTTCGTCCTGCCGAACATCATATTATCAATCTGTGGAAAGCCCTCCACGGACAAGAAAGCCTGATGAGTTGAAAAGCTCAAAAGCAAGTGTCATAAAAAACGAGACAAAAAATGAACAAAAATCCGTTTCAAATTCGAAATCCAAATGTATCAACATCAGTTCCTACTATCAATCGATCCAAGTGACACCAGAGCAGATATCAAACGAAAAGAAGATAGAAATGAAATCACGAAGTCAAGGGTCGGCATTTTCAAATTACACCAAGCACAAGAAAACAATATCAGAATGTAAAAACCCATACTACAGATCAGTACAACAGCTGACCTCGACCAGCGAGGAAAGCGCGGCTGTCATTTTTGGAAGACCGCCAGTGCGAAATCCTGACGATCAATCAAGGTTTAAGTCCAAATCAAACTCAAACAGGGAACATGATGACGATCAAAGAACTCTCCTCACTGCTTCGGAGACAGCGACTGTTGTATCGTGTGAAGCTTCGCATTGGAATTTAACGGATGCTGGGACGATCCAATCTGGTTGTTGCAATGAGTATCAATCGGGTCTTTCTTCCATGCCTAGCAGCCCTACAAGATCATGCGGTAGTGATGTTGTTGCTGACAGCGGTGGTGCTATTGATGCTGGTCTATACAAACTCTGTACGCCTGTTAGAGTGAGGGTGAATGTGATTGAGGGAGGCAGTAGCTCTGAAGGTACACGTACGCGTGGACCGCCAAGGCCTTTGGAAGTAAACTCCGACCAGAAACCATTGAAGAAGGAGGATAGTTTTGAGCAAGAGAGCGATCATGAAAGTACATCTGAGTCTCTAGCTAGTGATAAAGTTGTCACATCCATGATCTTGATCGGGGATGAAGTCGAGAGTCCAAATATTCCAAGGAAGATCACCTTCCAAAGTGGACAGCAATCGCATTATACTTCACTCAAGGATCTAATATTACCAGATGATACTTTACTGAAACAATTAGTTGAAGTTGCATCCATTTTGCCAGTACGTGTACACGTAAGTGAAGGAGAAGATTTCATTAGGAGGAATGATCAGTTTTCAGATAGGGGATTTGCCAAGCGCATTGAGAGCATAGTTGTTGGGGGCGACAACTGCGTGTCAGCTGAGCTAGATAGCAATTGTAAAGAAAATACACCAATGACGGGCGATGAGCTGAATTTGACCTCGCCGACATTGCTGAAAGTAACGGGATCCGAAGAACCTGAACCCTTTCATGTGAAAAATGAAAACGATGGAAGCATTGTTTCACCTGTCAAAGAAGTATCCCATTCGTACGATGATGGTGAATCAATGCTATCCTCTATGATTCATATTCCCAATGATATTAAGATTGGAACTATCACCAATTTGGATCTGTTCAGGAAAGAAAAATGCGAAGACGACGAATGTAATTTTAGTTTGTTTCGGAAAAGGGATAAAGCCGTTGAATGCAACTTGAACTGCGCGATTATGTAAATAACATAAGCATAAAATAGACTTGGGGGTAGATAATTAGAATTGCTGTATCATACAATTTAAGCACAGGTATTGCATCGTGTAATGGCAAGTTGCACATTTGCTGTTGTCGCTGTCTTTAAAGCCTAGTTTCTGATGCTCTTGGTCGTTGATTGAATATCGTATTGCGGTGCACCTTCATGTAATGTACCTACATACACTTCCTGCCTCCTACCTCAATGGGAAAATAAATGTTCAAGTCAAGAGTAAATTATGAAACTCCACCGTCTAAAAAGACTCGGTATGAAATTAACACTTTGACAATAGGAAAAATCCAAACAGTTAATGAATTCCTCAGCTTTTGCTATAGCTGGTCTAAGATAATTACTTATTATCGATATGGCGCAAGGTTGACTCGTCAGCCTATTGCTTAAACCATTGTGTGCCACAGTATTCTGACGGTGTTTAGGCACCACCAGCAATCAGCAATTTACTTGTGCCTTTCATTTTGTCGATATACAAGCAAGCAAATAGGTCTACTCGTATTTAGCTCCTTCAGGAGATGGAGGGAGAAAGTCAAAGTCAAAGTCAAAGTCAAAGTCAAAGGAGTTAAATGTGGTTTGGAATGTAAGTTTAAAGCCCCCTTTCATCATGCGCGTAGATATGAAGACTCTCAAATACTTTGTGGTTCCTGGAATGAGGAGACGAATTAACATCATTTTCGATGGGAATGCGCCTGCCTAATGTAGGTTATCATACTCACCACCAGCAACTTACTTCTGTACCTCTCATTTTGTCAATTCGAGCTAGCAAGATAAATTTGTGTGGTGGAATGTAAGCTGAAGTTCTCCCTTTCATCATACGGGTAGATAACCTGTGTATTATTAACCATTTCGTACATATTTTCAAAGCGTCTTTGCTACTTGTATTATCTATCAATGATGAAGGCTCTCAACTGTACAGCCATGCTTTATGCGTGTAAATCCTGGAAGGAAGAGGTGAAAACACTCATCTCTATGGATATACACCTGCCCAAATTATCAAATAAGATGCCGCTAAATTGAATCAATAGAAGAACAATGCAAATGATGACAGATAAAACATCTCAATTTTTATCGAAGTGGTTGGTCTATTGCTAGACAAGATATAAAGATAACAACAGTAATTTTGCTAATCAAGATATTGCGCTCGACCAAGCTCTTCACGTATTGGTGTTATGCAAGCTTTAGCATCTTGATCACGAGGGATCTATCCACTGCCATTGTCAAGTGACTAGAAAGAATTAACATGTTAGTTCAAGGGTAACCCGATGTTCTGTACGAGCATGTATAACCACATGTAGCAACGTGGACATGTTTTAAATAGACAGCCTCCTAAGTGCGGTTGCGCCGAATATGTCAATTATTGTAATCACCAGGTGAAGTGTTTGTTATGGACAGTATTTGCAACATGAAGATCTTCTACCAAGATATACTGAAATATTGCTTTCGCTGACGCTTCAGAAGAAAAACTATTCATCAAGCATTCTGCTGTGAACCTTTTACCACGTGTCCTGGCAAGAGAATGCCAACGCTCGTCTGATAACCCTTCAATCCTCATACCAATATCAATTTGGCCAAAGCCCTCTCCCGTCATCAACACCACATCATGATCGTTATCTAAGGAGCCCCAACAATCATCGAGATCAATTAACTTTCTCATAGAACCAGCTCGGCGAATCTCAACATCCCCCAAATTGCAAAGCTGACATGTAAGATTCTGTTGAAAGGTAACACGCCACATATCAGTACACTGGTCGTATCTTCCATCTACATCGAGCTGACTTCTAGAATATACAGGAAAGCCACATGGACCTGTAATCTGTACTGAGTTATAATGCTGAATGACCTGACGTAAGCGCGTGTTTTCTTCCATTAGGTCGAGAACGACTTTATCACGGATAGTGGCGGCAATGAAAGGGGCTAAGTCGGACATGATAGGATAGGGTGGTGTGGGTGTGCTTTTGGTTGGGTAACAACAGAATGGATGTTTGTGAAAAGGTGAATAGATGCAGTTCCAGAAATTGACTGCGCTCCCGTTCAGTCGTTTCCTATCTTTCAAACTTGGACTCCGTAAAGCATTGAAATGTCCATTCCAATCATCAAGGTAGGTTGGGTTTTGTAGTACTTAGATAGAGATTTGACAAGGTTGGACAAAAACGTTGAAACTTTATTATTTCAACGAATCGAGATCTAAAGCCAAGGGAAGGTACCAGTACACCTTGGGCCATCCTAGAAAGTTTAGTTCTGACTGTTCAATTACTACACGTACAGTCTGATACACTTTTAAATACATAATTCGTCAACCCACACCCGTCATTTAGTGAGCTCAGTCATGTCTTTCTTCCAAGAAGTTATATACAAGATTGTAACCTGTTGGACCGGAAGAGACAAGGCACCAATTCCAACACTCAGCGACCAATGTTTACCATCAAGCCCACCATCAACAACGTGCATCGCTTCGCCAAGAACTTGCACCATAACACACTGTACGGCCGAAGTTATGAGCAAGATAAAAATAAATATTGGATCGTTTCCCAGTCCGCGGAAGAACTGAAAATGTGCGTATCAAGAGAGGATAATAAACACTCTATTGGTGATCTGGACATCATACATCAACAAAAAACTCTAACTCAAAGAATGATTCAAGAACAAACTTTCATTCTCCGTTGAGATTGCGACTGTTCACTTCATTGTAAAGTTGCATCCATACAAATGTATTGAATATTATTGTATCATGAAGAGAGTTCACTCCGTGTTCCTTTTCAACCTTGTGACCATGCTGAACATCGAGCCATTCTGGCTCCTTGAAAAGTAGCGAGAGGGATACCGATATCTGAAAGATAGCTTGGCCAACCATATCTGCCCACATTTGTTTTGTGATCATATTGGAAGATCGATTGACGGGAGGTCTGCTGGTCAACAATTCCGCAGTTGGTGGCTCACTTGCCAATGCCAAACTCGCGAGCGCGTCCATAAGAAAATTCACCCAGAGCAACTGAATAGCTGCGATCGAAGGCTTCTGATAAACACCAGCCCCAACAAGAGATGTGGACCATACCACAGCAGCTTGATAGCAGTATGTTAACGGTCAGCTGGAACTGCAGAAATTTTTGAATCGAAGTATAGACATTCCTCCCCCACTTTGAAGCAGTAACAATCGATGCGAAATTATCATCGATGAGTATTATATCTGCAGCATCCTTGGCAATTTGCGTTCCAGAAATACCCATGGGCAAAACCGACGTCAGCTCGCTTTAGCGCCGGCGCATCATCTGGAGATGCGGCCATATTTCGTCAAAAGACTCTTGATCAAACTCTTTTGTTCCATCTGGCAAAAGTTTCCACACAATAGACCAGAATTTCCCACCTTCTATCAACACGTTTGGTTTGGGGTCAGCAGCAGTCATCTCGGAACTGCCCTCACGGAAATGGAAGTCTGATAGAATTCCCGACTGAATTTTATACTCACAGCAGTGTTTGGGCTATCACCGGTGACAAGGCGCACACCAATACCAGTTCCGTAAAATTTGTCAATGGCATCTGGAACTTCTGGCCGTAATGGGTATTCGATTCCAATCAAGGCGCAAAATATCATATCCGTCTCAACAGAGAATGCATCTTGATCTGTTCCATCAGAATTTTTAGTGTTTGATGTCGTTTCATCGAAATCTACGCCGTTAGGTAAATCTCTATGCGCAAGTCCTAAACATCTCATTCCTCTACCGGCATATTGCTCAACTACACCAGCAAATGTACTTGTGTCTGTAAGTGCCTCGTCATAATCTCCAATCATTCCTTACGTGCAGTGAGCAATTACAACTTCAGCAGCACCCTTAGCATATAGTCTGCAACCCCAGCACCATTTTCGAGTGGAACGATCCAGCTCGTCAACTTTCTACTAGACGTGAAATTCAACAGCTTTCCTTGATGGAATCGCGCTGAGAGTTCACCGATACCAGTTCTTCCTGGAGTGGTATTGCGATTTTTTTGATAGTCATGACCAAATTGTTCTACCAAAGTCAACAGCGCTATCTCTGTTGGATTTCCAGAAGATTCGTTTACATTACCACCATGCACTGTTACCAATGTTTCATTCATAGTGCAGATTGAAATCTTGTTTGTAATCAAAGAAGTAATCTTTTCTGCTTGCGAGCTGCTGGCATAAGTCTGAAGGTATTGTCCCAGGGAAACCTTAGGATCAGAAGCAATCATATTTTTCCTAGAGGTATAGCAAGATAGCTCTCGCTGTCATCCGATTTGCAGTCAATGTACCAATTTCACTCTTCACCTTCGTTGTCTTGATGACTTACGATTCCCATTACAATGAGTACAACGAGAACAAAGCCATGCACAGCCTCCCAACAAATGATTATGAGGAATGGAGTCATTTTATTTTAATTATGAGATTTTTCCGAATACCTGCATCCGAACTTCATGCCATGTAATTCTCGTCGCATCTTAAAATTAGACACCGAGAATGATTCGGTATGCTGTGTTGGAGATGATTTTGGGCCAGAACAAAGAAAATTCAAGATAACCGTTGCAGGTAGAGATGGATATGTGTATTGTAGTATCCCTTATGCTTCAAAATACATCTCTAGGTTCGATCCTGTCAGTCACAATACAAGCATTATCGGGAACGAGGGCTAGAAGTAAGTTTATATGTATTGGTGGTATATTTGGAAGAGATGGATGTATCTATTCCCTCAGTTACGAGCATACCAACGTGCTGAAGTTCGATGTGGTAAACAACACATATTCGAGGCCGTCCTGGGAAACAACGGCTGCATATATTGGCCACCATCGTACGCTGAAGTTTGATACAGAGACTCAAATTATATCTCTTGTGGGGAACGATTTTGGAGATTTGGAGTATGATATACATGGTTTAATGGAGCTGTCGTTAAAAGATATATTCAATACTACTACGTGTACGTGAATACACACTATGAAATAATCAAAGATGATTTATTACTCAATGCGCTACAGTATCATACCTTGATCCAGTATATCTTCAATCCGTCTCATCTCTTTAGCAACGCTAGCTAGTAAATTGAAGATACGGCGACAAAGAATGAGAGAGGAGTGGTTCAAAAATCCTAAACAATTTTGAAATTTTCAAAAAAAAGAAAAAATGAAAAAGTGGCGAGGCCGTGAAAAACGGGCTTTTACTGTAACGTCACAAAATCTGTATAATTTCCAACCGTAGCAGCGCGTGTACTCTTTTTAGTGCTCGCTGAAGCTATGAAATGGCTGCGTTGCATGATTTTTTGTTTGAAGAAGCAAGTTCTTGGAAAGGCAAACTTGAAAACGGGCTGGTGGCTGCTGGTGATGGTTTGACAATGAGCCGCGACAATGAGAATAAATGGTGCAAATGAAGGAGACGAAGAACATATATATGTCGTCTTACCTTTGATCTGCTGTGACTTGCTGCAAATTGGACGAGGTTGATTGAAAGATGAAGATGGTCGGCTTCAATTTGAAAATTTAAAATTGTCTTTTGTGTTTTATGTGCAGAGCGCCGAACGGAAGCGAGAAGAAAGAAGAAGAAAGAAATGCACATCTTGGCATCTTGGTGTTATTTTCTGAGGGTTTTCTCCCCCCAGGCCCTTCATAGGCAATGAATACTGTAGCCTTAATCTCCAGTGATATGATCTCCAGGGTGAGACTTTTTCTGATAGGTAGACAGTGATGAATAGCTAAATCTCCAGTGGATGCACTAGTAGAACAATTTTTATACTCCGAGCTAAAATCTCCATCCAGTGAAATACAATCTCCCCCAAAAACAAATCCCTCTCAAAAGTCAAAACTTAGAGTTCGCGCGCCTTAAGCGGTTCCATACGTACCTCTCTCTAAATTGCTGGCTACTCTGTATCATTATGTTCTTGCTTTTGCACACAATCCTCAACTTCAACTATCGTATCCATTATTAAGCTCAAACCACAAACCAGCCACAGCAGCTCGTAATTCAGAACACAATCACAGCATACCAAATGATCATGCGTCTGCGTAAACTCCTCATAGCAGTCTGTGTTAACTTCAAAATTCCCGTAATTTCATCGTTACAGTCGAACAATAAGAAACTAATTCTGATACGACATGGCTGCAGTGAGGCTAATGAATTCATGTACAGAGAGGGAAATAGATGGGGAGATCCGAACTTTACAGACGAGGAACAATATGTTGACACAATCCTCTCCGGAAAGGGAAGGGAGCAAGCTCAATCTCTTTGGAGCAAGTCTGCTGAATTAAGGAACATACTACAGAAACTACAAGATTCGGTTGCATCTGATTTCAACGAATCCAAGGAATGTGTCACTGATCAGGTTCTGATTGTGACATCTCCTCTCACTCGTACCATTGAAACATTGTCTATTGGAATTCTGCCACACTTGAAGAAACATGCAAATGGGAATGCAATACGAGCAATTGCTCAGCCGCTTGCGACAGAGCGAGTGTACACGGCTTCCGATACAGGTCGTCCTTTTTCCGAGCTTCAAAAACATTTTCCCCACATCGATTTCACAGATTGCTTCTCTTCTGCACAAGATTCCAATGATCCCAATTCACTAGAAGAGTGGTGGTACACACACAACCCAGAGAAGGACGGAAGCTACTCGGAATGGAGACCATCTGATAAAAATCAGTTTTATGCAGTTCCCGGAGAATCGCAGCCTGCGTTTGACGATAGGATGTCACGACTATTCAAGTGGATCGACAAGAGGCCGGAGCAAACGATTATTCTTGTTACTCATTGGGGCGTTATACGTTACATTACAGAGGAGGACGATGTGGAGAATTGTGGTGTTAGGATAATTGATTTTGATACGTTGAGATCAAGGTGAAGGAAATACTCTTTCGCGCTGATCATGTAGTTTGTTTCATCACAAAGTTGCACGGAACGACCAATTCTTATCTTTCCAGAAGCCAAGCGAAGCAAAACATCAAAATCTAATTAGATTATTGGACAGCTGTATGTGTACACGTACCCCCCTTCTTAGTTAAATGAGTAAAGTTGAAGGTTCAAGGTCTTTAGACCTTGCTAACGAGTGAATGGATCCGCTCGTTACATCTGCCCCAATCTTCAATACAGACAGGGGTGGGTGCCCGCACAACAGTGCGAAAATGCATCAATGGATTTTGTTTGAATATTTCATTTGGATTTGTTTTTGCTTGATTGATTTTGTTGAGATTGTTCATGTTATATTTGCGCGTCGCGTGCCGTTAGTTTAGGAATTATTTTGATGCTGACCGTACGTGTACGTGTACGTCTATGGATGTTTTCCTTCAACATTGAATTCCCCAGAAACAATTATTACGTGTACTTGATGGATTCCATTCAAGAAAATGGAAATTGTC
>Ga0209712_10002362_pt1 | contig 15561 bp, 6 predicted proteins | sample ArcOceMetagenome_FD_187443 | JGI IMG/M metagenome (GOLD analysis project Ga0209712, IMG submission 187443) | Marine eukaryotic phytoplankton communities from Arctic Ocean - Arctic Ocean - Greenland ARC118M Metagenome (SPAdes) (version 2) | ecosystem: Environmental > Aquatic > Marine > Oceanic...
CCAACATCACTAGAAACTGTTCTACAAAAACCATCTCTAAAATAACCCGTAGCAGGCTCAGTACAGCAAGATTCTAGGGGTTTATTAAATACGTTTAATTCCAATTGAGTCGATTTAAAATTTGAGAGTATAAAGATACAAAACGAATTTGCTAAAACTCCTTTGCGCCAAAGGCACTTTTAATAAACTTCGATTTATTTTTAGTGCTATTAAAGTTATAAGATAGATTTAAGGCTATCATGTCGACTTCATATATATAATTTGTTGTTGTATTAAAAGAATCGGTCTTAAAGGTTGTAATGCTTTGTTTCTAAATAAGAATGTGATAACGGCATAAATTTATGTTTTTATACTTAGAATCTTTAGTTATTGTTTGGTTTAATTCTTTGCTTTGATTTATTTTTTTTATCTATATTGCCATCGATAGGTATAATTTTAACCTCACTTCCCCATTCTATTTATTTTTTTTTAAAATTAATAGTAAATAATAGTTTTGAATTTGTAAAAGAATCAAAATTAAAATGATTTAAATCAAATGAGTATATTAAAAAATCAGGGTTGTAATCCGTTTATCGGTCTAAGGTCTTTTGATAAAAACGAAAGTCATTTGTTTTTTGGCAGAAAAACTCCAATCCGAGATATCCGTGATAATTTAAAACGAACAAATTTTTCAGCAGTTATAGGATATTCAGGAAGTGGGAAAACCTCATTGATTAAGTCAGGATTAATACCAGCTTTACAAAATACCAAGGAAGAAGAGTGGAAAATTACTTTTTGCACTCCTGGGTATAATACCTCGAGAAATTTAGCCAAAGCTTTAATAAATACATACGATATAGCAAATAACTCTTCAAAAGAATTTTTGGATGATGTTGAAAGATTACTGATTGACAAAAGTTTGAGTTTGAACGAAACCTTACTTAAGCTTGATAAAAAGAATACAGAGAAATGCTTGATAATTATTGATCAATTTGAGGAGTTCTTCAATTTGTCTAAAAAAGAAGATTTAAAAAAATCAACTCAATTTATAAATTTACTGCTTGATGCAATCAATAATAAAGAGAATAATATATATATAATTTTAACTCTACGATCAGACTTTATTGGGAATTGTGCAGAATTTATAGGACTTCCAGAAGTTTTAAATAAGTCACAGTATTTAATCCCTAGACTAAATTTGAAACAGTTTAAAGAGGTTATAATTGGACCTTTGGGTGTCGTAGATTATAAAATTTCTGATAATTTATTAGATGTTTTGATTAAAGATATCGCTAATAATCAAGATCAATTAGCCATTCTTCAACATGCAATGATGAGAACAATTGATTATTGGAAATCACACTCTTCACTAGATGATGTTATTGATGTTCATCATTACAAAGCTATAGGTAAGATGAAAAAAGCTCTCTCTAATCATGCAGATGAGGCATACAATGAGTTAAATGAGACCGAAAAACAAGTATGTGAAAAAATGTTTAAGGCATTAACCAATTTTGAAAGCTTAAACATCACTAGAAATCCAGTAGAATTTGGTTCTTTGGTTAAAATTACCGGAACAGGCTCCTCAGTTCTCATCAATGTTATTAATACATTTAGATCCAGTAAACGGTCATTTTTAAGCATAAAAGAAGGTGTAGACATTAAAGATTCTACAGTTATTGATATTTCTCATGAAAGCTTGCTAAGGCTCTGGACAAGATTACAATCTTGGACTAAGGAAGAAATGGAGTCTTCAGAAACTTACAAAAAATTGTGTGAAACTGCCGAAGATTATCAAGAGGGAAGAGGCTCTGTATTAATTAACCCTGAATTAGCAATTATTTTAAAATGGAGAGAAAAACAACTACCTACTGAAGAGTGGGCTAAAAGATATAATCTTTCTTATCCTAGGGCTATTAATTTTTTGGAGGACAGTAAAATAAAGTTTGATCAAGAATTATTAAGAAAGAGTTTGGCACAATCAAGAAAGGCAAAACTAAACAAACTAATTATTTCTTTTATGAGTATTGCATTAATAGTGTGTATTGCTCTTGGAGTGTTTGCTTTTTTACAAAAAGAAGAAGCTTTTATACAAAAAGAAGAAGCACAGCAGCAGACAGCTAAGGCAAACGTAAATGAAAAATTAGCTAAGGAAAATGCTAAAGAGGCAACAGAACAAAAGCGGTTAGCACAATCTAACGAAACATTAGCTAAGGAAAATGCTAAAGAGGCAACAGAACAAACGCGGTTAGCAAAGGATAACGCAAAATTAGCTGATAAAAATGCTAAAGAGGCAGAAGAACAAACGCGGTTAGCACAATCTAACGAAACATTAGCTAAGGAAAATGCTACAGAGGCAACAGAACAAACGCGGTTAGCAAAGGATAACGCAAAATTAGCTGATAAAAATGCTAAAGAAGCTACTCGATTAAAAAACGTTTCAGACGCTGTTAAAACAGCATTTGAATCAGAAAAAAACTTAGACTTAAATAAAATTGATAGTGCTATTGTTCAAAGTAAAAGGGCTCACAATCTTTTTATAACAAACGGAAATCTAGAAAGAGAAAACCAAATTTATTCAGCACTAAATAGATCTTTGTTTGAAGGTAAATCAAAAAAAGATAATTTTTATAATAATCGTAATTCAATCGGGATTTCAACAATTAATCAAAGCAATAGTTCGCATGAATTTATGAGCTTTGATAATTCTGGTGAACTGTTGTTTTTTAAGGTAGACGATACAAACAAAATTATTCCATTGAATATTATTGCTTTCAAGAATATTGATTTAGCTATATATTCAGCTAATGGAGAATTCATTATTTGCACAAAACAAAATTCAACCAATAACGGAGAATTATTGATTTATAATGAAAAGAATAAACAATTAATTAAAAGATTTACTTTTCCTAACCAAATTAGAGGCTTAAAGTCATTTAAATATTTAAATCAACAATACATATCTTTTAAAGAAAATGGCAATAGTTTTTTATTGAATTTGAATACCTTAAAATATAATCAGTTTCAAAATACGGATAAAAATGATCTCTTTTCATTTAGTGGAAAAGGGGGGTACCTCATAAGTAAAAAGAATAATATTGCTCTGTTGTATCAGGTAACCTTTAACCAATCATTACCAAGTTTAAATTTAATTAAAAAAATTAAATCCTCATCTAATATTACAAGTTATCAATTTTCTAAAGATGATAATATGTTAGCAATAGGTACTAAAGAAGGAACCGTTTTAATTTACAATACAAATGATTTATCTAAAGTTGAAATATCAAAACATAAAAACGTAAAAATCTCTGATTTAGACTTTGTTGAAATTAATAATCAAAATTTCATTATTTCAGCAAGCTACGATAATACTATAAACCTAATTAATATTGAAAACCAAGATGATTTCGTTACCCTTAAAGGTCACAAAAGTTGGGTAAAAAGCATTACAGTTGACCAAGAAAATAAAATTTTATACAGTGTTTCTGAGGACGCGAGTTTTAGATACTGGTATTTAGATCAAAATGCTCTTGAAAATCAATTAAAAAATTAAAAAATGATATTAAATAAAAAAACTTACATCCTTATTTTTGTCCTAATTATATCATTAAATAATTATGCACAAAACGACCAATTCAGCACTTGCGCAACAACTCTGGATGAATTGGAAGAAGATTATAAAATAGGTCGTTTTGAAGATGTTAACAGGATACTTGAGAAGTGTATGGAAACCTACAAGAAAAATGACTTAAAGTATAAAACAGCTCTTAGGATTCAAGCAAAAAATGCAATAGCTATGGATTCTATGGAGTTAGCGACAAGGACTGTCAAAGAACTTCTAAATTTAAAGCCAAACTACACAAGTTCATTTGGAGACCCTTACCTTTTAATAGAACTTATTAAAAGTCTAAAAATAAAAGGAGCCACCGTATCCTCTGTGTCTAAATTTGAGGAAGCATTAGGAGAGGCTCCAGCTACAGTTATTTTAGTAACCGAAAATGAAATCAATGATAGAGGATATAATGACTTAGAGGCACTGCTTCATGATTTACCTGGGTTCGATATTACAAGGTCAGTTGGTCTTACATATTCTCACATATACCAAAGAGGTTATCGTTCTGACAATACAAATAGAATGTTATTTGTTATTGATGGAATTGAGCAAAATGATTTATGGGGTAATATTGTGTATTTATCTAGACAATTCCCTATTACCAATATAAAATCGGTTGAAGTTGTTTACGGACCCGCCTCAACTATATACGGAGCAAATGCTTATTTGGGAGTAGTAAGCATTATAACAAAAAGTGCTACTGATTTCTTTGTTGGAGATAATAAAAAAAATAGTGTAGCAGCTCATGCTATGATAACATATGGAGAATACAACTCCATGACGGCTGATGTTACTGCTGTTATTAAGAGTAAAAAATCTCCATTCTCTGCAATGTTTACTGCTAGGTATTTTAGATCAGATGAGCAAGATTTATCTGATATTGAAGATTATGATTATGCTCAGGTAGCTGATAATTCTATCTCATATTTAAATCAATCAGAATCAATTTTCCTTGGAACTAAAATTGAATCTCAAGATTTTACGATGGGCTTTGGGTATTGGTTTAAAGAAGAAGGAGTGGGCGGTTGGACGAACGATCAGATTTATATTAATAATACAGACCTAACAAGCTGGAATCCCTATAATGCATATATATACGCCAAATATGATAAAGCCTTGGGAGCTAGAGAAAAATTTAATTTTTCAAACTTCACTAGGTATAAAATAAGTGGTTTAGACAATTCAACTACATTATCTATTTTCCCTTTAACACCTGTCACAATTCCTTTTGATTTACATTCAACTCAGTTAAGAAATGAAACTCAATTTCTTTATAAAGGAACTAATAGATTTTCAATAATATCTGGATTAGAATTTAGATTTAGTGAAATTCAGGCAGATTATGGCAAAACCGGTGATGTATCATACCTTAAATACGTATCATTTGATGCAGGTATATATTCTCAAACAACTTATCAAATTATTAAAGAAAAACTTAAATTAACTTTAGGTGGTAGGCTGGATTATAATGAAACGAGAAATAGTGACTTCGGGTATGGTTTAGCTTTTAACCCAAGATTAGCACTAGTTTATTCACCAAAAAATGCTTTTGTTAAATTCATATATTCTGAGGCCTTTATGAACCCAACTAATTTTCAAAAATATTCTCTTACGTCTCAAAGAAAAATACCTAATCCAGAATTATTAACTGAAAAAGTTAAGAATTATGAGTTTTCATTTAGGAAAGATTTTATGAAAAATAAACTTTTTGCTGAAATTGTAGTTTACAATTCATTTTATTCAAATGTTGTTAATGAAGTAACGGATGTTGAAGGTTTAATAGACACCGATAATGATGGCGATTTAGAACCAGGACAATCAAATCAATTCCAAAATACTGGAGAAAGAAATGTGTATGGAGCTCAAGCAAATGTAAATTACAATGATAAAAAATTAAGGGTATTCTTTAATTATACTTTTACCAATCCAATAGATACAAACTTACAATCAGGAGAGGAGTTAAGAATTGCCGATATATCATCTCACCAGTTTAATGTTGGAGGAAATTATAAATTTAAGAATGGATTAAATATTAATATAAGAAATAATTTTGTTGGGGCTAAAGAAGTAGGTGAAGGAACAACAGTACCTGCCAACACAGAAACTTTTAACGCCTATTTTTTATTAAATACAACAGTAGGATATGAATTTTTTAAAGAAAAATTCAATTTTCAATTTTCTATTAACAATATATTAGACCAAGAATATTTTTCTCCTGGGATAAGATCTGCTTCTAACGAATATTCAGCAAGAATACCTCAATTTGGAAGAAATATGCAATTTCGATTAAGTTTTAAATTATAAATAAATGATCAATAAACGATTTGCTGTCATCGGGGGAACAGATTATGATACCAATTTAGGTTATATTCTTTTAAAAGAATTAGGTTTTAATGCGGTAAAGAAGAGTATTAAAAACACAGCTATTGAACAACATTATTTTCAGTCAAATCATAATGTGAATAATTATATTATAAATGAAATTAAAATTTTAAAAAAACAACACCATATTACACATGTACTAATTTATTGTGTTTCCGTATCAGGATTAATTAATCATTTCGAAATAGAAAACCAAACAGAAGTTATTTTGATCACACCACATTCCAGTATTTCAAATAAATTAAAAAACGTTGAAAGCTTAGGGATTCTATCGGCAAATAATTTATCTGCAAATAATTTTGAAAAGCACATTTTAAACATCAATAAAAATTGTATTGTGTTAAAAAAAGCTGAAATTAATATTGTGAATGATATCGAGCAAAATATTAATCCAAGTGAGATTATTAAAAAATATCAAATAGACAGATTTATAAATAATCTTATTAAAAATAAAACAAAAAACTTGTTATTAGGTTGCACACATTTTTCTTATTTATTTGATAAATTATCTGAAAACAATGAAATTAAAATTTTAGATGTAAAATTATTTATTGCTCAAGAATTAAATGGTACAATTTTATATTATGATTCATTATAAAAAAATTCATCAAGAAATTGAATTAAAAAAATTGATCCGTTTAGGCACCGAGATATGGGGTTTTTCTGATTCGGACGTTATCCCGTATCATACATTAATAACAATTCTTCAATCAGGAGGAGTTATCTTTGGTGCTTTTTTAGAAGGTAAATTAATAGGTTATTCAATTTCCAGCTTTGCACTAAAAGAGGAATATTCACTCTATCTCTATATGTTAGGCGTATCAAAAAATTATTCTTCAAAAGGAATTGCACAACAGTTGTTTTTAAAAAATAAGGCATTTGCTATTGAAAACAACTTGAATTCAATTTATTGGTCTTTTAACCCATTAGACTCTAAGGCTGCCAATTTATACTTACATAAATTAAATGCTGTTATAAGACAATCAATGGTCTATAATATGTATGGTTTAGATAATAATGGATTACCGACAGATAGGTTTTTAGCTTACTTAAATATCTCACAAGAAATTACGAAAAAACCAATTATCGATGCACATCTGCCAGAAAACATTAAAATAGATCAATCATTATTGGATGAATCAAATAAATTTAATGCAAATAAATGTAATATTGTTGCTATAGAAATCCCATATAGTCTCAATAATCTTAATATGAAAGCATTTATATCAAACTTCAGAATATTATTTGATAAGTATTTAAAAAATTACATTATTGTTGATTTTATTAGGTTAAAAGATCAAAAAAAATATTATTATTTACTAAATAAGCGTTCAAATATTTTATAAAATTATGCAGATTAATTTTTTAAAAAAAACAGATATTACTCAAGATGAGCTTATAAAGGTATCTTTAATGATGTTACAATCATTTTTTTTAGGTTTTTTCTTATATTATTATTTTTCTGTAATTAATGGTTTATTTACAGCGACCTTCCCTATCCAAAAACTACCTTTAGCATATATTCATTCTGGTATATTTGGATTTTTACTAACAAATATTTTTATAAAGCTTCAAAAAAAAATAAAACTTTCGTATTTACAAATAGGATTATATACTTTAATAATTGCTTACATGCTTTTGTATTTGTATCTATTTAACACAGCGAACTTCAATTTTCAATTTTATGATTTTAAAAGTTTTAAACCATTTATTATTTATGTCGGTTTCATCCTTTTCTTTCCTATTTCAACCTTATTGATTCTAGGTATGGGAAATATGATGTTAAAGTTATTCGATTTAAAACAGGGAAAACGTTTTTTCTCCATTATTTCGGCAGGTGAGGTACTATCAAGTGCTCTTGCGTTTATATCTATTCCTGGAATACTTTTACTTTTTTCAGAGGATGATACTGAGAAAGGTACTATTTTTATTTTTTCATTAGCTATACTATTCTTATTTGCAGCAGCGCTCATGCAATTATATTTTAATTATAAATATAAAACATTAATAAATCAAAATATACAGAAAACAATATCTAATAATACCCCCAGTTTTAAATCTATTATTAAAAATAAATATTATTTAAATATTATTTTTTTAATTTTAATATCAACTGTAGTTTATTATATTATCAATTTTACTTTTTTGAGAGAAACAAAAAACAAGTATAAATCCAGTAATGAAATCATTCGTTTTTTTGGCTTTTTCTATTTTGTGTATAAACTTTTAGAGTTTATTTTAAAAACTTTTTTTTCAGGAAAATTACTAACAAATTACGGAATAAAAGCTGGATTATTTATTTTACCCATTGTCATCTTTGTTTTTACATTATTATCAATTTCTTCATTAGTATTTGAATTTGATTCAGGAATAGTCTTTTTAATGATCATATTAAATATGCTTTTTTTATTAGTGCTTAAACGTGCTTTTGAAGATGCAGCAATTAAGCTATTGTTTCAGCCCATGGATTCCTCATCAAAATTAATTATACAATCGATTGGATTAGGAAATACTTCTCAAATATCTATTATTATCGCTGGTTTAATTATTTATTTAATTTCAGATATATCAGAAGATAAGTTATTGCTGTATATTTTAATATTGGTTTTAATTTTAATCAGTTTTTGGTTTCTTTCAATTTCAAAAGTGGTTAAATATTTAAATGTTTATATTAAAAATTCATTAAAAAAAATAAATCTTAAATTTGATAATAATTCTAAAGATTCTATAGAGGTAATAAAAAAACATCTTTACTTGGAATCCAAAACATCTACTCTTAAGGATAATGCAGAAAGCTCTTTTTCTTTTTTAGATATCAATAATAACTCGTTAACTATTAGTCAATATCATCAATTATATTTCAATGAAATAATTGAACAAAAGAAATTAAATAATTCTTGTTTAGAGTTTTCCAAAAATTTTGAAACTTCCTTGCAACATAAAGCAATATTATTATGCTTATCAACTCATAAAAACACAAGTAATTTTATTATTGAACAACTTAATGTTACTTCTGGTTTTGAAACAAGGTTGTTCATTTTTAAATATATATCTAAAAACAAAATAGATTTAACTGATCAACATTTGCAATCAATATCATCGATTATGAATGATTTGTTTAATTATTATTCTTGCATTCTATTTTCAACTATCGATTTAAACTATGATGAGAAAAACAATAAATTAATTGAATTACTAAAATATGAGTTATCTGTTTTAGAAGATATCTTATTTTTATATTTAGAAATTCTATACCCAAAGGATCAAATAGCTTTAATTAAACAAGCTTTAAAAAGTGATAAGCTTCATGAAAATATTTTAGCATTAGAATTATTAGAAAGTTTTATTGATGACGAATACAAAGCTGTTATTATAACAATCTTTGATAATTTATCTATCAAGTCAAAAATTGATAATTTATCAATTAGTTTTAATCATCATAGATTGAAATTAAATCAAAGATTAAATTATATACTTAACTCTCCAGCATATTGGTTTAATGATTTGATTAGAATAGAAACTATTGATTTAATTCCAATAAATTATGAAATTAAAAACAGTGCATTGCTTTCTCATATATTTAACTCAAATAAATCTATTAAAAGCAAAGCGATGCATAAGTTAAGTATAATCGATAATAATAACAGTCACAGTAATAATTATTTAGAAGAAAATAAAACCAAAAATATATTGGCTAAATTTGATTTAATAAAAGAAATATTAAATATTGAGAATATAAATGAAAATTTTAAATTCAAATTATACTCTAATGGTATTGTCGTTAAAAAATTAACCCGCAGGGAACTAGAAAAGTTAAATAATAAACGTTACGTTTTATTTCTTTTAGATGGAAGTATAAAACTACCATTTAAAAACTATAGTGCTGGAGAAATTGTAAATCCAATTAAACCTGTTATTTTAGATAAAAGTATGTTTAGTAAAGATATTGCTTACTTAAGAATTCTATATCAAAAATTGGTTCCTTTTATAATGAGTAATCCTAGTTTTGCCGAACAAATAGATTTAAATCAATAAATCTATTTGTTTTCAAAAGACTTGCGTTTTTTGAATGCCAACTTATTATAAATGAAAGTATCTTTTTTTCAGGAATTAATCTATTACTTTATGGAATTATAAGTATCACTTCTATAACTAAATAGTTAAATTTCAAAAGACTTACCGTCTTTTACAAGTTCTCTTCTTATCCCTGCCAAAATCTGTTTTTCAGAAATAGGGTGTTTGTGTTTCTTTGCAATTAACCATGCATATTGAATCACATTTTTAATTACACCCCCACTTATTTCATAAGACTTAGAGATCTCTTTAATAAAAGATAACGGTAGTTCAGAGATGTTTTTAAGAGCATTTAACCATAAGGTTTCTCTTTCATTACTGCTAGGCACAGGAAAATTAAGAACCGATTGTATTCTTCTTGAAAAAGCCAAATCAATATTAGGTTTTAAATTGGTCGCCAATATAATGAGTCCTTTATAACTTTCTACTCGTTGAAGCAAATAAGCCGTTTGTTGATTCGCATTCTTATCTTTAGAATCTTGAACTCCCGTCCTCTTCGAAAATAATGACTCTGCTTCATCGAAAAAAAGAACCCAATTTTTGTTTTCCGCTACATCAAATATTTTAGCCAAGTTTTTTTCTGTTTCTCCAATATATTTCGAGACAACTTGAGAGAGATCTACCTTATAAACAGCCTTATTATTTTTTTTGCCAATAAGCGATGCTGTTAATGTTTTCCCTGTTCCTGGAGGACCATAAAAAAGACATTTATACCCTTTGTTTATCTTTTTACTCAAGATTTCGCTACCTTCAATCTCAGTCTTATTTTCTATCCATGTATTTATGATACCAACTTCATCTAGGGTACTTTTATTCAAAATTAATTCGTCCCAAGTTAAAGGGGTTGAAATTAAACTAGCTGGGAAATTGTTACTATATCTTGGTTTATAAGGAGCACCAATTGTAAATAATTGGAAATACTCATCATTTATATGAACGGTATTTGAAAGAAAGGAATTGGTTGAGTGTTCATTAGATAGTTCTAAAATATTGTCTCTAATAAAAAGATGATCATTATCAAAATAACTTTGAAGTAAAAATCGTGATTCAAAACTATCTCCATAAAAAATAAAAGCAATTGTTTCTAGTGTTGGTATAAATATTGAATTTGATTGATCTACTTTGCCTCCAAACTCGGTAAAACGCTTATCAAAAACTTTATTTTTTATTAAGAATTTATCAAAAATTTGGGGTTTAAAATGCAGCACCATACAAACAACAATAAAAAACCTTTCTATATCTTCTAAACTATTATTTTTTATAAAATCAGCATACTTACTGTCATCATTACTTAAATCGGGCTTAATTGGAACTTGAAAGATTTTACTACCGTCAAAATAGTTTTGTAGCCTATTTTCTATATACTGATTTAACCAATTTATTTCATTTGAAACTGTTTTTGCATTTTTGCTTGTCTCATTCATCGTATCCTACTATTTAATTTTCCCATTCTACAATTAATCTAAAACTCATAAAACTATTTTGTATCATTGAAATATTCCATGGAATAGTTCTTAAAAGCATATCAAAAGGTTTCTTTTCAACTATCAGTTTATAATTATCGTCTACTTTTTGAATAATACCTTCTCGCTTCAAAAACGTCTCTTTGAGGGCCAAAATACTTGTTTTATTTAATTGCTCCCAATTTCCTGTAACTGCTTTTAATACGCTTTTAGCAATACTTTTTTCCATTTCATTCAACTCAATTTTTGAGTCCACAAAAAAATCTGGTGCCACCCCGCACAAAATTTTATTTAAAACTAAATTACTTTCTTCATTCTCATTGCCCTCAAAAATCACATATTGAGTGACCAATATAGCTTTTTGCAAACTAGTATCATCCATAAATGATTTCCCATTTAACAAACCTAATTTATTAAAAAGTGTAGATAAGAACGGCCAAATCAATATTAAACCCGCATTGTTAATATACATGGAACTTCCTGCTTCTAGAGGCTGCAAATTTTCTTCTAAAACAAGAGGTTCTAAACTTTTCTTTTCTACTTTAGAAATATTAGATTGAATTAAAATTGCCTTAACTAAATTGGTTTGTTCTGGTTTTAGGTCAGTTAAAACCATTTCTAGTTGGTGTACAATCTCTTTGGCATCTATGTCTGGATTTAGCAATAGCTCTTCAAAAAGACTATGTAATACGATGTAAGGTGTATTGATAATAATGCCATGTTTAGACCAAACATTAAGCACTTTACTTGTAAATTTTTGAATTGAGTTTAGTTTTAAATATTCTTGAAGTGTCTTGTAATTTAAGACCTTTAGTACTTCATTAAATATTTTTATTGAATCTAATTGTTTTGGGTGAATAAACTTAATGAGCTCTGTTATTTCCTTTTCAGGAAAGAGTTTCAGTAAAACAGAAATTTTATTAGAATACTTAGACCAACTGTGAATTTGTTTTTTTAAAATTAATTTTGATTTAAATTTTAAAATAGTTACATATAACTTAGCTGGATTGCTTATTTCTGAAGTTCTATCAAAGGATTTAAATTCAACGAAGTATCGAATCTGATTGATAAATGTATTGAATTCAACTTGCTCACTTTTAAAAGGTATGTAGTCTTTTGACCTGGCATCCTCTGTATCGTATGAAGCGGACTCCGATAGGATATAAATCAATAAAGGACTGTTCTGTTTTAAAATAAAAGTTTCTGACAAAGAGTTATTTCTAATTTTTAAGTTATCCTTCTTAATTTTCGATGATTTTATTGAAAACGTCTCTAAATTTAAAAATGCGATTAGCGCTATATTCGTGGTTAAATTGGGTGAATTTGAAACCAACTTATAAATAATTTTAACTATTATTTGATATGTATTAGGCATCAACGATTTAATGGTATTCAAAAGTACTTTCAAATTGCTTTTATGAATACTTCTTGGAGCGATAATATAATTTAATAATAAATCGTAAAAAACATATTCATTTTGGATAGATAGAAAAGTATTTGATTGCAAAACTAAATCAAAAACATATTTAAAATCTGTATCGATGGATTCTAATTCTTTAAGGAGTAAGTCAACAAAAATTGCCTTTGAACTAATTTTGATAAAATGTTTACTAACCATTTTATTCTCTGAGAATTCTATCAATAAAAATCTTAACTGATCTTTATTTGCATAGGCTTTTAAGGACTGCAAGTGGATATCTTCTTTAGCCTTTAAAGTTTCAGGAAGTTTCCCACTTTGAATATAATATCTAATCAATTCAATTTTATCAACCTTATCTATTATTTTTGGTGATTGTTCAATTAATTTTATTGAAGGATAATAGATTTCAAGATCTAAAAGAAATTTAAATTCTGTAAATTTATTTTTCTTCTTTAGTTTGGTATAAATAATATCAAAAAGATAAAGAATGCTGGGTTGATTCCATAAAACTTCTTTGATAATATGTTCAAAAATAAAACTGGTATGTTTATCCGACGACTTCTTTAATTTAATTATTTGCTCAAACACCTTTTTTATTGAGAAGGAGTTATTATGAGGTAATTCTAATAATTTAAAAACTTCAAAATGAACTTCTGTATCTAAATTTTTAAATGTAGACGCGAAAAAAGAAGCTGTTTTCTCCTCTAGCAAAAATTCCTGAACATATCGTTTGTCAGTGTTCTTAATTCTAGCTTTAATAAAGTCGATGGTTTCTGATACTGTTAATTTTTGATCTTGATACAAATCGAGCTTCTCCTTATTGAGAATAGAAAAGTGAATATTGTTTTTAAAGAATTCAACCTCTTTTACTTTTTTTTGTATAAACTCAAAATTATTTCGATCAAAAAATGAGACTACACCTTCCTTTATTTCTTTTTCAATTGTAGTTTGTGTACCAATATAATTGACAATACTTGATGTTTGTTTAAAATTTATTTTCCCGTTATTTGATAAATTTTCTATAAAATTTAATGTAAATTCGGATGCATTGAATCTAGTATTTTGTTTGTAATACGCAAAACTTTTAAGAATATAGACTCTTAAAATGATCCTGAATTCTATACGATTAAGCGTTGTAAATAGTGACGCTTTATGCAGCTGAATAAGTTGCTTTTCAAGTCTTCCGATTTCAGGTTGATATGATTTTAAAAGAGCTTCTAAACGAAATCTAATTGGTTCATTGAAACTAGCTTGTGCAAATTCAATTAATAGTTCAAAATCATCAATGTAAAGAGTTAAAAAATCTATAAATTTAGTATCTGTTGCTAAAATATCATCGAGATTTTTAAAGGATCCCGATTTAAATAATTCTGGCTCCACCTCTCTATTTAATTCATTTTTTAAATTTAAAAAGTAGTCAAAATCTCTTTTATTTAATGAATTAATAGGTTTATAATTTTTTATTTCAAAATTAGTTTGTTTTTTAATAGCAGCAGCTTCATCAACTTCTTGAATACTTTTTTTAGAATACTTTTCCTCAATTTTATCATTCGATTTTTCAGGATTTATTGTAGCAAATAATGAATCCATATTCAATGATAAATGAGCCTTAATTTTTTTAAATAAAACAGCATCTATTAAATTAATTTCATTTAATAATTTAGTATAGAATTGTTGATCAGATAAGTTTTTTTCTTGAGAAAATAAAAGGGCTTTTTGTTTTAATTTTAATGAGAGTTCAATTCTTTTTTGATAAGGTAGTACGGACAAAATGTTTGTCAGGATTATAAAAAAATGATTTCTCTTATGAGCAGTTAAACTATTAATCAGTGACTTATAGTTTTTATCCTTTAGTTTTAAGATAACAACTGAAGAGTTAATTATATATTCTTTTAAAATTTTTTGTTTTATATTTTGATCTGATATTTTTTGGACTAATTTAATGACATTATTAATACTTTTTCTAGAAGCTTGTTTTAAATTACTAAAACTAAAAAAACTCTCGCTCATTTGATCAAGTAAAATAACATCCTTAGAACTGTAACTTGTTTTACTCCCTACTTTTTTTAATAAGGACATCGTTAATTTCTTGCTATCTATGTTTGTAATATCAGCAATATTCTCTATGATAAGTTGGTAATTAATTTGGGTATTTTTTATTGTATATTTTTTGAACTCAATTATTAAAATTTTCAGGAGTTGATTCTTATTGATTTTTAATAAAGTATAAGAATCTATAATAGAGTTAATCTCTTCAAATAGATAGTTTAGATTTTGGTTAAAAGATTTTCCTTGAATCTTAAATTCATTTATGTCATAATGTTGTGTTTGATAATCTAATTCAGCGTTATATTTTAAAAGTGCTATTTCAAATTTACTTTTAAGTGTTTTATTCTCCTGAATAATTTGAATAAATAACTGTTCCTTTTTTGAGAATTTTTGATAAACTTCGGTCTGAATTACCAGAAGTACATATTCTAAAATATCAACGCTGCCCTTTTCGATTAAAATGGCTGTTGGATAAAATTTCATTAAAATAGCAATCACTAATCTATGAATATCGAAACTATTCGTCTTTGCATAAATTTTTAAAGTGTTTAATAAACTAGTTCTACTGGATGAATTTTGTT
>Ga0209712_10002363_pt1 | contig 15548 bp, 8 predicted proteins | sample ArcOceMetagenome_FD_187443 | JGI IMG/M metagenome (GOLD analysis project Ga0209712, IMG submission 187443) | Marine eukaryotic phytoplankton communities from Arctic Ocean - Arctic Ocean - Greenland ARC118M Metagenome (SPAdes) (version 2) | ecosystem: Environmental > Aquatic > Marine > Oceanic...
ACAATCACAAATGTTCCTCAATGAAAGATATCATGCGTTAATAGTGTATATCACATCATAATTCTCCCCATGTGATGTTTTTGGGGTTATTTGTGTAAATTTGGGATGATTTGCTGCAAGTAATCATATTTTTGGTTGTTAAACACATCTATGCAACTACAAATACCACCCCAAGTAACAAATGCAGCCTTAATATGATATCTCAGATCATTTTTCTTGAGGAGTTCATATTTTGGGGGTATATCACTTATGTATACAATCACAAATGGTCCTCAATGAAAGATATCATGCGTTAATAGTGTATATCACATCATAATTCTTCCCAAGTGATGTTTTTGGGGTTATTTGTGTAAATTTGGGATGATTTGCTGCAAGTAATCATGTTTTTGGTTGTTAAACACATCTATGCAACTACAAATACCGTCCCAAGTAACAAATAAAGCCTTAATATGATATCTCAGATCATTTTTCTTGAGGAGTTCATATTTTGGGGGTATATCACTTATGTATACAATCACAAATGTTCCTCCATGAAAGATATCATGCGTTAATAGTGTATATCACATCATAATTCTTCCCAAGTGATGTTTTTGGGGTTATTTGTGTAAATTTGGGATGATTTGCTGCAAGTAATCATGTTTTTGGTTGTTAAACACATCTATGCAACTACAAATACCACCCTAAGTAACAAATAAAGCCTTAATATGATATCTCAGATCATTTTTCTTGAGGAGTTCATATTTTGTGGGTATATCACTTATGTATACAATCACAAATGTTCCTCAATGAAAGATAACATGCGTTAATAGTGTATATCACATCATAATTCTCACCGTGTGATGTTTTTGGGGTTATTTGTGTAAATTTGGGATGATTTGCTACAAGTAATCATGTTTTTGGTTGTTAAACACATCTATGCAACTACAAATACCGTCCCAAGTAACAAATAAAGCCTTAATATGATATCTCAGATCATTTTTCTTGAGGAGTTCATATTTTGTGGGTATATCACTTATGTAAACAATCACAAATGTTCCTCAATGAAAGATATCATGCGTTAATAGTGTATATCACATCATAATTCTCCCCAAGTGATGTTTTTGGGGTTATTTGTGTAAATTTGGGACGATTTGCTGCAAGTAATCATGTTTTTGGTTGTTAAACACATCTATGCAACTACAAATACCGTCCCAAGTAACAAATAGAGCCTTAATATGATATCTCAGATCATTTTTCTTAAGGAGTTCATATTTTGTGGGTATATCACTTATGTAAACAATCACAAATGTTCCTCAATGAAAGATATCAACATCGATTTTTTAATACCACACGGTTTTTACAGTAACTAACTAAAGTGATATAGAACAACAAATCGCAAACTAATATAACGCTAGAACGTATCCGCAATGAACACTTTCTAAATCAAAATTTTATCAGGATTACGAATCTGTTACCGGAACTAAAATCCGACGAGCACAGCAAGAGTAATGACAACGTATGTACAGGTAAGACATCGATTTTTTAATACCACACAGTTTTTCAGTAACTAAATAAAGCAAGTGATAGATATAGTGTTAAAACTTATTGATCATGTGATCGAAGAAATGAAGGCAAAAAACACATTGAATGAATTTTCGGAAGATGTAGGTTTCGATAAAATGTCTCATAAAATCATCACTGAAGTAGCACCAAGATTAATAACAAACAATAGCTACAAAAGCCAAGAAAAAGCTTTAGTAGCGAAAATTAAGAGAACATATGTACCTGATAATACAAGAACAATGACAAGAAATGAAGCACCAAGATTAATAACAAACAATAGCTACACAAGCCAAGAAAAAGCTTTAGTAGCGAAAATTAAGAAAACATATGTACCTGATAATACAAGAACAATGACAAGAAATGACGAATGTACAGATGTGATGGAATATCCATAGCATTGGATGAAACATCGATTTTTTAACACCACACGGTTTTTACAGTAACTAACTAAAGTGATATAGAACAACAAATCGCAAACTAATATAACGCTAGTACGTATCCGCAATGAACACTTTCTAAATCAAAATTTTATCCGGATTACGAATCTATTACCGGAACTAAAATCCGACGAGCACAGCAAGAGTAATGACAACGTATGTACAGGTAAGACATCGATTTTTTAATACCACACAGTTTTTCAGTAACTAAATAAAGCAAGTGATAGATATAGTGTTAAAACTTATTGATCATGTGATCGAAGAAATGAAGGCAAAAAACACATTGAATGAATTTTCGGAAGATGTAGGTTTCGATAAAATGTCTCATAAAATCATCACTGAAGTAGCACCAAGATTAATAACAAACAATAGCTACAAAAGCCAAGAAAAAGCTTTAGTAGCGAAAATTAAGAGAACATATGTACCTGATAATACAAGAACAATGACAAGAAATGAAGCACCAAGATTAATAACAAACAATAGCTACACAAGCCAAGAAAAAGCTTTAGTAGCGAAAATTAAGAAAACATATGTACCTGATAATACAAGAACAATGACAAGAAATGACGAATGTACAGATGTGATGGAATATCCATAGCATTGGATGAAACATCGATTTTTTAACACCACACGGTTTTTACAGTAACTAACTAAAGTGATATAGAACAACAAATCGCAAACTAATATAACGCTATGATTGTTGTGAGGAGAAGATGTAGAAGTATCAATAGCATTGAGTGTTGCAAGCTAAAACCTGTGGGATTGAAGTATTTTTTCCTAATATTCACGTAAGCTCAGTACCGTATATAAAGTTATGACTAATTATATAATCTCTGCGCGGAAAAACATTCGCGTGAAAAAGAACGCACGTCATTTTGCGTCGAAAAAAAATCTATTTTTGTGAATTCGGGTCTCTATCCTAAAAACTTGTTTTTTAATACGAAAAAAAGCTTTTTATTATGTATACAAAAACTTGTTTTTTCATACATTTTTTGTTTTTTGGGAAAAGCCTTTGCGATTTCACGAAGTCTTTTTTCCTAATATTAACGTAAATTCAGTACTATATATAAAGTAATGACTAATGATAAAATCTCTGCGCAGAAAAACATTCGCGACAAAAAGAATGCACGTTCATAATGCGACCAAAAATTTTTTTTTTGTTAATTTTGGTCTCTGACCCAAAATCTTGTTTTTTAATACGAAACAAAGTTTTTTATTATGTATACAAAAACTTGTTTTTTCATACATTTTTTATTTTTGTATGAAAAAACATGTTTTTCTATACGAAACAAAATTATTTATTATGTATCCAGAAACTTGTTTTTCGATACGAAACAAAGATTTTTATTTTGTATACAATAACTTGTTTTTTCATACATTTTTCAATCTTGTTTAAAAATTTTTCTTTTTGTATACAAAACCAATTTATTTATTATGTATCCAGAAAACGTTTTTTTTCATTCTTGTACATTACAATCTTTACCAGTACCGTAACCTTTTTTTTTGGATACCTAACATATTATTATATTATGTATGGTACCCTACTATCAAGTTAGAATAATAAAAATTATGAATCAATCGCGAGTCACCATCGAGAACCTCGAACAGTAACTTCAACGATTGAGTATTTCCACTCCACTGACAGAGACGCCACACCCATTATCATAGAAAGTCGAATTCGCTTCCTCACCAAAGGACGATAAGCGATCAATTGCACCATTGAAAAAGTTAGAAAGGGAACTTGCTTCAAACAAGAAAGAAATTCAGCAGGCAAGGAGACGGCTGAAGACAGCACAGGTAAATTTACAAGAAGCTATATTTGAAATTATGAAACGGTCTGGTTCTGCACAATCTGAAGAGGCGAAAAGAACTGAGACGTTGAACCAGGCTGAGCAAGATCTCAGAAAAGCAAAATATTCTATCGACCAGCAAAAAGAAGATATTAACGTAGCTTATCAAAAATATGAAGGGCTGGAACCTGTTCAAGATCAGGCCAAATCAAACTGCGAGAATATAACAAGGCAATATTATGCAATCAAGAAAAAGTTTAGTGACCTTAATTCTTCAAAAGGCAATTCTCTAGCAATATTTGGACAAAAGAGTTAAGAGGAATTTGCCAAAATTGCTGAATTAACCCTAGGAAGAGGAACTCTCGATAGTTTCATAGTTACTAATGACGCTGACCGTGCACTTTTCATGAAATTGCGAAAACAAGTTGGTTGTAATACTCATGAATGTGGAGTTTTCCAAGCTGTAAGTGTTCTTAATTAAATAGCTCCTTGCACTCCATATCACTTTCTTTATATCATAATTATACTCCTTATTGCAAAAATATTAATCCTTTTGAACCCTTTCAATTATTCCATACAGCACTCTGGTCAAAGATATAACGTACCGCCTCCTCCTTCGAAAGAAATTGAAACTGTGGCAAGTGTGATTAGCGTTGATGATGATTTAATATATAACTGTCTTGTTGAGCATCTTCGGATGGACCAAATAGCTTTGTCTAAATCTAAACAAGAAAGTGAAAGAGCCTTACTGATACGTGAAAACGGTATAGACAAAATAAGGGGAAGTAATATAAAACAGGTTTATTTTTTACCAAACGGTGACTACTGGCAAGTTCATCGGGGCAATCTTACGATGATATCGAATGAAAAGCCCCTTCGACAAACAATTTGCGTTGACCGATCTGATGCCATTAAAGAAGCCCAAAGTGAGCTTGATCATGTTTCAAAAGAAATGAATGAGCTCAAATCAAAAGAAGTCGATATAATACGTGAACGAAAAGAGTATAAGCTTAGGTGGAATGACGCCAATAGGGAACATCGGAATACGACTATTTTAGTCGAAAAATTACAAAACACAATAGAAGACATTAGGGCAGAGGCAGATGCCGCTGAGAATGTAACAATGGATACATCGGAGTTTGAAGAAGATGTAAATCAGTCAACTAAGGTAGATGAAGAATTAACTGAAAAAGAATCACAAATCAAGAGCTCAATGGATCAGTTGCATCCACGAATCAAGGAAGTGAAACAAAAACTGGAATCATCTTTATCGGGAAGTAAGGGAAAAACTGAATATCCCTATAAATGTGATTAAGGCTCCCATGGGAAAACTGAGCGAATTAAGACGGTTGTATTCAGACCATAAGATGGATATTCTGAAAAAGGTGCATGCTGTTTTCGGCTATTTAGATGAAACATTCACAGCGCCTGATCCTGTTATGGAAGCATTACGAAATACTTCCCAAGTAAATAATGTGTTAGTTGGTACATCAAAAACACAAGAAAGTATTGATAGGCATAATTTGCTTGCATTTCTTTCTCAACCGGAAGATGGTAGTTCAAGACTAAAGCCGTCTTGTATAATTACAAGCCACATGAATAAGGCTTACAAGTACACTAATATCATTTCACGATATTCAAAAAAAGCATCTCTTCGTGTGGATGAAATAAATCCAGCCAGAATGCTATCACCTGGAGTTCCTGAAGTACACAAACAGGCAGTAGCAAAAGGGTCCGTGCTATCGCGTGAGTAAAAACTGCCCATCATATGAGTTTGGATCTGATAAACAATAACATGGAAATTAAAAAATTACTAGCATTATGAAGATTTCATGATATATTTAAAACATAGATTATATATTATTCAAAGGGAACGAATCATTTATTAATTCATTTTTTTACGAAAGTTGTTCGTCTATTTTAACATCCATTTGCTGATTTGTTGTAAGATCTAGTTTTCATTGTCCTATATGCTAGTCGTTCATACGCCAACTGGTTGCAATGGTTCTTCTCCTAAGATCACGTTTTCTTGTTTTATCAATAGTTTGTGTTCTACTTTACATTCCTTTTTGATTGTTCGTGAATGAATTTCATCCTTGCCCTTATTATTTTGATTTTTAGAATGTTTCTTCTTGATTATTTCTTTTTCAATTTTCGCAACTAATGTAATTTGTCCTGTATCATCTGTCGGTTTATCATTGGAATCAAGTTGGATTCTCACCCCAGGAAACGGATTATCGAAAGTTGATCCTTGAATTAAATACAAATTAAAATAATTCCACAGTTTAAAATTGACGTCAAACCAAAATTCATTTGTATCTGCCGAATGTAGTCGTTGCAATTCCCTATTTAAATTAAAAAAATTGATATTCAAAAAACACTGTAAAAGGAAGTGCAAGCGTTTTTTAACTCTGTCCAAAAAGCGGTTCTTTTCTTCTTTCTCATTGTTATGTTTGTTTAGAAATCTTGAGAATTTCATATCTGGCTGGATGTATGCTAGTGCGCCACCAATTAATAATGTCATTTTGGATTGAAATAACTTTGTATTTTCGCCATCTTTATCATTTCTTGATTGCTCATCAATCAATTTTTTGAATTGTGTGAACTCAATTGTGTACCGATATTTATCAGTACTAAAGAACATTGCCAAAACAAGTAGCGCACCTTCATCAACGGTGATACGTCCGTTTGACACAAAATCATCAGGTATCGATACTTTGGCCCAACACCAATGGAGTTCATGATCATTATTTAAACAGTGATCTTTCATTTCTTTGATATTACGTTGTGAGTTTCGATCATTGAGAAAATTCGAGATTCCTTGTAAATTCATCCCATGATTGAAGACGACATCAAATCTTGCGTGAAACTTCTGTTTACATAGATAACATTGAACTTTTTTACTCTCATTAGAAATGTTACTAGATAAATGGTTAAATGGACCACAATCCCAAGGAATTTTTTTGTAGCCCACTTCGTGAAGATACATAGTTTCTTCACCATTTGTTATATTATAATCATGCCGATTTATTTCTATCTGATCTTTTTTGAATGATTCAAACGTTTGAGAGTCTGCCCTTACATATGCAGCAATTAATAGTTTATCCACTTCTTCCTCTTTTAAATAATTGCCCTTAGTTATATACTTTTGTTCTTTCTTTAACCCATCAAAAAATATATTATTACTATCAGCGGTTGATAATTGATTAGGATTTGCAATATGGTCAATGTAGCACTTGGTACTGATTTTGAATAATTTATATCTATTACCATCGGAAAAATGTGTTTCATTACCATTATAACTATATGATAACATTTGATCACTGCCACTTACAATTTCATAATACGAAAAATCTGGAACATCATTTTCTTCCGTTCTAGTTACTTCTATCAACTTAAAGTCAAGTATTACATGATTGCAGATTATCTGCATGTTTCGAAAATCTGTAATTTTCAATACATCTGGAGGAAAAAGAATAGGTGAAACTACTTGTTTGGCAACTTTTATTGTCCCACCTCGATGAAGAATTAAAGGCTCTTGCAATTTATCCCCATGATCATACTCCTTTCTTCGTGTATGATCTTGATCTAAATTTGACATGTACAACGTACTCATTTTCATCCAAAGTTTCTCTTTTTTGTATTTGTATATTTTTTTTGGGTTTCTTGTTAAATTGACTATTTTCTTCGCTACATTTGTATCAACTCTTCCATTCTCTGTTTTCTTTGTTTTCTCAACTTTTCTTTTCTTATCCAAATGACAAATTGGATCATCATCATGATGATCATGATCATCAATTACTTCTGAAATATCTCGTTTACTCATATTTATTTTCGGTATTGAAAGCCTTGTTCGAAATAACTTGTTATTTTATACAATTGGTATTGAAAGCCTTTTTCGAAATAACTTGTTTTTTGATACAATCGATATTGAAAGCCTTATACAAAAGAACTTGTTATTTTACAATGCAATGACAATTTGAAAACTTATTTTCGGTACTGAATAATACTATACATAATTGTATGACTACTATTGGTATACTGTCATGAATCATTTCATTATATTGTACAGTATGTACGGTATGTCGTTTTATGACTGGTCGTTTTTACTACTTATGAATTATAACAGTTAGGTATTAAACATATTGTATGTACAATTGTGAATAATTTGTTACAGGAAGCATTTGCGTTGTTTATTTTATAACACCGGTACTATACGATATGTTTCACTTCTATCGGTCTATTTTTGTGTATTATTGAATGGTATTCTATATTATAAATGGTATGGTGTTTTATGATTGGTCATTTTACTAATTATGAATTATAACGTTTAGGTATCTATGAATTGTATGTACAAGTGAGTATAATTTGATATAAGCAGAATTAGGAAATTAAAAGAAGTATCGTAGGATATCGTATGATATCATATACTATTGTATATTATTGTATAAACCGTATAAGTGAGTAAAATTTGATATAAGCAGAATTTGGAAATTAAAAGAAGTATCGTAGGATATCGTATGATATCATATACTATTGTATATTATTGTATAAACCCTAGGTTTTTTACGAATTGTATGTTCAATTGTGAATAATTTGTTACAGGAAGCATTTTCCTTGTTTATTTTATAACACCGGTACTATACGATATGTTTCACTTCTATTGGTCTATTTTTGTGTATTATTGAATGGTATTCTATATTATAAATGGTATGGTGTTTTATGATTGGTCGTTTTACTAATTATGAATTATAACATTTAGCTATCTATGAATTGTATGTACAAGTGAGTATAATTTGATAAAAGCAGAATTTGGAAATTAAAAGAAGTATCGTATGATATTGTATGATATCGTATGATACCGTATGATATTGTGTGATATTGTATGCTATTGTATGATATCGTGTGATATTGTGTTCTATTTTATGATATTTTGTGTCATCGAATATTATGGTACCGGTATCATATATAATCGTGCAGGTATCCGACCTGTCTGGTTTGTTATGGTATTGTGTACATTTTTATTGGTCTATTTTTGTGTATTATTGAATGGTATTCTACATAATGAATGGTATGGTGTTTTATGATTGGTCGTTTTACTAATTATGCATTATAAACGTCAGATATCTATGAATTGTATGTACAAGTGATCATAATTTGATACAAGCAGAATTTGGAAATTAAAAGAAGTATCGTAGGATATCGTATGATATCATATACTATTGTATATTATTGAATAACAGTTAGGTATTAAACAAATTGTATGTACAATTGTGAATAATTTGTTACAGGAAGCATTTGCGTTGTTTATTTTATAACACCGGTATTATACGATATGTTTCACTTCTATCGGTCTATTTTTGTGAATTATTGAATCGTATTCTAGATTATAAATGGTATGGTGTTTTATGATTGGTCATTTTACTAATTATGAATTATAACGTTTAGGTATCTATGAATTGTATGTACAAGTGAGTATAATTTGATATAAGCAGAATTTGGAAATTAAAAGAAGTATCGTATGATATTGTATGATATCGTATGATATCGTATGATACCGTATGATACCGTATGATATTGTGTGATATTGTATGCTATTGTATGATATTTTGTGTTATCGTATATTATGGTACAGCACCGGTATCGTATATTATATTATGGTACCGGTATCGTAAATAATCGTGCAGGTAAAGCACCTGTCTGGTTTGTTATGGTATTGTGTACATTTGTGTGGTCTGATATTGTCTTTTATTGTATTGGATCGTAGCATGTGAAATAACGGTATGATGGCCAAAGAAATGAAACAGATGGTAAATGTGGAGGACGCCGCTAACACTTTGTTAGATCTGAAAATTGTTGTCAGAGGAAGTCCCGTGATCCCCGAATTCGAGAAGGATATCCATGATGTAATAAGATGCTTTGTAAACACATTTCTGTACAAGAATAACTATTCTCCATTAGGTAAAGATGTGTCAATATTCGAACTGAAAGAAGTGGTTGAAGAATATGTTACATCGTCGAGAAAAAAAATTACTATACAACCCAACAAAAAACCAATTTTCGATATAATTCAATTTTGCACAAAAGTAGGGGATACATATTTTTATTACGAATTAGAAGAAATCATGTGTATGAAGATCAAATATATATTGGATGATATCATTGACAACTATAATGAAGGATGTATTCATATTTGTTCCGAACATATAATTAGTCTTATTGAAATGGTTCATTTTCGCACAATTGTTACATTGCGACAGATATACCATCAACATCCACACATAAGTTTTAAAAATCAAGGCTCTATATTTAATTTACAAAAAACTATCAGAAAATTAATTAATTCACCGCAAAATAGCAATTACAGTCAGAATGAATTGATATCAATATATGAAATGATAACATCATTTAGACGTGTAATAGGTTATCAAGAAACTAAACATTCATATTCTAAAGCATACATCAAGATTAAAAAATTTTAACTGACTGTTTAAATACATAATGTACAAGTTACATATTTGTCTTTGTCATTTTTATTTCCTTTCTCATCTTTTATTTTGATGACAACGTAGAATAGTAACACTAGTTTGTTTTATTTCGACTTTTTTTGTTTGGACGGTCTCTACAAGACAATAAAATATCAAGTTCGTCATGTAATTGATGATACTTATTATATCTCACTGCTTGATTCTGATGATGCATGTCTTCAATAAAACTATTAAATCGACTCATATTTCTATTGTTTGCATCGTTATTATCAGTAATCGTTTGTGATGCCTCAGAACAATTATCATTTCTGTATAAATAAACAGTGTTTTGTTCCCCACTACATGATTTTGTTACACGCTCTTTATCCTCTTGGATATAACCATTTTCTTCGAATATTTCAGCTATGTATGGAGTTTTTGACTGCTTAAAACTCATAATGTATTTGACGTTACTGTCTTTACATGTCTTCACTAAATGAGTTATCAACGCTGGTTCAAATGCTTCGTCAAACATATAGAGCCACGTGACTGGCTTAAATGAAGAAATTTCAAACATGTCACAATGAACATGTGCTATTTTTTGGTCGGTAATAAGTTTATCATCCATTGCTTTCATGATATTAATACAGCTAAACAATGACCTATGCTTTACCAATTCGTATCCAATTGATCGACAATTAAGCTTCAATGATACATGGCATGAAGATAAATTCACTGCACAACCCGCATCACCCCAAACTTCATCACAGTTTAACCCATGTCGGACACACATGCTGATGATACTTTCCATACTAGCCTGAGTTAGCTCAGCGTTTGTTGGTCCACCATCAGCGCTTAATTGTTTTGCCACATTATTCATCGACCTATAAAGGAATTTCACAGAGTTATTATACGTTTCCACCAATCCTTTAAACTTTTTTTCTTGAGTTTTTACATTGTTTTCAAGTTCTAAGAACGGTTTCATTTCTTTTGATAAACGTTCACTTTCAGCCTTTTCCTTAACTAAAAATTTCTTCAAAGAACAGCTGACTTTATTTGTATTGCGAGTAATGCATAATTTGTTATTTGATACAGAAAATGAATGTTCATCAAATTCCTTATAGAAAATTGTCTTCACATGATCATCCGAAAATGACTCAACCTCATCAATAAATGATAATATCTCTGTTAGTTTTTTGGATGATTCTTCATTTTCATAACAGGTGATGAGAGATTTAATATAATCAATTGTCTCAATAGCTACAAACTCTTTTATACTTTGAGGCGTAAATTCTATGACTTCGTGTTTACCCGATTTACAATGTGATACTTTACCTTCGATGATTAATAACAGATTAACATTCTTTTTTATTTCCGATAGCAGTTCCCTTTTTTCATTTATTTTAAACTTTTTATTAGTAACAAACTCATCACAACAGATTAGATCATCAATTCTATAAGTAATACGTGTGGGGATGAGATCATAATCATTCAAGATGAATGATTTATGAGAGAATTCTTTCAAGAATTTTTCTAGTATGTCATTGTCAGAATGTTGACTTGATAAATGATACTTGTAATCACATGGTTCTTTTAGATCACTTACGCTGGTAAATACACAAAGGATTGCTCGAAGATAAACAATCCTTTGTGATTTAAAGTAATTTACAAACGAAGTTTCTGTGAAATTTGTCATCCTTTTAGAATTTAATTTGGTAATACAGTAGGTGCTGCGGTTGGATTATCGGTTAATCGACGTTGCTGTTGGTGATACAGCTGGTGCAGATATTGCTGCGGTTGAAGATACAGTAGGTGCAATCGGAGTTGCAGTTCGCGATGAAGTTGGTACTGATGTTGGTTCTTCAGTTGGTAGTGCAGTTGGTGGTGCAGTTGGTGGTACAGTCGGCGAAAGAGTTGGTCAATCAGTCGGTGCTTTATCTGGCGGAAGAGTTAGTGCTTCAATTGGTGATGCAGTCGGCGATGCTTTTGCCGATACAGTTGGTGCCGGAGATATTCTTACGGTTGATGATTTATCCAGCGGAAGAGTGATTGCTTCAATTGGTGATGCAGTCGGCGTTATTTTTGCCGATATAGTTGGTGCCGAAGATGTTCTTACCGTCGGGCATTCAGTACGTACAGTCGACATTGCAGTACCAATTGTACTTAAGAACTTGTTTTCCAATACGTAATATAAAATGTAATTTCGTATTGAAAAATGAGTTTATCTGACAGAAACCAAAAGGTACCAAATAACTTGTTTTTGTATACATAATGTAAAAACAATTTCGGTATCGAAAAACAAGATTTTTTGACAGAATTCGGAATGTATCAAAAAACTTGTTTTTGTATACATTTAATGAAAATTTATTTCGTATCGGAAAACAAGTTTTTTTCAGACAGAAACCGGAAAGACCAAAAAAAAACTTTTTTTGTTTAAATAATGCTTAATAGGTATATGGATTACACTAGTAAATCATATTTTGGGTGAATGGTATTGTATTTTTCCGAAAAAAAGTGAAAAAACTCAGAAAACATAAAAAATATCATTACAATAGAGTTTAGGGGAAATTTGGAGTATTTTTTCGGACTAAACCAGATGAAACAGTATGTTTCTAGTTGTCTATTTTTCAGTAGAAATAATCTAGATACATCTAAATTTCACAAGGAGTATTCTGATGCCTTCCCATTTTCGAGATTCTCATGAGAACGACCCGATCATAGGACATATGTGTTGAAGGAGACACGGAGGCCCTAAATTGTCTGTCAGGGACCGTCCGACACGTATTTTATCATTTCTCCAAAACTACTTGGCCAATGGTCATATAACGAATATTGGTGGAAAGCTATGATCAAGACAAGAAGTTATAACTTCTACAATTATATGTTGCGAAAGTGATTACCTATAATATCTTGATTTTACTAAATCCCAAATGTCAAAATACACCAAAATAGGAACATTTCAATCACTAAAATTCGTTTTTCATATATTCTAGAGCTAGGAGATATTAAAAACCGGCATGAAATACATTCTAATTCAAATTTAGAAACTAACCGCAGTGTTCTATGTGGAAATAAGTGCTTAAAACATAGACATCTGAAGCATGATGTATCTGAAAAATTCGCCCAACCCATGGGGGGGTCAGACATTGTACCAACCATCTAACAATTCCACATCAAAAAATATATCTCGGAGGGAAAAACCATGATTAAATCTGAAAAGCTCAGATCAAGCACTATTATCTACATGTTTCATTTTTGACATGGATCCATATACTTTTTGAATTATCGCATGTTACCATATGTTTATCAAATCTCAAAACACCAAAGTAGCATAAAAATGCTTCTCTCGTGATAATTTATGGTCGAAATATATTTTCATCATGAAAGTATACATATCAGGTATCAAAATGATCTCCTTGATTAGTAGAATAAAGTTTTTGCTATTGATTGTGTTGTTAGTGTCATATAGTATGCTTTATAAGTCTGTGACGTGTATTATACTGTCTAGGTGCCCAATATTTCACGTAGGATATCAACAGGATCACGTAGTTTAAGCAATTCATTTTAACACAGATGCTGGTATACCAGAATAGATAACTTTATTATATAGAATCAAATACACCACCCAACTGCTACCAACTCATACAATATGAATACAATCACAAATGTTCCTCAATGAAAGATATCATGCGTTAATAGTGTATATCACATCATAATTCTTCCCAAGTGATGTTTTTGGGGTTATTTGTGTAAATTTGGGATGATTTGCTGCAAGTAATCATGTTTTTGGTTGTTAAACACATCTATGCAACTACAAATACCGTCCCAAGTAACAAATAAAGCCTTAATATGATATCTCAGATCATTTTTCTTAAGGAGTTCATATTTTGTGGGTATATCACTTATGTAAACAATCACAAATGTTCCTCCATGAAAGATATCATGCGTTAATAGTGTATATCACATCATAATTCTTCCCAAGTGATGTATTTGGGGTTATTTGTGTAAATTTGGGATGATTTGCTGCAAGTAATCATGTTTTTGGTTGTTAAACACATCTATGCAACTACAAATACCACCCCAAGTAACAAATAAAGCCTTAATATGATATCTCAGATCATTTTTCTTGAGGAGTTCATATTTTGGGGGTATATTACTTATGTATACAATCACAAATGTTCCTCCATGAAAGATATCATGCGTTAATAGTGTATATCACATCATAATTCTCCCCGTGTGATGTATTTGGGGTTATTTGTGTAAATTTGGGATGATTTGCTGCAAGTAATCATGTTTTTGGTTGTTAAACACATCTATGCAACTACAAATACCACCCCAAGTAACAAATAAAGCCTTAATATGATATCTCAGATCATTTTTCTTGAGGAGTTCATATTTTGGGGGTATATTACTTATGTATACAATCAAAAATGTTCCTCCATGAAAGATATCATGCGTTAATATTGTATATCACATCATAATTCTCCCCGTGTGATGTTTTCGGGGTTATTTGTGTAAATTTGGGATGATTTGCTGCAAGTAATCATGTTTTTGGTTGTTAAACACATCTATGCAACTACAAATACCGTCCCAAGTAACAAATAAAGCCTTAATATGATATCTCAGATCATTTTTCTTAAGGAGTTCATATTTTGTGGGTATATCACTTATGTAAACAATCACAAATGTTCCTCAATGAAAGATATCATGCGTTAATAGTGTATATCACATCATAATTCTCCCCATGTGATGTTTTTGGGGTTATTTGTGTAAATTTGGGATGATTTGCTGCAAGTAATCATGTTTTTGGTTGTTAAACACATCTATGCAACTACAAATACTGTCCCAAGTAACAAATGCAGCCTTAATATGATATCTCAGATCATTTTTCTTGAGGAGTTCATATTTTGGGGGTATATCACTTATGTATACAATCGCAAATGGTCCTCAATGAAAGATATCATGCGTTAATAGTGTATATCACATCATAATTCTCCCCGTGTGATGTTTTCGGGGTTATTTGTGTAAATTTGGGATGATTTGCTGCAAGTAATCATGTTTTTGGTTGTTAAACACATCTATGCAACTACAAATACCGTCCCAAGTAACAAATAAAGCCTTAATATGATATCTCAGATCATTTTTCTTAAGGAGTTCATATTTTGTGGGTATATCACTTATGTAAACAATCACAAATGTTCCTCAATGAAAGATATCATGCGTTAATAGTGTATATCACATCATAATTCTCCCCATGTGATGTTTTTGGGGTTATTTGTGTAAATTTGGGATGATTTGCTGCAAGTAATCAT
>Ga0209712_10002364_pt1 | contig 15546 bp, 9 predicted proteins | sample ArcOceMetagenome_FD_187443 | JGI IMG/M metagenome (GOLD analysis project Ga0209712, IMG submission 187443) | Marine eukaryotic phytoplankton communities from Arctic Ocean - Arctic Ocean - Greenland ARC118M Metagenome (SPAdes) (version 2) | ecosystem: Environmental > Aquatic > Marine > Oceanic...
GTGACAAATCATCTGTTGGACGCAAGATTGCTTCTGTTGAAGCAAACTTAGATAATCTTAAATTTCAAAAACAACAAAATGAACAAAAACTCACAGCATGTGAGACAAATAAAAGATTAGAAGGTAGACGCTTAAAAGTATTACAAAATAAGTTCACTCAAAAGTTAGGCAGATTTGATAAAAGTTCTGAAGGCTTACTGGCCTGTAATAAATCTAAATCTAACTTGGTTAAACATAATAGTGATTTAAAAGAATCCCTAAATGATTTTGCTACAAAGGTAGCTAACGTTAAAGGTAAGCTAAGAAGTAGTATTGCAAACGATTTAACAATGGCGTTTAAAAGCGCAAAGTTAAGTGTGATGGTTGATAAGAAGTCTGGGAACGTAGTATTTCAGATGGATGAAAATTTTAGATTTAAGAAAAATAGTTATTATTTAAATAAAGCCGCAAGAAGAACTCTTCAAAAAATTATTCCTATCTACTCGAAAGTATTATTTGGTAATAAAAGAATCAAAGATAAGATTGCTGGTTTCAACGTAACTGGACATGCTTCACCATCTCACAAGGGGAAGTACGTATCTCCACTAAGCCCAAACAGTAAAGCTTATTCATATAATATGAGACTAAGCGCTCAAAGAGCTGCGAGTGTTACGAATTATATTTTTGGTAGAAAAATTGGAAAGTATTCATATAAAACATTTTTAAAAGAGTACACAAGCTCAATAGGGCAAGGCTTTACAAGACCTGTTAAAAAGCAAGGTCGAAATATTGCAAGCTCTGGAGCATGTGGACCATTTGACTGTTACTCATCTCAAAGAGTTGAGCTTAGTTTTACACTTAAAGATGATGTTGATTCGATAAATAAATTAATAGAAATGGCCAAAGATATTAAATAGGCCTTTATACCGGAGTTGTAATGATAGAAGTAGTACTGTCGTTTTTTTCAGTTTATCTAATAGAGTTCATGGGCGGAATGCTTATACTAGGGCTAATATTTAGGTATGCAACCTATAAGCAAAGTAAAAATGATAATGCTTATTATACTTCTTTCACTAGAGAGCTAGAGCTTAATGTAGAAAGAGATCGCGAAGACGAAGTTGTTGTTGGGGATATTGATAGATATCTTTCAGATATTCTTGGACGAGTTGGTAAGAAGCTTCCTAACAGAAGTTTAAGAAACTCTGGAGCAAGTGACTCAGAGTCTACCGAGCCAGAAGAAGTAAAAGGAAAGAAAGTTTTAGCTCTTCGAGATTATGTGAGTGGTAAGCAAGGCTTAATTACAAATATACAATCTGAGAATAGTGTTTTTCATAATCAAACACCTCCAAACTTTACAGAGCTTTCACATAGAATTATGACTCAAGACCCAAACTGGGTGAAAGTTATGAAGCACTTTCCAGTAAATGGAATAACAAGAATGATTGATATCTTACCAGGGTTATTTATTATCCTTGGTGTCTTTGGAACTTTTATCGGTATTGCAATGGCATTACCAGAAATTGCAAATATTGACTTCAATGATTTAGATAAGTCTGCTGATACATTAATGTCTTTCGTTTTAGCTGTTACTTATGCGATGAAAACATCTATTGCAGGTATTTTCTTCTCATTAATCTTAACTATTTTAAATACAATGTTTCCAATTAAAGAAACAAGATTCAGAGTATTCAAAAAAGTTGAAACATCACTTCAGATGCTTTGGTATCATGTGCAACATGATGCTGGTAAAGAAAATGAAGAGAGCCAAGTTATGTCAAAACTCCTTTCAGTACTAGAGAGATTAGAAGCAAGATTATCTGCAGATGATAAAGTACTTGAAAAAAATGACGATGAGAAGGCCAGCTAATGAGTATTGTAAATATAATTAAGAGTAGTCCTCTCTTTTATGAATTATTCGATGAAGAAATAGATACGCTCATTCAGGACTGTAATGTTTTAAGTCTTGAAGAAGGAGATTATATTTTTAAAGAAGGCGATGTAGGAGATGAAATCTTTCTTATCTTAACAGGTGGTGCAGATGTAAAGAAAGGTGATGTAAAGCTCGTTAGTCTTAAAAAGGGAGATCTCTTTGGTGAGATGGTTCTCTTAGATGAAAGAACAAGATCTGCTGATGTAGTTGCATCTACTTTTACAGATGTACTGGTTCTAAGTTATGAGAGTATCTTTGGTGTCTTTAAAAAGAACCCAAAAGTATTTTCCTTACTAATGCTCAACCTATGCAGGCTATTAGCAAAACGTTTAAAATATGCAGGAAATGATATTAAAGGATTAAACGCACAAATAACAAAGTTACAATCACTGCTTCCTTCCGACGAAGAAGCAGCATAAACCACACACGATAGGTATAAAAAAAAAGGTTAACATGCCCCACTGGAATCAGTGGGGTTTTTTTTTATGTTTCAGTAGTGGCATCAGTAGTGGCATCAGTATTGCTCTATATATGAGTACAAACTATGTAATACAGTAACTTACTTAAGAAAGTGTATAAAGTTTAAACAAATATATGGAGAGTGTAATGAAATTAGTCATTTTAACGATATTCATACTATCAACACTCTCTATCTCAGCATTTGCTCACTCTGATAGCTTTATAGATTCTGTTGAAAATGCAACTTTACGCGAAGTAAAAGGTATGCTCGATAATGGTGCTAGTCCTAATTATTCTTTTGGTGGAAAACCAGTTCTCTTTTTTGCTGTTGAGTTAGCAAGAGTTGAAATGTTTAAACTATTAATTATTTATGGTGCAGATGTTAATGCTAAAAAATCAAGTGATGGTGTTGTAAACAATAATCTCTTAATGAGTGCTATTAGAGAGCATTCAAAGAAAGATTCAAAAAGAAAAATGACCCAAATAATTAACGTTTTATTAAACAATGAATTCATCGTTGCCGGAAAAGTATATAGACTTAATTTTAATCCCTACGCACTCGGTGGAATAGATAATAAAAGTGATGTCGTATCAGTAATTGCTCAGTCATCTGGAAGTGCCAATTCACTTGAGCTACTTTATACACATAAAAAAGTTGATCCTTCTAAGTTTATTTTTAGATCAATAGACTTTCAGTCTTTAGTAGAAAACGGAAATACTAAATTTTTAAATCAATATCTCCAGTATAACTCAGATAAAGTATCAGCGAAACAAGCTTTGGAATCTCTTGAAGCTTTAAGTTTTGATTATTCAAGTTACCCAGCTCTGGTTAATACAGAGTTAATTGGTAGACTCAGAAGTATTGCTTTTTAATTTAGTTCCCAACGATCTGCAATTCTTTCTGCCATGGCAGCGATAGTTAATGAAGGATTTGGACCAAGCGAAGTTGGTATGATGCTTCCATCGACAACAAATAGTCCTTTGTGACCAAAGACTTCACCATTTTCGTCTACAACTCCACTTCCTATTGATTCTCCCATAATACATCCTCCTAAGGGATGAACTGCAATTATTTTGTCTACATGAATTAGGGGGTTTCTCATAAACGTCGCTCCCCATTTCTTGGAAAACTTTTTTAATTGATTAACTACTCTTTTAAAGTGTAATTGAGATTCTTCCATAAACCACCTTACTTTGAAGTCACCACCTTCTTCGACCATTTCTCCATTATTTTTATCTCTTCCCATTGCTAGGTGGACAAACATGCTTCTCATATAGTGATCATTGTCTATTGCATTTGAAAACTCGTCTCCTAAGTTTACTTCTGATTTTCTTTGCTTAATTCCAAGTTTTTTAAGCATCCATCGATATACAGTGAACCAGATAAAATGAAAATAACTTTTTAATACTTTTGCTTGTGGTATTTTTGCTGACATAAGCCATGCTAGAGATACAGGAAAGCCAGCATCCTCTAGATACATAACGTGCTTATATCCATCTGGATAAGGAGTCATCTTATATTCAATCGCTGTAGTTATTACAGGTCCATTTGTAGGATCAATATTTATTTTTGAATTATTGCTAAAGGCCAGGAAGTCTCCATTACCACATATATTTTTTCCTAATTGATCACTTATATTGTTTAGTCTTCCTTTAGATCTCATCTTCATTAACAATCTGGGAGATCCTATCGCTCCGGCCGATACAATTACTTTCTTTGAAAATATTGAAGTTGTCTCCTTAGTTTTAGGATTTTGATAGACAACATTATATCCACTTGGCGTTATTTCTATATCAATGACTTCAGCGTTAGTTCTTATGTCAGCACCATTTTTTTTTGCTACAAAAAGATAGTTATGATCTAAAGTGTTCTTAGCATGAATATTACAGCCAATATCACATTCTCCACACTTATTGCATTTTGATTGTATCTTGCCATGTTTGTTAATCGTTTGTTCAGCTGGAAATTCTCCTTTGAAATTAATTGCTAAGTCTGGCGAAATAATATTGGGCTTCTCTAGCATATCTTCAGTTAATTCCATTTCTTTTGCAGCATCACGATAAGCTTTTGTTTTTGGTGTATCAGTATAATAAGGATCCACTCCAAAGGGATAAGGAGATGCATCCATCATGTCTATAACAGTTTTATAATGTGGCTCTAGATCTTTAGCTTCTATATTATATGGCCAATCTTGAAAATATTCGGGTTTCAATCTAAGGAGAACATTTGCGTAAATCAGAGATCCTCCACCTAAACCGGATGAGGTAAGTGACATATATTCACTGCTAGCATCATCTCTAACTTCCATGTATCCAAATTTATTCTCCTCTGGCTCCCAGAATAGCTTCTCTTTCATTTCATGAACCCGTCGTGGAAAAGAATTTATCGGATACTCTTTACCTCTTTCAAGTAAACAAACTTTAAGTTCTTTTTGAGTTAATCGATGGGTCATTACTGATCCACCAAACCCAGAACCTATAATAATGACATCAAAATTTTTATCTTCCACTATGAAACTCCTAAGCAACTGTTATTTTAAATGTGGGTAATATTTCATGAAGAATCATTGCTCTATGATCAACTAATGCATCATGAAAAAGTTTCCAATCTGAAGTTAAAAAATCATTAGAGTAGTGGGCGTCTTCAGTTTTACTTTCTAACTTTTTAGGAAGTATTATATTCAGTTTGTTGTACCAAGAATCAGATCCGGCTCCTTTATAAATAGGTGTTTCAGCACCAAAACTGAAATTTCCGGCAGCTATCTTCTCTATCCATTGATTTGTTCTTTCTTCTTCATCATCACTTGTAAATTCTGATAAATATCTGTAAATATTTTCTCTGTCTTTTACTAAAAGCGATGTTGGTTTAACGTTAGATTCTCCATTTTTATATGCTACTAATGCACTAAATAATTTATCAACAGCATCCATGTAGATTTCTGTATTGTCTCTTGTTACTTTCAATCCTTGAAAGTTAATGTACTGCCATTTTGCGTAGGGCTTATCAGGCATACTAAGTGCTGGACCATGACCTAAAGGCTGTACTTCACCTACAAGCCAAGAAATAAACCTTTTCCATAAACTTTTCTTAAAATACTTCTTTGCTCTGTAATGATGTTCATGAAGATTATTTTGAATATCTAAAATATCTCCCACATCATTGACCTTATGTGAAATGCCACAAAATTTTTGATGGGCCCAAGTATCTGCATAAACATGCATAGCTATTCCAAGTTGATAAAGTGAATACCTTTTGTGTTTTTTTTGAATAGTTTTTTCAACCATTAGTTTTGCAACCATACTATTAGGCTGACATATTAACTTTTGAATAAAGGGATCTGCACCTTCAAAAAGAGGATCATCTGTTATATTTCCAGGTAAGAAATGAAATGGAATCCAGCTATAATGATTTGCTAGTTCTTTAAAATTTCTATAATCTAACATTTTATGGGCAGAAGAGAAAAATTGATATCCAGCTCGATTTTTAAAAAGTATTTTTCCTGAATGAGTTGCATCATCAATGTATTGACTACTGGTTGAGATTATTTCAGCTTGATTTTTGTCAAACCCAGCTAGTCTCGCTAGTGTATAAGTCGTAGCAAAATGAAAATCTTTTTGCATTCTAAACCTTGTTCTTGTTGATGAAATTTAAAATTGTAGGAAATATATCAGTTGCTGCATTTTTTCCAATGAAAATATCTTGATGTCCGTAGCCTTCGAATTCAATAAAATCTATATTCTGATTTGAATTGAGCTCTTTAATCTTATCAAATGTTTTTTTATTTGAATTAGGAAACACATGATTCAGTGAACCACTCATGAAAAGGGTTGGAGGTAATTGAACTTCTTTCAAATTTTGTAAATAGCTATCTGGTAAATTAGAAAAAGAATCCGTCCTTTTGTAAGGAACTAATTCTTGGATTTTAGTTATTTTATCTATGTGTCGATACCAGCTAGTAGTTGTTGCTCCAAATAAATCCTTAAGGCGTCTGTGAGTAATCTCAGATAAATTCTTATGCTCATAAGCTGCGGGAAATCCCCAGCCCCACATAAAACTTACCATATGGCATGAAGGCTCTTTGCATTCTCGTCTCAGTATTTTATGTAACAATGGTAAAATTTTCAGAGGAGATAACATTGGCATATAAGGCATCTCCGCAGACATGTACGGGAGCATAAACACATAATTGAGAAAAAATGGAGCAAGTTTTAATTTCACTCGTACAGGGAATGGAACTATTGGTGTAAAGCTTACGCTATTACTTACAAAGGAACTTATTCCTTTCAAGTTACCACAGGCTAATGCAGCAGCTGTTCCTACTGAGCCTAAACAGTGGGCTACAATGTGAATTCTGACATCTGGATCTGAATTCTTTCGTATATAATCGATAGTTTCAGGTACATCATATTTTGCTAAGTGATCGAAGGTAAATTTATTTGGAATTGTACTATACTTTAAACGTCCACTCCCACGCCAATCAATAGAATAAACATCTGTATTTCCATTATCAAGTAAATATTGAACTAAGTTGTAGTGTTCAGGCATAATAAACATATCTGTTGCATTCGATAGTCCATGTAATAAAACAATTACATCTTTTGATGATTCTCTTTTAAATTGATCTGCCTGAATCGTTATTCCGTCAGATAAATCAATGAAGTGATGTGTAACATGTGCATCTTTTACTCCCATTGATGTGTGTGTGGGATATATATGATAGTCCCAATCATTAGATTCAGTATTGAAAATTTCAGGAGCATATGCTTCCCATACGTTCTCAGCAAATACATTTAAAAATTTTCCATAAGAACCCATCTTCTGAAAAATACCATCTCCACTTGAATTAAATGTAGTCATTTGTTTCATGAAATCTTTAATATTTAACTTTAATACTCCGGCATAAATAGGATCAGTACTTCTTTTTCCTTCAAAAATTTGTGTGTAAAGAGTTGTTGTCTCTTCCCAAATGTCCAGGGCGTCTTCTTTTTGTAATGCTTTGTAACCAAAAAAAGTATATTCTTTGTTGTTTTGATCCTTCCATGACAGCTCATAATGCATTTCTTTTGCAGTATCAAATCTTTTTGACTCTGTAGGCTGTACAAATAAATTAAAGCTACCTTCTAAGACTTCCTGTCTTCCACCAAAAAACTGTGATTCAATATATCCTGACGTTTTTGCTGTGAGTTCTTTATCATTTATAAACTTGTCTATATCATCGATAAAGATTGTGAGTCTAAATTTAAAATCTTCTTTGAGTTCGTTTTCTTGTGAACTTAAAAAAATGAAATCTTTTCGTTCTTTGTTAAATTTAGAATCAACTCTTGAGACAAAACCATGCATGTCTTCTGTAAAAGATACTGAGTTATGAGGCATATAAATCCTTGTTTATATTATTAGTCATTTATATTGTATTACAAGTAGCTGAAAAATCATGTTAAGAAAAATTAATGCGCTTTTAGACCTTTTTCCCTATTATAAATGAATATTACTATATAATTAGAATCTATTTAAATGTTAGTGAGAGCGAATGCTATTAGACAAATTGATAAAATACTTACCCATTAAGTACCATGAAGATACTACAGATATGCAACGAAAATGGCTTTTGATCTTTTTGGTCACTTCCATTTCTATTTTTATACAGTTTGTTTATCTATATCGATATATAACCTTCCATAAAGAACTATCATCGGTTCTCGTAATCAGTCCTATGATAATTTTAAGCTTTTGTACATTTTACTTTTTTATAAAGAAAAAGATTACCCAAGCTGGCCTCTCATTGTTAATACCAGTATCAGTAAATATATATTATATGGTTTATATGGGCGGGGGAATTAGTGCACCAGCTACTTATTGGATTTCTCTTTATCCTTTTCTATATGGATTCTTTTTCGAAAAGAAAGGAATGAAAATCGGAATTGCTTTAACAATCCTTGCATACTTTAGTTATATTCTTTTAGATCATTATGTTGATGGACCGATGGTTGCTGCTTGGCCAGAAGAATATAAAACGGAAAAAATATTTAATCTATTCAATTTTTCATTTGTTCTAACGTGCTTTTATTTTAGTTTTTCATCGACTTATGAGAAAGCGAACAGAAAACTAGAAACACAAAAAGAAACAATTGATAATCTATTTAGAGTTGTTTTACATGATGTGACGAATCCATTGTCGGCAATAAAACTTCGTTTCTCTTTATATGAAAAAACTCAAAATATGTCTGACTTTGTTAAGATTGGTACATCATTAAATAAAGCAATCAGTATAATAGAAGTATTAAGAAATTTCAAGGCCATAGAAGATGGGAGTATTAATATCCCATTAAAAAATGAAAGAGTCGATTCAATCCTCTCCAGATTGAGAAAAGATGTAGATAGCTTAGAGCATATAAAGCATATAGAAATTGTTTATAATGATTCAGGGATTTCAAATTCGGATGAAATCTTATGTCATAAGGAAAGTTTACTCGTCCAGGTTCTTATGAATATTTTAGCAAATGCTATCAAATTTTCAGAAAATAATTCAAAGATCTTAATAAGCTCTTATAGCTCCAAACACATAGTTGTTTTTGAAATACAAGATTTTGGCCTTGGAATACCACAGAGTATAATTGATGATTTATTTCGATTTGATAGAGCCACTTCTAGGCCTGGAACTTGTGGTGAACAGGGAACAGGATATGGAATGCCAATTGCAAAATATTTTTTAGATTCTATGAATGCGAAATTAAAAGTTACCAGTCTAGAAAAAGGAAAAGAATCTCATAATCACGGTACGATATTTAAAATTACATTTAAAAAAGTGACTAATGGTTAATATCGTTTCTTGAGATATTATAGAGCGTGTTACAGTAGTCACACCTTATTTCTAGAGTGTCAGTCTCTTCAAATACATGATCAAGATCGTTATGGCTCATAGTCATGACATTTGTAATCATTCTCTCTTTTGAACATGGACAGTTAAAGTTCACTTCCTTACTACCAATATAGCTATAACCTTCAGCTTCAAACGTTTCGATGATTTTTTCTATATCCTGTATATGATTTTTAAATATTGAAGTTACAAATTTGGTTTTTTGAAGAATGTACTCATTCAAAGGAATATCATCTAAGTCTTCAATAATTTTTTTGATTTCTAATCTTGGAAGTTTTGTGAACATTATACTTTGGTCTAAAGAGTCAGAAGTAATCACTTTACTTTTTGTTTGATAAGACTCTTTGAGGATATTATTAACTACCTCGGATGCATCATCATTATCCATATTGATAATGGAAGTGTACGGAGTTGAGTTTGGAAATATCTTTGAGATTCTAGCTTTTCCAGTTAGTTTTTCTGGAAAATTAGAAAACTCTTCAGGTAGTAAAAGCGTTCTCATTGAACCAGTATAGTTTGTTTCGATTTTAAATCTAAAGTATGGATCTTCAGAATCTATATAAACACCAAGACTTTCACCTGGTTTTAAGAATGTAATCATCTGTTGAGCTGTAAGGATTGTTTTTCTATAGTAACTTAACGCATTTGGCCCAATGTCATGGAGATCTGATAGGTCTGAAATTAGTTTTGTGCCTTCAAAAAAATGAAGAGTGAATCCTTCTTTATTGTTAATAAATGAGTAAAGACGACTTTCTTTCATAGTAATTCCACCAGTTCCTTGATATTTTTTATTGGTAGTTTTTAGTAAATTCTAGACGTTAATTCTAGTATAATTTTAGATATATATGATTAATATTCAACTATTCCATTCAACAGATAAGCTCTTAGATAATTTAGAGCACCGCTTTGGTGGAACTGACCTTGTTTCAATTGTAACGCCCAATCCCAATGTTGCAGATATGGCCCGAGTAAAGTTTGCTAAGTGCCACGAAAATATAGAAACAATAACTATAGCCAAGTTCTTGCGCGATGAGTTGGGACAACTACTGTCTGAAGATGAGCTCTCTAACTTCCAAGGGAAGTCAGAGTTAAATCTACTCCTTGGATCTCTTTGGAAAATGGGAAGAGCTGAGAGTAGTTATGAGCTTTTTAAAAGAAGCTTCCAGATGCTTACAGACTTTAGAAGCTTTTCAATGAATGAAGACGTTTTAAAAACGGTCCTTGAAGAATATGATGAAGAACTGGGTGGAGCTGTTTTTTGGTTTCATAAAATCATGGGACAGATGGAAATCATCGATGAGCATAGATCATACTTTCTTTTAGCTGAAAGACTTCGCCTTGGAGATTTACCTCCACTCTATAAGAACAATAGGACAATCGTATTCTGGGGGTTTGACTTCTTAACAGGCTCACAAATAGATTTACTTAATGCCCTAGCAATAAGGAATGAAGTCTATATGCCTTTCCCTGCAAAGGCCTATGAAAAAGCAAATAATTTAGACTGGATTAAGTGGTTAGAAAAGTCAGAAGCAAGTGTAGAGCACTGTGATAAACCGGCAGATGAGTCTCGGAAAATAAAAGTATTAACTTATCCCAAAAACTATTTGGCCAAGAGTTTAAAGTCTTTAAATTACCATAAAGACTTTGAGGGAAAATCTATTGATTATATCCTGGGGGCTAAAAATATAAAAGACGATTTCGTATCCGAATTACCCTTTGGAGACATCTCCTATAAGATAGGTGTAGATCTCTTCTGTGAGAAAGCAGACTTTGTTCAAAATGAACTTAAGAATATCATTTATCAAAAAAAGACGATGCCCTGTTCTGAGGTTCAATTATACTTAATCAAATTATCAAAAGATGCGATTAAAGAACAAGACTTTAGACTTATAAAAGTTATAAGTGTGCTGATTGAAACTATCAATAGGTGGTCTGAATTATCAGAGAACAATGAAACACTAGGTGAGTTTGATTTTAAAATCATTTTTGATTCTGCAAGATTAGATCTTCCAAGAAATTCTATTTTCTCTACTACTGAAGCAAAGCCCAAAGTACTTAGAACCCTAAAGACTATTGATAAGGATACTGAAGCTGATATCGAACTATTATGTATTACAAGCGATCATGGACCAGTAAAGGGAAGTGTCGTCCAGTATTCTGAAAATGTTGAAAAATTTTTAGCTAGTATAGGTCCAGTTAGAAGAAGTGAATTGGAATTCTCAATTTTAAAATCTAAAATTCAAGAGATGATTACTAAAAAGACAAGTTATGTTTTAATTGAAAATGGGCTGTTAGAACATGATCTTGGGTGGAGTAGTATTATTCCTGAAGTTGACTCAGAAGACATAGACTTTGATATTTTAGACGAACGTGAAAGCCTATATGCATTCCCGGTCAATGAAACTAAAAATCCCCTTAATTCCATTTCAGCCTCTAGACTGCAAACTTACATAGACTGTCCAAGAAAATACTATTTTAACTATATTTTAAAACAGAATCCAAGAGTTGAACTTCCAAGTGAGCTAAACTATCTCCAGCTGGGCTTGATTGAGCATAGTGTAATAGAAAAGTTCATAACTGAGCATCGAATGTTTGATGAAGAGGTTCTGGATAAAATTATTCATGAGACACTAAATGAATTTGAAGAGAAGGGTAAGCTGGATGCAGAACTTAAAGAAGAGTACAGGCTTGAAGTTAAAGCTCTGTGTACTGAGGTTGTTAGAGAGTTAGTTGTTATTAATAACTCAATTGGTTTTAAAATAACCTGTGAAGCAACTTTACCAAGCTCAGAGGCCATTGAAATTAAAGGTAGTATTGACTGCTTAGGTGAAAATTCAAATACAATAATGATTTTAGATTTTAAACGAGGTGGAAGTAGTATTCCAAGCCAAGTTGGATTAAAAGAATTTAAAAAAATACAAATGTGGTTTTATCTAGAACGCATGAAGAAAAATAATAAATATAATGAAGATACAAAGTTAATTTGGGGATATGTAAATCTCTCTAAACTAGAAGAATCGTTAATTTATTGCTCTGATGAATCATTAATAGATAATCTAAAAGATCTTAATTTAAAGATGATGAGTAAGGTTTATTTCTTTGATGATGAATTTAGTGAATTATTAAACGAATATTCAGAATACGAAAGTGAAAATATAAAGAGTATAATTGAAGATACGGAGTATAAGTGTGATCCAAAAGAGCCACTTGTATGTCAGTACTGTAACTTAAGTAATATATGCCCTAGATCCCACTTATCATCTGACTCATTAAGTGAGGAAGTCTAATGGCCGGAGCAAACGAAGAACAATTAAAAGCAATCGAGCACACAGGTGGAGTTCTCCTTAAAGCCGGTGCAGGATCTGGTAAAACATTTGTTCTTAAAGAGCATATGATCTATTTAACTAATAAGTGGATTGAAGAATACTTAGTTTCTGATCGCCAGCAAGACTTTGCACAAGTTTTAAAGTCAAAGTTCACAAAAATCGTTTTAATGACGTTCACAAAAAAAGCCGCAGGAGAAATCTCTATCCGATTAAATGGAGAGTTTGAAGCCAAGCTTAATACTTGTTCCGCTGAGCATAGACCTTATTGGAATACTGCTTGTGAACAACTTGATTACTTAACAGTCACTACAATTCACGGCTTTTGTTTTAAATTAATTAAACAAGGTTTCTTTCCAGAGATTGATCTTGATGAAGATGTAATAACAACTGCAGAATATAATGAAAAAATGAAAGATATCTTTAATCGCTGGATTGAAAGAGAACTCTCAGCTAGTAAGGATGCTGATTTTGTTGATCTAATAATTAAAGATAAAGAGTCCATACTAGATTCAGTAAAATCGATATTCTCAGATCCAACTCTTAGACGAATGTGGAATACTCTCGATGCGAACTCAGTAGATCTAGATGGATCTAATAAAGTCGTACAAGACCTTCTTGAGATTATGGGAGTCACAGAACTCTTTAATGAGCGTTTTGATGCTGTTCAGTATAGCGAGTTTGAAGGAAAGACTTGGTATGATTTTTTAAAGAACTTTGAGTCTGTTAAATGTAATGCAGAGTCCTTAGATGATCTTTTAAAAATGAATGATTTTTTTTCAAATTTAAATTATAAAATACCAGTTACTCCAAGAGCTAAAGGTGTTGATGAATATGTTAAAAGCTATTATGGACTTGTTAAGAACCTAAATACATTCTTAAAAAGCACTGGGCGAGATCTAAGTTATTATAGAGATAATTTTGATACCAATATCATACCTTGGTTTAAAAAGTTTAAAGCTATAATTGAATTTGTAGAAGTTGAATATGAAAAATCTAGTGGAATCACATTCTCTGACCTTGAATACGTTGTAAGAATGGGCCTAGAGAAACCCGAAGTCGTGAAAGCTATAGCAGAGTCATATGAGTATCTAATCATTGATGAGTTTCAAGATACATCGTTTATTCAATTTGAAATCGTTCAAAAGATTATAGGGAGTGATTTTAATAAATTATTTTGTGTTGGTGATATAAAACAAGCAATTTACGGTTTTCGAGGCGGAGAGCTTGGAGTTTTTCTTCAATGCGAAACAATGGTACCTGAAGTCTTATCACTAAAGAATAACTACCGTTCTGATAAGAACATAATTGAGTTCAACAATAACTTCTTTGATTATTTATTCAAAGTAGGGCTAAAGTATGATGGCGCGGATATAAGACCTGTTGAGGTCGAGTATCAAGAGGTTCCAATTGCAGAAAGAGCAGAAGGTGCAGTCTATGAAATTGCTGCCGATTTAGACTTTCTAGCAAATCACGGAATCAATCAAATTAGCTCAAATGAAATGGACTACATGGAATCCTTATCTTTATTTGAACAAATAAAAAATCTAAATACTAATGAGCTAACAAGTTCGGAGAGTGTTTGTATTTTATATAAAAAATTAAAACCCAGTTTACTCCTTATAGGACTAATGATTGAATACGATATGGGCTTTACTGCCCAAATTAAGGTTCCATACGGGCAAGACCCGATTCTGGGAATGTTTAAGGCCTTGCTAGAGAAAGATTTTAATTTAAGTGAACTTAAAAATGAATATTTAAAATTAATACTAAACTCATATTTTTCACTTCTAGATTCATCAATTAAAGTAGACTTCAATAAGCTAATAAATCAATTTGAAAAAGATCAACACTATTTTGGACTCTATAGAGCTTTTCACACTTTTATCTCAAATACGGGAATAGCAAATTCCAATTATAGAAATAATCTTTCTCAAATAAAAACTCTTTGTAAACTTGGAAGTGATGATAAAGCACATATTCTCTCATTACTTTCCAAAGAAGAATCAAATGCATATTCTCTTGATTTTCAATATGGATTAAATCCAGCAAGAGTGGTTATCATGACGGCTCATGCTTCTAAAGGCTTGCAATACCCTCATGTTCTTCTTGGTGGAATATACACAAATGATAAATCATTTCCTTTTACAGGTCTCTTTGGAAAGATGCCTATGAGTTTTAAATGGGGAAATACTATTACTTCAAAAGAGAAGTATAAGACACCTCAGTTCTATTTAGAAAGTGAAGTTAGAAAGCATAAAGACTTTAGTGAGTCGAAAAGACTTTTTTATGTGGCTGCAACGAGAGCTGAAAAAACTCTAGGATTCGTTAAACTAAACTTTGGAAAAATTAAAAAAAGAAATCAATCAGGATCATGGTTCAGTGGTGTTATTTCTTGGGAGAAAGCTCTTTATAAATCCGCACCTGATATTATAAAGACGATGAAGTCATATAATGTTACAGCTGAAATAGATAAAGTGTTTAGTTTGAAATTTCTAGAGAATTCATCAAACAGAAAACCGCTATTTCATATCGATAGCTTAGGTATTACTAAAAAACTAATTGAAAATAAAATAAGTATTCTTCCCGAGTTATCTGTTACTCGTCTTGCAACGATTTCTCAGTGCCCAAGGAAATTTTATTTAAAAAATATTTGTAAACTCAATGATTCAGATTTAAAGATTATTCAAGGGGATCATGCAGACCTTGAAGAAAGTAATGAAGAAGACTTATCAAGTAAAAGCTTTAAAAGTGGAACTTCATCATCTGCAGAACGTGGAACAAGAATTCATAGTATCTTTGAACATTTGTTAAAAAACGATTTTGAACTACCAAAAGAGATTACCAACAAAGATTCTCAAGTAACGGCTTGGGCCGTGGATAAGTTGAGGAATTATCGGGATAACTTTGAGTTCATCTCTGAACAGATGATCAAATTCGAAGTGTTTAACTACATGATCTCGGGTATACCCGATCTAAT